>OLPH01002750.1_pt1 | contig 13609 bp, 7 predicted proteins | sample 1672951 | NCBI WGS metagenome assembly OLPH01 (sample SAMEA3136740, study PRJEB25190) | human gut metagenome
CCCGCGCAAACCTGCTGGACGCCATCAAAAAACGCGACGCGGACGCCATCGCAAAAGCCGTGAAAGAGGTCAACGAATCGAAGATGGCGAAGGAAAAGGCCGACGCGGAGGCGAAAGCCAAGGCCGAACAGGAAGCAGCCGCGGCTGCCGCCGCGCAGCAGCAGGCCCAGGCATCGCAATCCCAATCAGCTCCACAGCGGCAAACGCCCTCATATTCCCAAGGAAGTTCCGGTTCCGGTTCCGGATCCGGACGACGCCCGTCTTCGGGAGGCTCGTCGTCCTCCACCAATACGGGCGGAGCCTCGCCGGGATGGTCCGTGCCCACGCCATCAGACGAGGGCACCGGCCTGCCCGGCAGCGATCCGGGGTTGTGATTGGCTTCATGCCGCTGCCTTCCATTCTTTGGAGTGCCTGAGCGTGGATTTCGGTCTGGCGATGGTGGTTCCGGGCCATGCCTTGCGGCTGAGGAACGGGTGCAGTCCTCGCAGGTTGTAGATGCATTTGTCGTTGTCCAACTGCGCGAGCTCGTCGGGCGTGAGCAGTTCGCGGCCGGTGCGCTGATAGTTGGTGGTATGGCTGCCGGACACGCCCTTCGAGTCGCTGGTGGTGCGGATGTCGATGGTCTCCTTGCCGAGCAGCTTGCTGAGCCATTCGGTGGTGGACTGCTCGTTGCCGCCGAGGAAGAGCACGCTGTCGCAGTTGCCGACGATGGTCTCCCACGAGTCCTTGTACATGGTCTTCAGCTGGGCGATGGTCTGGAGGATGATGCTGACGCTGACCTTGCGCGAGCGGATCGTGGCGACGAGCTTGTCGAAGTTCGGGATGCGTCCCACGTTGGCGAACTCGTCGAGGAAGCAGTGCAATGGCGTGGCGAGGCATTCGCCGGGGTAGGCGCGGCAGCGGCGGATGATGCTGTCGAAAAGGCATTGGTAGAAGATCGCGGCCAGGAAGTTGAAGGTAGGGTCCTCGTCGGGCAGGGCGAGGAATATGGCCGTCTTTTTGTTGGGATGCCTGTATCCGCCCTCGTCCTGGTATCCTCCTATCCGGTCGATGCCGAGGTTGTCGTCGGAGAGGATCTCGCGGACCGGGCCGACGGTCAATGGGGCGAGACGCACGCCGAGGCTGATGATGATGCCTTTCTTGGTCTCTCCCGCGCCCTGGGTGAAGGGCCGGTACTGGCGGGCGGCGAACTTCAGACCCTGGGCGAGCCGCCATGCCTCCCGCAGGTCCGGGTCGTCGTGGTCCGCGCCCGCGCGTTCCCATTCGGCGCGGGTCTCCTCATAGATCTCCGTGGCTGTCCGTGCGACGGCGTCGACCTGGCTTTCCTTGGTCTCGTCCTGTTCGCTGGCCTCGAGCAGGTCTCGCATGTCGGCGACCGCGTTGAGGGTCTGGCCGGCGTCGATGTGCAGGCAGTCCTTGAGGATGTCGTCGGGCAGGTAGTAGACGAACGCGGTGAGCGCGGTCAGGAGGCTGCGTTCCGATTTGGTCCAGAAGTCGTCGGTCTGGTGCTCCTTGGGTGTGGAGCCGTTGGTGTTGTCCATGATGTTGGTGACCAGGCGCATGATCGCCACGTCGGGTTTCGTGGGGTCGATGTAGCGCATGGGGTTGAATTTCGTCTCGCTGGTCAGGTCCACCAGGTCGAGCTGTTTGACCGTGTAGCCCATCTTCTCCAGCCTTCCGCCGGTCTTCGCGTAGAGTTCGCCCTTCGGGTCGGTGCAGGCGTAGTTCATGCTGCCTTTGAGGATGTTGGGGATGACATGTGTGGCGGTCTTGCCTGAACCGGATCCGCCGATCACGGTGGTGTTGATGTTTCGTCGTGTGGCCTGCGTGTCGACGCTCAGGCCCTCTGTGGCCGTCATCTGGAGGTTCTGCCTGGTGTCGCTGTCGGTGTATGGGGCCATCTCCCGGCTGGTGGACCAGCGTGCTGAGCCGTATTCCTCGCCGTCTCGCCAGTTGCGCTGGCTCATGCTCCACCGGTAGAGGTGGAACAGGCCGACCGCGCACGCGCCGCCCAGTCCGCACAGGAGGCTGGTCCGATCGAATCCCAGGTCGGTCGGATGCTGGAGCATGGTCGTCATATCGTCCATGATTTGTTCCAGGCTTTCGTCGGCCGCGATGCCGGCTTGGATGCGGGAGGCCGCAAGATCGGCGAGCCAGAATCCCGCGAGGATGGTCAGCGTCTTGATGACGATTCCTCTTATTCGTTCCATGAGTGTTCCTTTTCTACTGTTTTCTTTCGGCGAGGTTCTCGTTGAGTTTGGTCTTGAACCGGTCGTACAGCGTCTTCCTGCTGGTGATCCTCGCGCCGTCCGGGTCTGTTCCGTTCTCGGCATCGTTTTCGGCGGCCGTTTCCGCGTCCCGTGTGCCGACTGCCTGGGGTGAGAGCGCCGTGATGATGGTCATGCCGGCCGACGTGGCGTCGATGCTGAACGGCCGTCCTCCGGCCATGAGCGTGGACATGAGCCGGCCGACATGGCTGTGGATGTCGATCCATTCGCCGGTATCGGTCTTGTCCGGCTTGGCGGCGCTGACGGTGGTCCGTGTCATTGTTTCTCCGGCTCGTCGTGGCTGGGGTCGAACGCGAGGCTTGTGGCCTCGATGTCGATGCCGGAGCCCTCGTCGCCGGCGGTGCCTTTGACCATGAGGCGGGTCCCCTTGCGCGCGTTGCGGCTGATGTTCTCCGAATGCTCCGCGCCACGGGCCCGGATGGTGATCTTTCGCCCGTTGCCGTCCGGATCGGCCAAGGTTTCGAGCAGCCAGTCGTCCTGTACGCGCAGTGGAAGCGGATCCCTGATGAGCGTGCCCTCGAACCAGATGACGGGCTCCAGGGTGGGGTGTTCTTCCGTTGCCATATGTTCCTCCTATAAGGTGAGGGGCGGCGTGCGAAGCCGCGCGCCGCCCCCGGTGGATGTGTGGGGCTACAGTCCCAGTCCGTGGCGTTTGGGCGCGGGCTGCTCCCGCGCGGGTGCCGGCCGTTCCGGTTCCTGCCGGTCGAGGCCTCGGTCCCGTTCCGGCGAGGGCTCGTCCAGCTGGTCGAGCTGGCGGAGTGTCCAGGTGGACAGTTCGCCGTCGTATGACGCGCGGGCGAGGATCTCGTCGCGGTTGTCCCAGACGAGCTGGTCGGCCTGCTGTTGGGTGACGCCCGTCCAGTCGCCCTGCGCGTTGATGCGCATGAGCTGGTCCGTCCGCGGGTTCCATCCGCCCATTTCGCGTTTCTCCGCGATGTCCGCTGCGGTGAGACCGTCGCCGGCGAGCTGGACCGCCTTGTCGGACGGGTAGGTGAGGTAGGCGGCGATGTCGTTCTCGGGGTCGTGCGCGTTGACCTCGCCCACGATGCCGTGGAGGATTCTGACTGCGTCCTGGTCGGGGGATTCGTATCGTTCCAGGATGTGGCTCGCGCGCAGGCAGGATGCCTTGCGGTGCTGCTCGTAGAGCACGGCCGGATCCTCATCGACCTTCGTCACGACGCATCCGGCGTCCTCCCTCGCCTTCATCGCCTGGTCGCGGTCGAAGGCGGTGCTCAGGTATGCGATGTGCCTGTCGGGGTCCCCGGGCTTCCGCCACCGGTAGGCGTATTCCTCCGGCGGCTGGTTCGCGGCCAGATGGCTCGTCCCGGCTGCGCGGGCTGTGTGTAGGCCGCCCGCGCGTTCCCAGCCCTCCACCGCCTTGGCGAGTGTTTTCCCGGCGGCTGGGTCGGCCGGGTCGATGACGGTGTGTTCGCGGTCGGCCATGTCGTTGTCGTCGTATTGCCATTCCGCCTGTGGCCGGTTGGCGTAGGACACCTCGATCCGGCCGGCCAGACGGTCCGTGTCTTTCCATGCGGGGTTGTCGTGGAAGTCGATCTGCACGGCGCGTCCGTCCGTGAGCCTCGCTTCGAGGTAGTGGCCCATGGCGTTGCCGCCCTGGGTGACTTCGGTGACGTCGTGGTCCTGTTCGAGCAGTCGTCTGGCGTTTTCCGTTGTCAATGGCATTCCTGCGCTCCTTTCCTTGGTTTCCTGGTCTCTACTTTCCGTCTCCCGGGGTTCGTCGGGTTTGGACGTCAGCCGTTCGAGTTCTGCCTGTTTTTGCCGGTATTCGTCCTCGTGGGCGAATGGTTCGGCCAGCGTCTCCCGTGCGGCGGCGAGTTCCCTTTCGGCGTCCGCCAGCCGGTCCGTGAGCTTGCCGGGGTCGGTGGCCATGTTCTTGATGATCCGGTCGAGCTGGCTGACGATGCTGGATGGTCCGGTCAGGTAGGGGCCGGGCATCTCCGTGCCGGATTCGTGCTCGTGGACGGCCTTGACGGCCAGGGTGATCCTTCCGGTGACGGCCGCGCGGCGTGCGATGACGGGCAGGCCGTCGTATTCGGCTATCGTGTCCCCGTCGTGCGCCTGGTGGGCGGCCTGGTGGAGGAGTCTGCATGCGGTCTGCCGGTCGCCGACCGGTTGGCCGTTGATGGTCATGCCCTCCCATCGGCCGTTCATGCGCGCGGTCTGGTGGATGCTCAGGGCCTTGGAGGCGAGCGGCTTGTCGTCGGTCTTCTCGCGGATCGACTGGCGCAGAAGTTCGACGCGTGGCTGGAGCTGCTGGCCGATGTCCCTGCGGGTGTCGGCCTTCTGCTGCGCCCATGAGGCGCGCAGGAGCTTCAGCTGGTTGATCTCGTTCTCCAATGTCATGCGGCGTTGGATGTCGGGGTCGCCGGTGGCCAGCGCCTTGATGTTGGCGAGGGTCACCACGTCGGCGTCGAGGTCCGCGGCCTCGCGGGCTGGGCTCTTCGAGCTCATGAGCTGGCTGATGAACCTTTGCTTGCGTTCCACGGTCTGGTAGCTGTACGCGTCGAACGTGCCTTCGGTCACGTACCGGTAGTCGCGCACGTGGTCGTACGTGTTGCCCTGGCGTTGGATTCGGCCGAGGCGCTGTTCCAGGTCGGCGGGCCTCCATGGGCAGTCGAGGTCGTGGATCGCGGCGAGGCGTTCCTGCACGTTGGTGCCGGTGCCGAGCTTCTGGGTGCTTCCCATCAGCACGCGGATCTCGCCGGATCTGACTTTGGCGAACAGTTGCTCGCGTCTGGCGGGGTTGTCGCCGGCGTCGTGCACGAACGCTATCTGCTCGGCGGGCACGCCCAATTGGATGAGGCGGTCCTTGAGGTCCTGGTAGGCGTTCCATCCGCCCGACGCGGGCGTGCTCGAGTCGCAGAAGATGAGCTGCGTGCCCAGGCGTGGCGTCTCCTCCTGCCAGATCCGGGCGACGTTCTCGGCGCATGCCTGGATCTTGCCGTTCTCCAACGGCCGGTCGTCCTCGTGTCCCTTGAGGAGCTTGGGGTCGAGGGCGATCTTTCGCCCGTCGCCAGTGATCCGCAGGAGGTTGTCGACCTCCGGCGGCACGTCGCCGTCGCGCACGAGGTCGGCCCTGTCGGACAGTTCCTCCATCTCCTTCTTCTGGCGGTCGGTGATGGGCACGGGGACGGGCACCTGCTCCAGTTCGGGCAGCGGCAGCTGGATGTCGTCGTTGGTGATCATGTCGGTGAACTGCTTCACCGCGTTCATCAGTTCGGGCAGGTTCTGGAACCGCGCGAACCTCTGCTTGACCTGGAAGCCGTTGCCCTCGGGTTTCAGTTCCACGGTGGGCACGACCTGGCCGTAGGCGCCAGCCCATGCGGCGAACGTGTCGAGGCCCTGGGCCTTGAGGGTTCCGGGCGCGAGGTAGCGCTGCATGTTGTACAGCTCGCTCATGGAGTTGGAGACCGGCGTGCCGGTCATGAACGCGATGTTGCCTCCGTGCCCGGCCTCGCGCAGCCATTCGCATTTGTCGAGCAGGTCCTCGCATTTCGCGGCGGACGACAGTTGCATGCCCAGGTCGGCGGAGGCGACGGGCACGCCGAGGTTCTTGAAGTGGTGGGCCTCGTCGACGATGAGCATGTCCACGCCAAGCGATTCGAACTTGATGCCCGCCAGTGCCTTGTCGTCGCGCGACTCCTTGCCGTCTCGCAGGCGCTGCATGGCGGTCTCGGCGCTTTTGCGCGCCGCCTCCAGCCGTTTGACGGTGGGGTCCTTGTCGCCCCTGGCCTTGGCGGCGGCCTCGACGGCCTGGGCGAACTCGTCGACTCGGGCGCGCATGTTGCGCAGCCGGCGTTCCTTGCTGACGTGCAGCTGGCTGAACCGGCTTTCCGGCACGATCGCCGCGTCCCAGTCGCCGGTGGCGACCCGTCCCCAGAACCGGCGCACCGATTCGGGATTGCGTTGCGCGTCCTTGTCCATGACGAGGATCCGGCCGGCCGGGTAGAGCTTGAGCACGTCGCCGGCCCACTGGTCCACGAGGTGGTTGGGGACCACGAGCATCGGCTTGGACGCCTTGCCGAGGCGTTTCGCCTCGTGGGAGAGTGTGACGCCCTCGAACGTCTTGCCGGCTCCGACGACGTGGGCGATGAGGGTGCCCTCGTCGCTGCGCAGGGCGCGGGCCACCGCGTCCTTCTGATGCGGACGCAGGGCGACGCCGTGGGCGATGCCGGGCGTGGTCAGGTAGGATCCGTCGACGTGGCGGGGCCGCATGCCGTTGAATCTGCGGTTGTACAGGGCGGTGAGCCTCTGCGCGCGGGCGGGGTCCTTGAACACCCATTGGTTCCACGTGTCGCGGATCGCGTTGGCCTTCTCGATGGCGGCCATCGTGGCCTTCTGGTCCTTGACGCGTTTGGGTTTGCCGGCCGGCGTGGTCTCCGTGGGGGAGTCCTTGGTGACGGTGATCTGCGCGTTGTCCAGGCACGCCTCCAGCAGTTGGAACGGGTTGCGGTCCTCGGTGCCGTACGTCCTCGCGGCCTTGTAGTCGATGTCGCCGCCTCCCGAGTAGCCGACGCGCCATTGTCCGAGCTGGGGGATCCAGTCGATCGAGTATTGGGCGAGCTTGCCGGGCGTGAGCCCGTGGCCGTGGACGTTGAACGTCTCCATCATGAAGTCGTGGACGTCCCTGGCGGGGATCCACGGGGCTCCCAGCGGCGCCTTGATCTGCTCGGCCTCCAATGGGGTGGGCTGCACGCGTTCCAGCAAGCCGGCCACGTGTTCGAGCCGTTCCGCGTCCGTCTGGTCGGCGCGCGCGGCCTCGGCGTGCTCCGGCTGCTCCCGCCATTGTCCGAGCTGTTCCTCGCGGCGTGCGCGGAACGCCTGGTAGTCGTCGGGGCGCGCGTCGATGGCGCGTGGCGGGACGCCGTAGGCGTTGTGCTCCCGCGCCTGGCGCAGTCCGTCTGGCAGTTCGCGGGCGATGCCCCAGATCCATTCGCTGAGGGACATGTCGGTGGCGAGCCGTTCGGCGAGCCGCGTGGGGTCGTCGGTGCCGGGCATGAGACGGCGTGCCATCGCGCCGATGGTCGTGTCCGTCCATATCGTGCTGCCATGCTTGTCGTGGGCCGAATAGCTCTCGAACAGGTTGGAGAGGATCGCGGTCTTGTCGGCGGTTTCGAGCCGGTCGGTGTGGGCGATCTTGTGGACGAACAGGGCGAGGTCCCTGACGGGCATGCGCCGGTCGGCGAGGATCGGCGCGTAGTGCTGTGGCGCGTCGCCGTCGCGCCATGTCCAGCACAATGCGTCCCACAGTGGGCTGGTGCCGTGCGATCGGTGCCATGCCGGCGCGTGCCACGGCTTCCGCTCTCCGGTGTCGGATCGTTCGAGGGTGACGCGTGAGTGGCGCTCGGGCAGTTCCTCCACCGCCCGCCAGACGAGGGCGAGGACGAGTTCCGGGTTGCGGCTCCAGCCCATGGTCCATGCGTTCCGTCCGGCGATGCGTTCGATGACCGGTGCCGGATCCCTGTAGGATTCGGCGGAGTACGGGTCCTTGAGGCTGCGCCACACGTCCGCGCCCGCCTCGCTGATCCATTCGCCCGCCCGCTCCGTGGCGGGCATGTCCTCCGGCGTCGCGTAGGTGGATGCCGTGAACTCGGTCATGGCCTCGGTGCCGGCGCGGCGCTTCAGACGGTCGGCCATGGCCGTGACGCGGTCGAGTTTCGTGCCCACGTCGCCGGTGAGGTAGTCCTCGGCGGGCATGACCGTGCCGGTATAGGGGTCGCGTATGATGCGGTCGCCCAGGCCGGCCTCGGCCTCCTCGACGGTGGTGTCGGCGAGGCGCGCGATGAGTTCCAGGTCGACCCTGCCGGCGCGGTCGAGGCTGATGTTCAGCGCGTCGTCCAGGCTGTCCGCATGGTCGGGCATGGGCGGCACGGGGCTGATGGTCCGTTGCGAGAGGCATTTCGCCTTGCCGACGAACCTTCCTTTTTCGTCGGTCTCCTCCAACGCCATGACGAGGTGGCGGCCGGATTCCTCGCTGTCGTAGGCGCGCCGGTTGGCGCGGTCGTTCAGGCGTCCGAACTCGCCGGTGAACCGGTCGTATGCCTGGTCGAGTTCCTTGCGTTTGGTCTCCACGGCGGGGTCGTCCACGTGGGCGGGGGCGAGTTCGAGGCGTTGGAGTTCGCGCGCCAGGTCGCGCAGGCGGATCATGCCGCGCAGTCGGCGTGCCTCGTCGCCCTGGCCGTGGGCGGCCTCGGTGACGGTGGCGCCGTCGCCGTACCAGACCACGCCGCGCTGGTCGACCGAGTATTCGAACGGGGTCACATGGTCCGGGCGGACGATGACCTCCGCGCGTTCGGCCGGTTCCATCTCGCCCAGCTGCAACGGCGGCCTGCCGTGGGTGATCTGCATGGAGAGCAGTGTCCGGAGCCGTTCGCCGATCCGTTCCGTGTCGCCCTGGAAGACGACGTCGAAGTCGCCGCCGAACCGTCCGATCACCGGTCTGATGTCGCCCACCGCGTGCGTGGGCATGTCGTTGGCGACCGCCTGGTTGACGTTGACGGTCACGTCCTGGTAGCCGGGCACGGCGATCGGCGTGGAGTGGATCCATGCCTCGTCGGGCGTATGGTCGAGCGTCCGTTCGCGTCTGCGCAGCACGAGCACGTCGGTGACGGCCTCGGTGCCGGCCTGGCGGGCGAACGTCGAGGACGGCAGACGCACCACGCCGACGAGCTCGGCTTTTCTCGCGAGGTCGGCGCGCATGGTCTCGGAGCGTTTGTCGAGCGTGTACCTGCTGGTCAGCAGCATCGCGACGCCGCCGGGGCGCAGCGCGTCCACCGAGCGTTCGATGAAGTAGTCGTGCAGGGGGAGGCGGGATGTGCCGCCGTCCGTGGTCCGGTAGTCGAGGCTGATGTCGCCCGAGTAGGGCACGTTGCCGATGGCGAGGTCGAACGATCCCTGTTGGATGGTGCAGTCCGCGAGGTCCGCGTTGAGGATCGTGGCGTCCGGGTTCAGTGCGGCCGCGATGCGCGCGCTGATCGGATCGAGTTCCACGCCCGACACGTGCGCCGCGACGTCGTCGGGGATGCCGGCCATGAAGTTGCCGGTGCCGCATCCGGGTTCCAGTACCTGGATGGGTGTGGGGCCGATGCGGAGCGCGTCCCACATGGCCTTGACCACGGGGCCGGGTGTGTAGTAGGCGGTCAGTGTGGAGGCGCGGGCCTGCGTGTACTCTTCCGGGGTGAGGGCCTGTTCTATCGCGTCGCGGATCGTCCGCCATTCGGGCTTGTCCGAGAACGCGTCCGCGCATCCGCCCCAGCCGGAATATCCGCGTAGTGTGTCCATTTGCTTCGCTGAGGGCCGGCCGCCGTTGTCTCCGCCGAGTTTCTTGAGTGTCTGGATGGCGGCGATGTTCGCTTCGGCGCGTTCGCGGGGCGAACGCGCGCGTTGCGAGTCGAGGGATGCTAGAAGCTTTCCACGATCTCGTGGATCGCCATGCTCATCGACTCCGCTTGCGCCTCGTTCATCCCGTTGAGCCGGTCCAGGTCGGTCATCTGGGGTGCCGCCTTCAGGCAGTCCGTCCGGTTGAGCAGGTGCCTGGACTCCATTAGCTGGTCCATGATCTGCGCCTGGCGTTCCCTCGTGCGCGTCTCGATGTCCCGCAGATGCTCCTCGAGCACGTTGGCCATCATCATCTCCCTGAACCGCTGGGGATGGTGCTCCTTGAGCCAGATGAGACGCATCCGCTGGATGCCGTGGACGCTGTTCGTCGTGAACACCTTGTACGGCAGTGCGTCCTCGGAATACAGGTTCGGCAGCGTCTCCTTCAGGCGTTCCAGCTTCCTGCTGTTCTCCTCGTAGCGCGCCTTGAGCTGCGGGTCGGTCCATGTCATCTCGTCCATCGTCGTTCCTTTCTTCAGTGTTGTTTTCCGTGCCGGAGGATTGTGTGAAACGTTTTACCACAGGTTGCGGCATGGTCTCGCCGGGCGTGGCGGCGCCGACGCCGAGCTTGTTCTCGGCGGCGATCCGCGCGTCCCGCCGGCCGAGTCCGCGGAGCCGGTTCTCCCGGTATTCGGCCGCCACGGCGGCTATCGTCTCGTCGTCCGCGCCGCGTGCGCGGAGTCGTTGCACCGCGGCGTGGCCCACCGTTATCTCGTATCCGCGCACCTGTTCCGCCGTCCTGTCGGCCTGTCGCTGCTCCTCCTCGAGAAGGCTGAACAGGTCGATCTGCTCGTATTCGACCGAGGCGGTCTGCTTCGCGTATAGGCGTTTTCTCACCATGGTTCTCTCCTTTCTTATAAGGTTTTCCGCTGCCCGCGGTTACGATCGGTGCCGGCGGTGGGCGGGTCTGCGTTGAGTCCGTCGAGGTTCTTCTTGAGCCTGGTGCGGAACCGGTCGAGCGTTGACTTCAGGTCCGTGTGCCGTCGTTCCGGACCGGCGGCCGGGGATTGCGAGGCGGGAACGATGGGGCCTTGCCGCTGTTTCGTCGCCATGTCCGTCTCTGTTTTCCGTGGCGGCGCGGGTGTCTCATCGCCTATGGCGTCGGGCGTTTTGCCGCCTTCCGGCACGTACTGTTCGACGGTCGGACGATCCGTTGTTTTGCTTCTGGCCTGCGTCGGATCCTGCGTGCCGGTGAGTTCCTGGATGAGCAGTCTGGCGGCCTGGCGGCGTTGGCGGTTGGTCCACCGTCCCTCGTCCTCTCCGGCGGTCCGGTCGACGAGTCTGCGCGCCCATTTCATTGCGACGGACGGCTTGTACGTACCGGCACGCTGGTATTCCGTGAACCGGCCCTGCATGCGTTCGATCTGCGGCCAGGATTCCTCCACGGTCTTCGAGACGAGCTCCACCGATGCCGTGTCGAGCGTCTTCTCGGCGTCGCGGTTGCGTTTCTGCGCGTCGATGACCGCCTGGACGAGCGTCTGCGGGTCGACCTGCATGGTGCGGCGTTCCGTGCCGCGGCCGGTGAACAGTTCGACCGGGGTGCCGGGTCTGAATCTGAGGTTGACGGCCCGTCCCTCGTTCTTCTGCTTTTGGTTCTTTCCGCTCATGAACATGTCGGTGGCCCAGCCGGTCAGGTCCTTGCCGTCGATGGCGGTGCCGCGGGGGAGTCCGACGATCATCTTCGGCCAGTCGCGTCCGTCCTTCGCATGCAATATATAGGTGTGCGCGAGCCTGTTCGCCACCCACGCGTTCGGCCAGACCTGTTTTGTCGTCGCGGCCGTCCGAGCCGGTGTCTGTGTCGCGGCGGCGGGGTCGGTGGCCTGCGCTGGTTGTTCCTGCTGGGGGAGCGCCGGCGTCGGTGAGATGGGGCGCCCCTGGAGGATGGATATGGCGGCCTGGTCGGTGAACTCGTCCCAGTCCGGGGCGCGTCGACCGTCGTTCAGATTCAGCAGCGGCTTCTGCTCCAGTCCCGGTTTGAGCAGTCCGCTGCGCATGACGCGGCCGGTCATGCCCTGGACGACGGGGCCGCCGTCGCGTTCGCGCCAGTACTGGTATTCGTCCCGGTAGACACGGCTTTGGGTGAGCAGTTCGCCGTCGCTCATGGTCTTGGCGGGGAAGGATTCCCTCATGTCCTCGCTGTGGCTGATGCAGGTGACCTGCATGCTCAGGTCGTCGTATTGCAGGTGCTTGAAGCTCATCGCGTCGAACAGTCCCTGCTGGTTTCGATGCCAGGAGAAGACCATGAGGTCGTACCCGTTATCCTCCAGGAAGAACACGCAGGGGCGCGGCTCGTGCTCGACCGCGTTCTGCATGAGGCTGGCCTGGAGCAGGTCGGGGTCGAGCCGTCCCGCCGCGGACGCGGCGGCGGCGAGGCTGGCGCTCCATCCCATAGGGAGCTGCCGGCCCGTCGTCGGATCCGTCATGCGGTACTGGCCCGGCGTGGCCACGGTGTCCCACCGGTCGGGATGGCGGTGGTTCCATTGTTCGATGCCCGCGAGCATCGCGTCCATCGGGCTCTGCCCGTCCGCCGGTCTGATGGCGAAGGATTCGGTGGCGCGGGTGGTGTCGCCGGCGATTGTGTTCCGGTGAACGATGGTTTCGCCAGGACCGTAGATCATGCCCACCGAGTCCTCGCCGGCCGTCCTCGCCGTGCCGGCCGTCCATATCGTGTCGCCGGACGAGGCCCACATGGTCACGGGCCATGGGGTCGGGTCGTTGGTCCCGTTGATGGTGTCCTGGAAGATCGCGGCGCGTTTCGTCGACTGTTCCTGCTGGTTCATTGTGGTTTCCTTTCAGCGGCCCTTGCGGGGCGTGCGGTCCCTGTTCTGGGTGGGTGGCATGTGATTCTTCTGTTCGGTGAGGTTCTCGTTGAGCCGGGTCTTGAACCGTTCGAGCAGTGCCTTCTTCGACCGGATCGGCTTCGGCTTCTGCTCTTTGCCGTCCGGCTTGGGAGCGTTGGTTCTGTGCTGCGTCTGCTGTTGCGGGTCCTTCGACTGGGTTTCGTCCGGTGTGGGTTCCGGTTGGTTTTCCGGCTCCGTTGCCGGCGTCTCCCGGCTTGGCTCGGCCGTCCGCCCGCGGGTCTGCTCCTGGGTTTGCGCGCCCTGCCCGTAGTCGTCGCGCAGGATGGCGTCGAGCTCGTCGCGCAGGCTCGGGTCGGCGGCGGCCTTGCCGATGATCTGGTCCGCGAAGTCGCGGCCGGCCTGCTCGTCGCATGTTGTGTCGCCCATGAGCTTGTCCCATGAGAGTTCGGGATGCCGGGCGGCGAGGCTGTTCGCGGCCATCTCCATGACCTCCGGATCCACGAAGTCCCATGCGATGCGCTGCGTCGGCATGGGCTTCGCCTCCGGTTCGACGGGCGTATCCCGCGCCGGGGTTTCCGGTTCGCTTCGGGTCTGTTCCGTCGTCCGTTCCTGCTGCTCCGTTTGTTGTTCGACGGTGAAGTCTTCGTCGGCGACGTCCAGGCCCATGTTCCTGAAAGCGCGTTGCACGGCGGCTCGGATGTGGTCCTCGTCCCTGCCGGCGAAGTGCAGGATGAACTGGCCCTGGTCGGTGCGTTCGAGGTGATAGTCGATGCCGGCGGTCTTGAGGCTGCGTTGCACCTCGCGCATGGTCGAGTCGTCGAGTTGCAGCTCGTGCAGGTCGCCGTCCTTCTTCCTTTGCAATCGTTTCTCGGACATCTCGCCGCTGTCGATCTTGTTCTTGACGGCCTCGCCCGCGGCGTGCACGCCGGTCTTGGTGAGCTTCATGCCGGAACGGAGCAGCGCCATGGCCACGCCCTTGGGGATTCTGAGCATGAGCTTCGCGCCTCCGGTGATGATGGTCTGGACGGCGTTCTGGATCTTCTCCTCAGCCTGTTCCTCGATTGGCATTGTGGTTTCCTTTCTGTTGTCGGTTGGTGTTTCCTGGGACGGTTCAGATGGACC
>OLPH01002755.1_pt1 | contig 13586 bp, 12 predicted proteins | sample 1672951 | NCBI WGS metagenome assembly OLPH01 (sample SAMEA3136740, study PRJEB25190) | human gut metagenome
CTGTATACTTTTTCCCGCCGGTCGTTCGGGGCTAACGCCCCTCCGACGCGGGGGCTAGCTGAATGGCACCCTCGCGGGTGCTTTTTTAAGGACCTCGGCAGAGGTCCGTGCTAAATAGGCACAGGTCGAGGCACGCAGTGACTCGACCTGTACAATGAGACGCAAAATATCCTTGCGACCCCGGCCGAGGGGTCGGACAACCCCTATCTAGGTTACATAATGTGTCTACTTTTTCAGGAATACCTTCCACAATCTTTTCTTGTATCAACCTCATATTCCGCATGCGTGCGGAATAGATTCCGTAGCCCTGCGGAATGGATTCCGCACGCATACGGAATAATGCTTTGATACGGTCTCACTAAATCACGCGAGTAGGCAAGCATTCCTATTTTAGTACACACCAATCCTCCCCCATTCCTGAAAAAGTAGACACCACCCCCGCCCTAAAAACGATCAATGTCACAACTCTACCGCTTCAATGAGCTGCTTCATCGAATTGTATTTCGTTCCCTAAAGTAATCAATCCACAACGCATACGCACCAAGACCTTCAATCAGTGGGGTTGTATCTAGTTCCCTAAAGTAATCAATCCACAACAGTTTGCCGTTTCTGTGAAAGTGATTGACGGTTGTATCTAGTTCCCTAAAGTAATCAATCCACAACGCAGCTTCCCCTTGGTGGCTTCCTTTTCGGTTGTATCTAGTTCCCTAAAGTAATCAATCCACAACGGTGCGGACTCGTCTTCCTATCAACGAGCAGTTGTATCTAGTTCCCTAAAGTAATCAATCCACAACATGGCACATTGTTCACAACGAGCGACGCAAGTTGTATCTAGTTCCCTAAAGTAATCAATCCACAACTGTAAATTTGAATTTCTCCATAGTCTTTTTGTTGTATCTAGATCCCTAAAGTAATCAATCCACAACCCAACACCCTCTCGGCTCCGTGCAAGTACGGTTGTATCTAGTTCCCTAAAGTAATCAATCCACAACTACAACTGATATTAAATTTAATGATGATAGTTGTATCTAGTTCCCTAAAGTAATCAATCCACAACTGATAAAGCGATCGCAGAGAAACAAAGAATGTTGTATCTAGTTCCCTAAAGTAATCAATCCACAACTTGTCGTACTCGCCAAACAAATGGAAAGCGGTTGTATCTAGTTCCCTAAAGTAATCAATCCACAACATAGCCTTTTCGCCTTGATCTACAGCTTAGTTGTATCTAGTTCCCTAAAGTAATCAATCCACAACTGGCAGTATGGTGTCTGCTAATGCCGGTACGTTGTATCTAGTTCCCTAAAGTAATCAATCCACAACATATCGTCTTCAAGAATTGGTGGAGCAGTGTTGTATCTAGTTCCCTAAAGTAATCAATCCACAACTGACCTTTGTGGCAATCTTCACGAATGTTGGTTGTATCTAGTTCCCTAAAGTAATCAATCCACAACAAGGAGCGGGTTCAGCACGGCTTGTGCGAGGTTGTATCTAGTTCCCTAAAGTAATCAATCCACAACATTTGGAAGATGATTTATCAAGTGTAGAGGTTGTATCTAGTTCCCTAAAGTAATCAATCCACAACTTTCACCTGTTCGGTCGCTTGGTCTAGTGAGGTTGTATCTAGTTCCCTAAAGTAATCAATCCACAACATAAGGTTGCGGTCATCTAACCTAGGCATCGTTGTATCTAGTTCCCTAAAGTAATCAATCCACAACTCGAGTGAGAGTGCCGATGTCCATGGCTTTGTTGTATCTAGTTCCCTAAAGTAATCAATCCACAACAGTCCGCCAGCTATCTTAGTGTCGCCTTTTGTTGTATCTAGTTCCCTAAAGTAATCAATCCACAACAAAAAAGGCAAGTTTTATAGTCTCATCTTGTTGTATCTAGTTCCCTAAAGTAATCAATCCACAACTCCAGCCAACGACCTCTCTCTATTCGCTGAGTTGTATCTAGTTCCCTAAAGTAATCAATCCACAACGTCACGGAGTTTATGTGCTACCTACAAAGGTTGTATCTAGTTCCCTAAAGTAATCAATCCACAACTTACCGCTTTTACCATCTGGACGATGCTGAGTTGTATCTAGTTCCCTAAAGTAATCAATCCACAACTCAAAAAGGTCTTTGTGTTGGGTAAACCCGTTGTATCTAGTTCCCTAAAGTAATCAATCCACAACGTCGGCTATATATAGTTGTAAATATCAATGGGTTAGAGGCCGTAGGACGTCTAATAAAATGCCGATGTTTGATGAAAAGAGCCAATAGGGGTCTATTTTTTCAGTTCAAAGCTACCTAAAATTCCTCAAAGAGTGATAGCTGTCGTATTTTCGGTATCTTCGGTTCCTTTTGCTTCGTTCCCGAGAGGTGTATGATCTCTGCATACTGTTTGTCGGTAATGGTAATCACCTTAATATCCGCCTCTTCCGGAAGTGATTTCCGCAATTTATTGATGAGTGGTTGGCGGTGTTGCATCGATGGGATCGGCTTGATGTAGACCGAAAACTGTAGCATAATATATCCCTCTCCCAGTAACTCCTTCCGAAACTTTGCCGCCTGCTTTCGTTGCTTCTTAGTGAGAACAGGGATATCAAAAGCGACTAAAATCCACATAAGTTTGTACGCACTTATTCTTGAAACATTCATTGTGAGACTCCTTGGTTATGGGATTCGAGGTAATACGAGTGTCTTGGCACCACCTGAGTAGACCCGAGCGAGGGAACTGGTGGTGATAGAGATAGCGATGAGTAGTGGCCGCCTGAGCTTACTGATGAGTGTATCTTGTGCCAATAGAGTGCGGAGATGAGCTCTACTCTCCTTGGTAATTGAGAGTTCTCCACTATCCACCAACTCCATCACCGCTAGGTCGGCAAAGGGGCGGTAGGGCTCCATCACATCATCGGAGAGCGGAAAAGGGTTGTACTTATTTTGGTGTTGTACCCCCAGCTTTGGGGAGAGACCTGAAGCGATGATGGAGCGGGTGACCGAAGCACGCAAGATGGCATAGGCATAATTGAATAGGGCGTTGGGCGGTACTCCATCTCGCTCTCGTATAAACTCCTCTCCCAGTAGGGCACTCCAGTAGATACGTGCGGCGATCCCCTCTCTATTATCTGGGTCACCACTCCGCACCTCATCAGCAAGGTTGAGTAGCCTTTGGTGCTCCTCTATTCCTCGTGACTTCAGCACTGCTGCTTGATTGAGGATCTTGCTCTTGACCAACTGCTTCCAGATGCTCTTTTTAGTCGGGATAGATGCTACCACCTGCTCCCGAGTTCGCTCACCCTGTGTGGAGTGCCCCTCGAGTGGAGAGAGGTAGCCACTCGGGATATGAAACTCATCACAAACTACCAGTATACAGCCCACCTCCATACAGTACTGGAGCATCCGGAGGGTGGTGGTCACCCTCGGATGCTCCAGTATCAATAGTCCTACCTCTGCTAGAGGAAGGGTCTGTCGCTCCTCCGTCTCCTTATTGGTCATCACCAATTGCCGATTCTCTAAAGAGAGGTGAAGAGGACTAGATATGGTGATGGTTCGTTTAATCATCCTTCAATATTACTTGCCCCGTGAGGGTGATCTCTACCGAGTGGATATTATCCTTATCTGGCTCAAAGAAAGTTAGTGACTGTACTCTAATCATCTCTCTATCATAATTAATAGTACTAGCAGTTGCTTTTCTAAACACATAATCGACTGAAGACAAGTTTTGCACTCTATAAAGGTACCTTATAAGATAGTCAGTATTGGAAAGATTGTGAATCACGTCATCCCTCTTGACACCAATTAGATACATCTGATCAATTATCAACTTAAAGAGGATTCGTTTACCATCGGGTGGAAGCTGAAATATCTCCTCTCCTCTATTCAGTCTATCAACCACATCCCACATAGTTACTACGCTCTCTTGAAGCCTGCCATCTAGAGCCTCATAAATCAGTACATGGTGATTATTCTTAAGATCCACATATTGATTGATCTCTTTTAGTCTCACTGCATTACTTAAATTGTCGCACATCCTCACCTTCTTGACAGGCACAGGCTCTCCACCATTGCGATTGGGGAGATAGACTTTGGTCTTACCATTCTCATCAATGAACGCTTTCTTTGGGAAAGTTAAGGATGGATTGCTTGTATCAAGTCCCAACTCCTCCTTGAGTATCCGTAGCATCTCTTTCCTAATAGCCGCATCCACCACTTTATTCAGTTGCTTCATGTTAGTCACTTCGGCAATGCCCTTCCTTAAGTGGTAGCCATAGTCAGTCTGCCCTGGGGCTTTTCTTCTACCATAGATAGTAGCCTTGTGTAGCGCACCCCTTACGGCATTACCTTTAAAGGTATAGACCTTGCCATTCTTGGTGATCTTGCGGGTCACCTTGGAGAGAGGGACCACTCGCTTCTTTTTATGTACCACCAATATATCATTGATGGATTGCTCTGCCTCTTCTCTGAAGCCATCCCACGGCAGGTCGAAGCGGGGCTTTAGAGCCTCCCCCTGTCGGCGGGAATCGTTTTGCCGATTGTAAGTTGAAAGCTCTGTGACGTAGTTTTGTTTGGCCAATGCAATCACCAAGGCATCTACTGCGTGATGCCTATGATCATCTCTATTCTTAACCGGCTCCAAAGCGTAGAGGCTCTTATTCTTGTCAAGTGCGAAGAGCTTTCCCTCAAGTAATACCTCATCTTTTCTTGATTTTGGAGCTTTATTGTAAATAGGATAGATCGTTACTCGTTCTTTGGATGAAAGGTTTTTACCATACTGTAATAGCACATAATACCTAGTCTGTTCTTTTAGGTTCAGATGCTGCACATCAATTGTCTTGCCGTCGCACTGATCCAGAAGGAGCGAACCGTGGTTGACGACTCCTGTAAGTAGCAACTCACCCTCTCCCACCTCGGGTGCAGGGCGAAGCATCTTGGTAAACTCTGCGGTGTCGTAGTCTAGATTGAGATAGGCGGTACGATTGCGGTGTTCCTCCATATTGACCACACTATCCTCCACTTCGGTCTTAAAGAAAGGACTCACGAAAGTGTTTCCTTTTAACCTGCCTGGGACTCTCACAGCATTTGCTACAACTCTCTTTTTATTGCTAGGCAACTCCCATATAGGATCTTCTTTAAGCTGAAGAGTGACCCAGTACTTTCCTGGATCGGTAGGGTAACGACTCTTCTTAATCTTATCAAGTACGTCAATATCGTTGCTAATTAAGTTCTTCTTACCACTACGAGTAGCTGTAACTACTAGTACCCCCTTATTAGAGGGCCTGGGGTTAAAGAGGGGCTGGCAATGTGGGGTACCGCCTACTGCGTGGTAAGTGAGGAGGGCCTTGCCCGTCACTCCATTGAGATCAAGATGGGCCGGTTTGGGGTACTCCTTGCCATCACGGTATAGCTTAGTCCCCTTGACCACCACAGGGATACGGATCTCATCTTCTGTTCGATCGGGAATTCGATTGAACTTGGGAACTACTCTTGTAATCACTTTTGATTTAGTATCCAGTATTGCATAGACCTCCTTTTCTTCTCTAGCTGCTAGCTCCTGGCTTACAGCTCCTTGCACACATTCATAAGTTTCACCTAGGATCTTATTGAGTCGCCATAATCTTCTAAGGTTAGCAGTAATACTACCTGATACAGTACGGACATCACCACAGATAGAGGTGAGGTATTCACGCGCCTTTACCGACATATAAGCGGTATCATTGAGCATCTTACTAGGTAGCCCCTCTAGCTGCTCTTGGGCACTCCGCTTGGATAGAAAGCGACTCGCCTTACGTGCTGGTAGCACTTGCCTTACGCGGTGTGTAATCTCGTCCCAATCCTCAGCACCCCAGAGGGTTTTGCTAGAGTTGACGGAGTAAAACTCGTAAGGGGTCATATTACCTTTCTCTCTATTGAAATTGGACTCGCAGAGGGTCTTATTACCGAAGCTATCATCAAGGGAGATGCTTCGAGGAATAATATGCTCTATTTGAAAGAGGTTATTGCCATCGTAGAGTTGAGACAGGCCTATATCTTTCCCAGTATAGGGACAACGAGCAATGCCATCTCCTTTCAATCGGAGTTCCTTATGAAGTCTGTATTTCAAGATATTATCGCTAGTAACTGGCAATTTCAATGCTCTTAGCCACATTACTGCCTCCTCATTTTCCGCCAGATTCGCCTTTTGCTCTTGTTGTATTTTGTCTCGCCTCTTCTTTGACGACTTGAGGTCACGGGAGAGTTCTATGGTGATGCGATCGAACCTAAAGTTGGGGTTGCCAGTCTGTTTGATCATCTGATCAATAAGGGCATTGACCTGTCTTCGTACCGCCCAGAGGGCTTGCTCCACAATTGGGTTGCGGAGATTATCCACCTTACCTAGTCGATTCTGTATCTCTATTTTTTGAACCGATTGGGTAGGGTGGTAGAGTTTCATCCGCAGTCGCTTTTCGTCCAAACCGGTCTGCTCGTCGGGATCGCTTAGAAATTCTATCAGACGGTCGATCTTCTCACCCTTAGAGGCTGGCTCATTAATGATCTGGAGTAGCTCTTGCCACATCTGCTCCTTTTTCTCGAAGTCGCAGTACCTTGAGCCAAACGCATTCTTTACCCCACCGAGGAATATCGCCTCTGTGTGGCTTCGCCCTTGGAGTAGGAATGGAATGATATTGTCCATTGCATGAATGGAGATGGAGCCGTAATCATCAACGAGATTGATGCCCTCCAGTCGCTTGGCAAAGTCGGCTTTGAGCTTTAACCTCTTGCCCTTGGCATACTTGGCGATGCTCTTCTCAAGGAGTCTCTCATCGTTATAAAAGAGTAGCTTCTGCCAGATATCTATGTATATGGTATCAGTCTCGCCATAGTGGTAGCTCAATGCACCCTTTTCAAAAAGGTCGGTGATACTGGCGATGGTAGGGCACCCTGGGAGGTCTTGGTCATCGTCATAATTGAGCTTGGAGACTATGAGGTGCCTTTTCAGGTCAGCCACTTTGATGGTGTTGCTGTTTTTTGAGCAGAGGAAGTCAAGGGAGGTTTGGAATAACCCCATATTATAGAGTGTCCGCCCCTCTACCCTCACATTGCTCAGCACCTGAAGTGCCCTATGAAATTCGCTCGTAGGGTGAGATACTGCTGCGACACGTGGCCCTTGGATATAGTGACGTTGCTTCACTGGGTCGTACATCTTGCGGCTCTCGAGGCTACATTTATTGATTAGGTGCTTTTGCGAGCGAAGTGGGCGTTGCCAAAAGAGGACGCTATCATTGGACTTGTAGAGCAGCTCTCCACTCTCTGGATCGTGGCTTATCTGTCCGATCAAGAGCTCTTTGATGGGAGTACCCTCTATCTCTAGTTCTTCTAGACCAAGTCGCTTAGCCTGTTGATCCCAAATACGCTCCATCTCCTCCACATACATACTGCGGAGAGTATACCTGCCTCTGGGCTTCTCCTCACGTTGGGTAAATGGCTCTCCCTCCTTGGCACTAATCTGATAAAGATATTGCCCAAGGGTCTGATCTCCTATCTCCGACTTGGTTTGGGTGTAGCCGATGATGGGGTCTTTCCCCTCTGCCATACTATTACTACCGCCAAACTTAATCTTGCGAGAAGAGTGGAAGCCACGTCGCTGAATGATATGGTACAACAGACGACCAAACTCAGCCCTTGTGATACTCCCCTCAACCGCTCTTGAGCGAATCTCATAAGGGTTCATGGCCATCCAAGCTCTGAAAGCTTCACTATCGGGAAACTTACGTGCAGCCGTCTTTCCCTCCTTATCCCAGGAGAGCCAAGCATCTATCTCCTCAAAAGTAAGTGGCACATAGCGATCCCCCTCGGGGCTATTGAGCTCACTGAGCTGATAAAGAAACTTGAGCAACTGTGAGCGACGCAAACGACGTCGAAAGTGCTGTCTGCGACTCTGCCGAGCTAGACGACGAGTCTCGTTTCTAGACTTCTCATCTTTGGTGCCAAATGCTTCTTTACCAGCGGGGAATACATAGACTCCTGTGTGGAGTATTTGGTTCTTCTGTGTGTCGACGATAGCTGTACCTAGACTACTGACACCGATATCCAGACCTAAAGTTATCATAGTATCTATATTGTAATGTTAAACATAATAAACAAATGTAGATAATATATTTGGATGTTTCAAATATATTACCTACATTTGCGGTAGAAGATTATTCCCTAAAGTAATCTTTTCATAACAAGGCTATATGCCGAAGTTATTACGGCTCCACTTCGGTGGAGCCTTTTTTTGCATATGGGGAATGGGGTGGATTAGGATTGGAGGGGGACGTGGTCGGGGGCTAGTTTGTCTTTGAGGGCTTTCCACTTATCGTAGGGGAGGGTGCGACCGCGGAGGGTTCGGACTTTGGGAAAGGTGGCGAAGTAGGGATCTTCGGTGACGTACCAGCCGTGGTGGATGAGGCTGGGCTCCTTCTCTACCTGATGCTGGATCCTGCCAAGGTAATTCCTACTGACCACAGTGGCGTAGTACTCTCCTCTCTCTTTATTCTCGAGGAGGAGAACGGCGTAGGCTTCGTAGGTGGGATAAGTCTCCATAGGTGCTTTTTCGGTGATAGTGACCTCCCAACCGTACTCATTATTGAGCTGATCTACTAGGCTTCTGAACACCTTGCCGTGGGCGGAGGTATCCTTGATCTGATGTACATGGATATAATAGTGGATCATCTCGTGGAGCAGGATATTTTGGTACTGTCGCTCCGTGAGCTTGTAGAGGTTGGTGAGCTGTATCCGTTGCTCTGTGTAGACGGTAGTGCTACCTCTTTTTTCCGCAGCGTAAGAAAAGCCACCCATCTGTCGTCGTGTAGGGCTAATGGTAAAGCCGGGCCGAGGCAAAGAGCCTTGGAAGTACTGATGATTGAATTTATCAAACCAGTACTTTATCCACTCAAAGTTGATCTCAAAGGGTTGTTCCATATCACAATGAAAGGTGTTGCACGATCTGTTCAGCTACCTCGGCAGTGGTCGCCTCAGCCGTCACCTCAATAGTGATATCGGCCTGAGTGTAAAAGGGTTCACGGAGAGGCAAGGTTGCCTCGACATACTGCTTCACCCCCTCTTTATCGAGGCGTGCCACCGCTGGCCGGCTCTCGCGATAGAGGTAGAGCCACTCGGCTAGTAGCTGGGGCGATGCTTTGAGGTAGACCACAGTGCCACGCTGCTTCATGGTAGAGATATTATCGTCGTGACTGGCCATGCCTCCGCCTGTAGCGATCACTACATCCTGAAGCTGAGAGAGCTCAATGAGGATTACCTTTTCCCGCTTCCGAAACTTCTCTAAGCCACAGCAACCAATCATATCACTCACAGAGGAGTGGTACTTCCGCTCAATATAGAGGTCGGTATCTACAAAGGAGAGCTGTAGCAGCTTTGCCAGCTCACGTCCAATGGTGGTCTTCCCCACTGCTGGAAAGCCTACTAGGAATATTGGTTTCATTGTCACATAATAATAATAGACCCTGGCAAAGTGAGAGCTTCACCAGGATCAGGCGTTACGCATTAGAAGAAATGTTGTACGAATGATCATATACAAGCTGTTGAGGATAATGGAGTAAGAACCTCGGCAGAGATCCCTTTTAAATAGATAGGCACAGGTCGGAGGGGCGTTAGCCCCAAACGACCTGTGTGTAAGAGCATATTCACCACCTCCTTGACCCCGGCTGAGGGGTCAGACCTAGATAGGGTTGTCCGACCCCTCGGCCGGGGTTGCAAGGGTGTTTTACACCTATCTATGAGACCTTTGCACAGAGGTCTCGGTCAGCTTTGAAAAGTTATTTAAAGCTGTATTTGGAATACACATCCGTGTCAGACTCTCTATGATATAGAGCCTTACAATCGTCTATGATATCCTCTGTACCAAATCCGTGAATGGCTCGGCCCATTAAGAACGAGACCGTATAGTCGTTCCAGTCTTTGCCTAATGACGATGCTTTCACCGCTCCTTCATTGAGGTACTTCCACATTTCCGCTTCACTGATGTATTGCAACCAATAACACCATTTTGCCAAGCTCACCAGTCGGCATACGTCCCAAGCATACGTGGAGGTTGTGGTCCGGACTTGAGCCAAATCCGTTTTTAGCCCGTCTGCTATCAAAGTCTGCAGCTCAATAAGTTCCTCGGAAGAACCTCCTTGAGCAAGGACTTCGTCCAATTCCGTACTCTGCTCTAAATTAAGCAGAGCGGTTAGCGTCTCTAGAGCATCTTCCCGACCATTAATGCCCCATTGTTTTTGAAGCCCGGTCTTGTATACATTCATATTATTATCGGTGATAATACTAAGGATGTCCTCACTGCGATAACAAGACAAGATGGCTCCAAATACCAGTAACCTTTTCTTTTCCTCGGTGAGCGGTGTTTGAGGATGAGAAGCCAAAAAGGCTTTCAGGTTTTTCTTAGCAAAGATCCGAGACACGATTACCAACACGATAAAAGCAATAATCAAGACAGCGACTATTGCCACGATGATTTTCCAGATCATACAAGTATTATTTTGAAGTTAAACATAAGTCTATTATATCATATTTCCTACTTATCCACATGCTTCCCCATCATTTCTTCTACAGAAAGACAGAACCCGATCTCTTGGTAGATTTCAAGCAATAGGTCTTCGTTTAAAGATGTTTTCCCGCTAAGGCGAAGAAATCCTTTTGGCATATTGGAGGCATAATAAAATGTATCTCCGCTAAAGGAGAGCATCAAGTCATGAGTAAAGGAACAACGAAGAGCGGTAAGTTTCTTCATCATTGCCGGGGTCAAAATCATACGGGCTTCTACCTCGTCATCGGCATATACGGTAAAGAGACGTTCAAACTCGGGATCTTCCAAATAAACAAACTTTGCTTTATGTCTCTCCCTCAGTTTTTGTATCGTCAGAGCGAAGTAGCCCAACTTATCCTCCAAATGGTCGGGAAGCAGCATAACAAATCCCCTGCAAGTTCTTGGAAGACGGCAGTGACCAAACATTCCCCTAAAGCTGAACATCGTGCTCTCTACTTGTGCGCCCCACATCGGACTGAAAATCGCCCGATAGAGGAGCCTAAAGGATCTCCATAGTTTAGTATTCTGTTCATTTGTTGCGGTTACTCCTATATCGGCTATTGTCAATGCTTGATGCTGAGTTGGGAAACTCAATGCACCGTAACTTGCCACTTGCAGAGTACCCTCCGACCTATTTGGGGTTCCGAATAGTCTGCTTGCCCGAATATCGGACACCTTTACTTCTTTTGTCGGAGAATAATTTGCATCCGGAAATAGCTGGTTGATAATTTGCCCCATTACTTTTTCCTCTTTCTGCTTCAGTACATTTAGGCATAAAGAGAACAGCGTATTGAGGACCACAAAGGCGACAAAGAATATGACGACATACGTTGCCGTTATTTGTGAGGTTTCATAATTGCCCGCATCGACGATATTCCTTCCGAATATAGTGAATGCAAGCCAAAGCAGAGCCAAAGGGTAAACGGAATAAATGAGAAGCCTAACAATCTTACGCCACATAGCTATGTGGGTTAGTTGCCCTCTCATTTGTTGAGCGACAATCTTGAAGTCAATCAAGTGGTCTTCTTTCATAAATTATCCGAAAATCTCCTTGATATGAATGTCGCCCAACTCACTTTCAGGAATTCGTATCAATGCTTCTTTCCCAAGATGTTTTCTTGAAGCGATGTATGAAGACGGGAACATTTCTACGGCATTGTTGTAATCCGTTACGGTTGCGTTATAAGTTCGGCGTATAGCCTGCAATTCGTTCTCCATATCCGTTATCTGATATTGGAGATAGACAAACTGCTCATTGGCTTTGAGATCCGGATTACTCTCAACAACGGCCTTAACTTGTTTGAGAAGAGCGGAGATTTCTGTCCCGTCCTTGATTTGTTCTGCTTCTGGGGCTCCGTCTGCTCGAGACCTTAGTTCGGCTATGCGGGTAAGGATTTCATTTTCGTGTCCCATATACGCTTTAAGAGATGCCACCAAATTGGGTATAAGGTCATTTCTCTGCTTGAGTGCCACACAAATTCCACTCCGGCATTGTTCCACCCTGTTTTTCTTGGCAATGAGATTATTAGAGGTGATTATACCCCAAATCAGTATAAGCACAGCTATTGCGATCAGGACACTCCCGGCAATTATTGATGCAGTCATACAAATTCGCTTGTCTCAATGATTATTTCTTAGTACTCTTGTCGTCTTCATAGTGGCGTCGTACTCTTTCCATACCCCCGAACGTTCTCCATCGGCATACTGTCCCTCTACAACCAAAATCGGATTTCCGTTGCGCAAAACTTCTTCTTTGTACGCCCCATGTAGCACGCCCATGCGATAAGTTCGTGTGACTTTGCTTTCAACGCCATCTCCCTGTTTCGTGAGTTTCCACTCGACCCCGTCTTTCTTTCCATTCACCCAACGGGTCTCAAGTATTTGAGCACCGTTTTGGCTGTCATACCGCTTCTCAAAGCCGTTTTCCACACTTTCCTGGTATTCTTTCTCCAAATCCAAACGACCGTCTTTGAAATAGGTTTTTACACAGCCTTCGATTTTGCCCTTCTTCATAGGGGTAATCTTGCTGACAGTTTTGCCGTCTTGGTAGTACTCCGTGAACACCCCATTTCTTTTCCCCTGGTCATACGCTCCCGTTTCTCTCAGTACACCATCCCGATAGCGGTGGTACTTGCCATCCATCAGTCCGTTAGAAAAGGAAATAGTCTCTTCGTCAAGCCCCCGCTTGATACGCCACTCTCCCTGCAAGGGTTTTCGGCTGTCCTTTTCAAAATAAACTGTCGTATTGTTTTCGCCCGATAGGGGTAAGAGTTCATCGCTTAGAATCACCTTTTGAGCCGATACCGAAAGGCTCAGCAACAGCGAGAAGAAAAAGAGAATATATCGATTCATATTATAATAGAATGCCCAATTATTTAATTGGTTACTTTTGCTTCATTGCCTGTTTAATAAACGTGAAACTATGTACTTCGCTTCCTTTGTCCTTTGTTGCTTTAAGTTTCTCTGCTCTTGAGCATATAAGAAAATATCCTGCCTCTTTTATCAAGAGGCAAGAGCATACACAGATACTCAATGGCAAAGATAGAGCTTTTTTGCGATACTCTGACCAAAACAATGGATAAAAACAAAGGAAGACCTACATCATTACCGATGAAGGTTTCTGTTGACATAGTTCTCACTCAGTATTCTGTTTATGTCTGAGAGCCGATAGAGGATTTTCCCTGTGATTTGGGTGTAAGGGATAATGTTTTTATCCCGATAGTCTTGCAGGGTACGAGGGGAAAGGAACAGTCTCTCGCAAACCTCCCGTCCTGTGAGATAGATTTCACCTTCAAAAAGAGGACGATGAGTTTGAGCCATGCTTCTCACTCGATTCGTCAAACCTTTAATGCTAGACTAGAGATGAGTTGTTTCATCTCTGGTGTTTCTTTATTGATAGTTTCGTACTCCATAGTTGTTAGCCTTTACGAGTGTTAGAGTTAGCGAGGAGAGCTTCCACATCTTCTTGCTTGTAATAGCACTTATGTCCGATTTCTCCCCACGTATCAATCCCGTGCAAGACTATTCCCGATTCTTACCAAGC
>OLPH01002768.1_pt1 | contig 13559 bp, 9 predicted proteins | sample 1672951 | NCBI WGS metagenome assembly OLPH01 (sample SAMEA3136740, study PRJEB25190) | human gut metagenome
CTTTTCCTGATCTATGTCCATTTGAAGTCCTCCTTCCAAAAATTTACGCCGCTCTGTGTCCCCAAAGACAAAGAGCGGCGTATGTAAAAGCCGGTTGTTTCAGCCGTGAGCCATCAGCTTCAACAGCAGGTCGTTCACCGGCCCAGCGTCCCGGCCCTGGGCGGTCAGCTTGTTCCGCCAGTTCATCAGGTACATCCGCACAAGGCGGCGCTCCGCGTCCGTCAGTTCCAGATACACTTTCTTTTCCCGTTTGAACATTTGAAACAACTCCCTTCTCTCTGCCCATATCGTACAGGAAAGGGCAAATGGATTCAAATGTGCGAATGGGTATGTAAGCGGCCCGCTGTGCGGGCCGCGGGGGATGCGCTTAATAACCCGTCCGGGGCAGGGGCTTGGAGGGGGCGTAGACCTTCGTCACCCACCGGGAGGTAGCCATGATCCACTGACCGTCATAGACGCCGCCCACATCCGCCTGATTGACGAATTGGCTGCCGCCTTTGACCCAGGACACCACGGAGCAGTCGATCATGGGCGTTTCCACCTGCCGGAAGTTGGAGGGCACGACGCCAAACACGAACATCACCTCTGTGACATACTCGTTGGACCCCAGCCGCAGGGCCACAGGCGAGGCGTCCAGCACATAGTTCTGCTGCGTGTTCAGGCTGTCCGCCAGCACACGGTACTCGCTCCCGCTGAGATTGGTCTTGTAGACGATCTTATAGCTTCCAGCAGCATTGTAGGTGCCGGTGGTGATCTTCGCCAGCCGCACCGCCTCCACGGGCAGGGTATCGCGCCAGTAGAACGATGTGAGAGAAGTCGTGGAGTTGTTGGCGATGCCGGAGAAGGTGTAGCGGATATTCTGGCCTGGCATGACCTCGGCATAGCCGGTTTTCTGGATGGCTACATTGGTATAGAGGCTCTTGTTGGTCATGGCCGCCTTGACGATCTGGCCCTCATGCTCGATCTCCACCTCAATGGGCGTTTTGTCCAAAGCATAGAAGTCCGCCGCCTGGGACTCCACGATTTTGTACCGGCCCAAAGGCAAGGGCTTAGACACGGCCACACCGTTTTTATCGGTGCGGATGGTGTCCACAAGACGCCCCGTCCGGGCATGGTAGATTTCAAATACGGTGCCAGGGATAGGAGTACCAGCGGGCCAGCCGTTCATAGAGTTATAGTCGGCGCTTGTCTTGGTCACCTGGATTTGGCCGGTGACGGCGGTATTCTCCCAGATGATGGTGGTGCAGCCGCCGTACTTCACATAGACGGTCTTGGGCTGGGTTTCCAAAAGGTAGCCCTCCGCGCACTCAATCTCCTGGATGGTGTACCGGCCATCCTCCAACTCGTGGTCGATATAGACATAGCCCTCGTTGTCGCTCTCATAGGTGCCGATGGGGTTGCCCCTGGCGTCGGACAAGAGGAATTTCACGCCGTAGATGCCCTTGCCGGTCACGCTGTCGATCTTGTGAATGAGGGCGCTCCCGGTCTGCCGGTTGGTAATTTCCAAAGTGGCGGTCTGGCCGTCCTTTACCTCAATCTGGTAGGGCGTATCGTCCAGACGGTAGCCCTCGGCGGCCTTCAGCTCCACCACCTGATACCAGCCCTTTTCCGCTTCGGGCAGGCGGATGACGCCGCTCTTGTCAGTGGTGTAGGTGCCGATGATCTCTCCATTCAGCTTGCGGACCTCGAACTGGACGCCGCTAATGCACTCCCCGGTTTCCTCGTCCTTTTTGATGATGGTGAGGCCGCCGCTCGGTGTGTTGTAGAAGCGGAGGGTTTGGACCTCGCCGGCCTTGATCTGGATGGACTTTGGGGTGCTGTCCAGAACATAGCCATCCACCGTCTTGACCTCCCGTGCGGTGATGGTGGTGCCGGGGGTTAGGGCCTCGATCACGATACGGCCATTCTCATCCGTGATGAACTCGCCGTTGCTGCTGCCCACTACCGCGCCGGAGCTGTCGGTGACAAGGAATGTGACGCCTTTCAATGGGGTTGTGGTGCCCTCGATATACTTCTCAATGACCAGGGTGGTGCTGGGGGTATTGGTAAAATGGAGCGTCTGGGTGTCGTTGGGGTTCACCACCACGGTCTGGGTCCGGGTGGCCTCGTCGATGGTATAACCCGGAACGGTGGCCGTTTCCGTCACCACCAGCGTCCCCACCACACCGTTAATGGTGATTTTGCCATCCTTGTCGGTGAAGTACAGGCCGTTGCTGCTGATCTGCCCGTTTTCATCCGGTACAAACTCCCCTGTGGAGGTAGTCACTTTGAAGGTGACGCCCTCCAGCGGTTCGCCGGTGAGGGAGTCCCGCTTGTCGATGACCAGCGTTCCGGCCTTGGAGTTTTTCACAATGACGGTCTGGGTATCGCCGCCCTCCCCGATGACCACATTGGTGGAGGGTGTATCAATGACATACCCGCCGTCCGGGGCCTTGATCTCCGTCAGTACATACGCGCCGGGGGCCAGGTTGGTGATCTTGATCTCGCCCTGGGCGTCCGTGGTAAAAATGCCGTTCTGCGTTAGGGTGCTGGTGCCGATCACGCCGTCCAGTCCCACTTCGCACCCCGCCGCTGTCGTTACCCGGAACTCCGCGCCGGGGAGGGGCTGGCCGGTGGCGCTGTCCCGCTTCTGGATAATGAGAGCGCCTTTCGGCTGGTTTTTGAAGGTCAGGGAAACGGTGCGGCCCTCCTTGATCTGTACGGTCTGGCTCTGGGTGTCCAGAATGAAGCCGTCCGGGGCGCGGGTTTCCGTCACCACCACGCTTTTGCCGGGTTTCAGACCGGGGATGCGGATCTCGCCGTTCTCGTCGGTGCGGTAGACGCCGTTGCTGTCTCCAATCAGGGTCCCATCGGCATACATGACCTTGAACTCGGCGTTGGGCAGGGTCACGCTGGGGTTGGTGGCGCAGACCTTGCGGATCAGCAGGATGCCGTCCGGCGCGTTGTCAAAACGGACGGTGACAACGCTCTGCTCCCCGCTGTCCGCCAAATATACCGTTTCAGATGCGTTGATAATGGAATACCCGTCCGCAGGGTCTACTTCCTCCACGATATAGGCCCCGCTTTTCAGCCCGGTCCAAATGGCGGTGCCGTTTTTCCCGGTCACTTTCTGACCGATGGTGGTGCCGCCCGTGCCGCTGACCCCACCCAGATACTTCAGTTGGAAGGTACAGCCGGGTAGGGCCTCGTGGGTCACGCTGTCGTACTTCTCCACCACAATCGCGTTGAGCGGTTCGTTCTGGAATGTGACGGTCTTGCTCTCGCCTCCATGGAGGATGATGGTCTGCGTGGTCGGCTCTTTCATTTGGAAGCCGGGAGCCGGTTCCACTTCTGTAATGGTAAACTCGCCCGGATAGAGCCGCTTTCCCTGCTCATGGAGCTTGATTTCGCCGTTGGCGTCTGTCAGAATTTTTCCGTAGTCGATGGTGGCGGGCGCGTCCGACGCCTCGCCGTTGCTGGTATAGGTCACATGAAAACGCGCCCCCTCCACGGGAGCGCCGGCTACGCTGTCCTCCTTATAGATAGTCAGTTCCGGAGCCTTGTGGTTCTCAAATACCAGCCGCTTTTCATCCCCGGCGTTCAGGCTGACCGTCTGCTCCCGGTCCGCGTCCTTGTCCGGCAAATAGTAGGGGGCCGGAACGGACTGTTCGATCACCTTATAACTGCCGGGGGCCACCCGCAGGGACACCGTACCGTCCTCGCCGGTGGTCACATCGTTTCGATAGTCGCTGTCAATACCTTCAATAGTAAAGGTGGTGCCGGGGATGGGGGTGGTGGAGTCGGCGGCGTCCACCTTGGCGATGGTCAAAAGAGGCTGTTTCAGGTTATCAAAAATCAGTTCCCGTTCCTCGCCGGGGCCGAGGTAGACGGTCTGGATGGGTTCATCCCCCACCACATAAGGGTCGGGAACGGATTTCTCCGTCAACTCATAGCTGTCCACAGGGATATGAGAGAGGGTGGCCCTGCCATCCTCTCCGGTGGTCACATCGGTATGGTAGCCGGAATGGATGCCCTTGACTTCAAAGACCGTACCGGGAATGACCTCTTTGGTCTGCTCATCCCGCTTGAGAATGGAAAGGCTGGGCAGCTTCTTGTCTGCCGCCTCCACGGTGATGGTGCCGCCTCCCTCCACAGTGGCCTGATCCACATGGACAATGACCGGATCAGTCAGGCAGGCGAAAGGCGCAGGGGCCGAAACCTCCACAAAGGCGTACATCCCCTCGGTCACATTAGGGACGGTGATGGAGCCGTCCGCTTGGGTGGCCTCGGTGCCGATGATCTGGCCGTCCCTGACGATGTTGAATACTGCACCGGGGAGGGGATCGCCGCTGTCGTCGTACTTGACCAGTTTGACCTTTACCCTGGCGTCGTTCTCAAACACCAAGGCCACATCATTCTTTCCGTCCCAGTAAAACTCCTGCTTGACCTTATCCGGGGCCGGGCTGAGGGAGTACCCCTCCGGGGGCGTGACCTCCGTCGCGGTAAAGCTACCGATGGGCAGGGCGTCCCAGGGCACATCCTCCAGATAGCCCCCCGCCCCGGTGGTATAAGTGCCCACAAAGCTGTTGTCGGTGCCTTCAATCTTGATGACTGCTCCGGCCAAACCCTTGGTAGGATCATCCGCATCCACCTTGCAGATGCTGCCCTCGCTGGTGATCTCCGGGCTGTCCAGGAAAGTGACGGTCACGGTATTGCTGCCGCCATTGGGCAAAGCCACATACTGCGGCCCCGCGTTGTCGATCTCATAGCCCTCCGGAGCTTCCAGTTCAACAACGGAATATGTGGAGGCGTCCAGACCGGACAGGGTGTAGGTCCCATCGCTCCCGGTCACGACCTCCTTCTCGTAGGTCCCGTTTTCCGAGCGCACGATGAACCGCGCTCCGGGCAGACCCTTGTTGGGGTTGGTGGCGTCCACCTTTTTCACGGTCAGATCGTATTTCTCGCGGATAACATTCAGCTCCCCGATCATAATGGCCTGCACATCCTTAGCCTGATGGGAGCTGGTGCTGGAGCCGGTATAGGCGTACTCATGGACGGTACAATCGCCCCATACGCCCTGTTTGCCCAGGTCTAGGATATATTGGGCACGGTCGCGGAAGGACATCCCATCCAGCAGGTCATCTACACCGCTGTAATTGCCGTGGTGCAGGCTATTATAAACGCAGACCAACTCCTCGGCGCAGGCGGTAGCCGGGTCATTCAACAGACCGGCCTTGTAGCGCCAGACGATAGCCTGTACCCAGGCGTTCATGGTCCAGGAATACTCGCTGCCCCATATCTCATCCACGCCCAGGGCGTGGGCTTGATCGGTGAATACCCCGGTGGTATGGGCGTAGTAGTAGGCCATCATGGTCTGCACGGTAGGGTCGGTGATGGGCTTGGGGTTGCCCCAGGTCTGGCCCTCCAGGGACCAGCCCATGCCTTTCCCGTGCTCGGCACAGAAGCCGATAGTGCTTTTCTGGTTGTAATCGAAGGTCATCTGATGGAGCCAGCAGGTCCCCAGGCTGGGAGATTCATAGTGGACGCCATTGTGGGTGCAGTCCTCCAGCTTGATAGAGCTGGGGGCGTCCGCCGCCAACGCCGCGGTGGGCAGCAGGCCCAGCATACACACCAGCACGAGCAGCAGGGCCGTCATACGGGTGAGAAAACGGTTTTTCTTCATCAGTGAAAAACTCCTTTCCGTTTTTGGGCATAAGAAAAGGCCCTCCAGCCTGGGGCTGAAAGACCTCTCCGTGTCCGTGTTCAGTTCTCAATTATTCGTAGGGATTGTGGGTGTTTGGGCGACCCACGAACAGGTAGCAATAGGTCACGCTGCCGCTCTCTGTCACGCCCACGCCGATGCTGTCACAGTCCGGCTTAATCATAGTTTCAAAATGGCCGGGGGAGTTGAGCCAGTTGTCCAGGGCGTGTTGAGCGGTGTCCTCCGTGGAAACGCCGGTAAACACAGTCAGATTTACGCCGAAGCCATAGGGATAGCCGCAGGCCAGGGCCGCCTCGCATTCCTCCTTGGTGTGGTGCCAGGTGTACTTCTTATCGGAAATGGTTTGGGCGGCGCTCATCAGGGCCTCACTGACAGGCAGTTCCGCCACACCGTTCTCCCGGCGCACCTCATTGACCAGCCGTACCAGCTCCAGCCGCACATCCAACGCCTCTCCTTGGTCGGGGCTACTCTCGACGGTGGGAGCCTGCGGAGCGTGGGAGCCAACGGTCAGCGTCAGGGTGGCGGTTTCCCCGGTCTGGTTGGAGACGGTGATCTCCGCGCTCCCCTCCGCTTTGGCAACGGCTGTCCAGAAGTTCATCACCTGTTCCACCTCCACCGTGTCCGGGTCGCTGGAAGTCACGGTGCACGCCGACCCGCCAGGACCAATCACCAAGCCGCTGCGCTCTCCCACCTCCAGCATGGTGCCCTTGTAGCTGCCTACCCGGATGGGCTGATCCTCCGCCGCCCGCGCGGGAAGAGCCAGGGCAGCGGTCAGGGCTGTACAGGCGAGGACTGCGGTAAAGCGTTTCAGACTGTTTTTCATCATGGAATGACCTCCTTGTGATAGATTGGGATGCCGCTGTCCCAACTGTACCATAAGAGGGCAAAAACTGTCTAAGGTGCAATTTTCTTTTCAGCGGGTGGTTATGACACCTCCACGGCTCGGACCGCCCAACGGTAGGCGCTCTGGTTGCGGACACAGGTAAAGAGGGTGATACAGTTCTCCGCAGTGGGAGACAGCAGGGAGTTGTCCAGTTCGCTGATTTTGTTCACACTGGTCACGGCGTAGGTGCGCTTGCCCAGCTTGGTGGTCAGGGTGATCTTATCTCCTACATCCAGCGTGTGGATCTCCCCAAAATGGTCGTTCACGCCCCTGTTATGGGCGGCCAAACAGACGTTTCCGGCCCAAACGCTGGTGTCCTCAAAATGGCCCGCACCCTTTCTCAGCACGGCGCTTCCCGTCCCCTCATAGACCTTCACATTGACATCAATGCTGGGGATTTTTAAGGTGGCGAGGTAGCCGCCCTGATAGTAGAGGTCTGATGTGACCTCCGTGAAGCCGATGGTGGGGAGGACGCTGGATGTGCCGCCGCTGGGGAAGCCGGAATAATCAGGCGGAGCGACGGTGGTGCCGGCGCTGCCATTGATAACGGCACCATCGCCCAGCATATAGCCGGGGGCCAAATTGGGGGTCAGCGGAGTGCCGGTATTCAGGGTGTAGGCGGTGGGGCTGCCAAAGGCGGGCGGGACCAGAGCCGCGTTTTTGCTCACATCCACATTGGAAAGCTCACCACGGTCCGCCGTGGCAACAGGCTCCACCGAAGTAGGCTTGCCATACTCCGGGTCGCCGGGGGCGGCGATGTCATACTCTAACGCGCTGGCGGGAACAGCCAGGGCCGCAGTTAGGCACAGCAGAGACAAAAGCATGGTCAGTTTCTTCATATCGTATTACCTCCGTCGCTTGATGAAGTAGAACGCCCCGCCTCCAAGCAGCACCGCCGCGACAACGGCCACAACCGGAAGGACGCTGTTCTTCTCTCCGGCCTGGGCCTCCTGCCCGGTGGAATCAGTCTGGTCGGCGGGGGTGTTGGGGTCGGAACTATCTCCGGGGGCCTCGCCGGGGGCGGGGTCCAGGGCCGTGCCCTCGAAGATCGCTACATAGCGGATTTTATTCAGGTTGATACGGCTCACGGTGCCCGCGTAGTCGGCGGTGACGGTATAGCCCTTCACATAGGAGCTGGTGGCGGAGCCGGAGTAGGAGGCCATAGCGGTAAAATGGCCGTCCCCCTCGGTCTGCCAATCCACAGCCTGGAGGGTCATGGAATTGCCACCGTCCTGGATGGTTTTGGGGATATACTGCGTGTCCTGGTTGGCAAGGCCGGGATAGGTGCGGGTGGCGGTCACGGTTTTGGTGGAGCTGCCATACCCGGCCACCTCCACCTTCACCGTATCCAGTTTCAGGGTCAGCACCCCGGACAGGCCGTCCTCCGTGATAAACTCCTTTGTCTGCGGCAGCAGGGCCAGCACCGCGCCCATGTCCTTGCTCTTGCTGTTCACGGACACGGTTTCTGTATGCTGGCGGCTCTCGTTGGCGGGGAGTTCCTGTTTCAGCAGGTCCGTGAGGGTGTAGTGGTAGCCGTCCTGTTCAAAGTCGGACCGGGGGATGCCGCCGGGGTCATCCTCCGGCCCCAGGTCGTACATTTTCCTGATCTCAGTACCGTCCTCGCTCCGGGTGACGGCGGTGGGATAGCAGGGGGACGGCTGGGTGGGTTCAGACGGGTCGGCGGCAAGGGCGGCAGGGGCCAGACTCATGGAAAGAGCCAGGGCGCACAGCAGCCGGGCCGCGTGGGTCAGGGGTTTCCGCTTCATAACAAAACTACCTCCATGTTTTTGATTTTAGGCACAAAAAATCCTCATGGCACGCCATGAGGTCCAACAATGCCCGTGTTCGGTTTTCTTGCGCGCTGTTCTCCAAAGGTCTTTTACCGGCTGAAAAAGGATGGTCAAAGCCTTTCTTTTCAACTGGTACAACGGGTTTGGGGGGAGAGTGTGAGAGGGGGGGAGCGGCAGGCGTACCGGGGCCGCAAAAGGGCAGACCATCCCCCAGGTGTGGCGTTCATCGTTCCATCGCCCTCTCCCGCTTGCGGTACAGTTCCAAAGCCTTCACGATAGTGTCCTCGATTTTCTGCGCGGGCGTCCCCGGCTTGAAAAACTTGTCGATCCGTTCCCTGGGAATTTTGAATTGCTCCACCTGATTGGGCTTTTCCTCCTGCATGATGGAGAGGATCACATCAGGGTTCAGCTTGCCTTGCTCGGAAAAGCTCCGCATTTTGATGGCCTGGGCATGGGATGGGGTGCGGATTTCTCCCTCCATGACCTCCAGCAAGGCGGTCTGCTCGGCCTCCGGCAGATAGGACAGCTCCACGGCGGGGCGCAGGGCCATTTGCAACTTGCCGGCTTCTTTCAGCACAGAATTGTCCACCATGTCCAGCAATTCCGGGATAAGGTTGGTTAAGCGGATATAGCGTTGGATTTGCCTTGAACTATCTGGAACTTCTGTTGCCAAGGTATCCCTTGTATTGATGGCAGACTTTTGGCCCAATGGGCCAAAAGTTAAATCCGTCCGCATACCTTGCCGCTTCATGGCTTCCAGCTTCATCTTATAGGCAACCGCCTTTTCTGACGGCAATATCTGTTCCCGCTGAAGGTTACTGTCCACCATGACAATGATGGCCTCATCGTCCGTCAGTTCCCGGATGATACAGGGCACCGTGGGCAGGCCCGCCAACTCCGCCGCCCGCTTGCGCCGGTGGCCGGACACCATCTGATAGCTGCCGTCCGGCATGGGACGGACCAGCGATGGGACCAGGACGCCATATTGCTTTACACTGTCCGCCAGTTCCACCATACTTTGATCCATCCGCACCTTGAATGGGTGATTGGGAAAGTCGCTGATCTCCGCGGCAGGCAGGTCGGTCACATAGCTGCGCTGGGCGTTGTCCCGGTCTTCCTGGGTAGAGAATAGGTCGTTATAAGCCTCGTTCAGCCCCAGGTCGATTGCGGTTCCTTTGTTCAAGGGCGATCACCTCCTTTACCAGCGCGGTGTATGCCGCAGCTACCTTCCCTTTGCTGTCATGGGCGAAAATGCTCTTACCCTCTACGCTACACTCTGCCGCCCGGACAGAGAAAGGCACCTCCGTATTCAATACCCGGAGATCACGTCCGGTCTGCCGCAGGGCCGCGATGATGCTTTTTGCATTGTTGGTACGGCTATCCACCATGGTCAGCAGGATGCCATCGATTTTCAGCAATGGGTTGATCTGTCGCCGTACCTTGGCCACCGATCCCAACAACAGCTTCAAGCCCTTGGTGGACAGGTAGTTAGCCTGACATGGGATAAGAACACTGTCCGCCGCTGCCAGAGCGTTGATGGTCAGCATACCCAGCGAGGGCATACAATCGATCAGAACGTAATCATAATCCCGCTTGACCGTGCCCAGGTAGCTACGCAACACAAATTCCCGGCTCATGGTGTTCACAAGACTTACCTCAAAACTGGACAGGCCGATGTTGGAGGGCACCAGATCGACACCCTCAATATTCTTCAAAATGCCCCTGTCTTGTGGTGAGAGGATACCATTGTCCACAACGATTTGCATCAGGTCAGAGATGGTCGTTTCCAACTCGTCCGGGTTCTTCACACCCAGGCTCACTGTAAGACTTCCCTGGGGATCTGCGTCCACCAACAACACCTTTTTCCCCTGCCGCGCCAGTCCCACACCTAAATTGACCGCCGTGGTCGTCTTACCAACACCGCCCTTTTGATTGGTAACAGCAATCACTTTGCACTTGTCCATGGGCTACTACCTCCTCTATTACAATGTATTTACGGTTGAAGGCACGGCAGCCAGCCGTGTCTTTTTCCGCATCGTTGCCTAAGCTGTTAGAATGAGAGAGTCTTGGCCTGATGTATACCTCCAAGGACCAGCGCGTCCGTGACGAAGTCCGTCAGCCGGCCTCTCATTCGCAGCGTTCGATTTATGCAGGTTGAGCCACCTCCTTGGTGCGCCCGTGTCATCAAATAGATTGGATCGGCAATGGTGGAATGGCTGGTCGCCAAAACAAATCCATGATGAGGAGCGATCAATATGAACAATGTGGCAGGGATCGATGTTTCCAAAGGAAAGAGCATGGTATCCGTTCTCCGCCCTTTTGGAGAAGTGGTAGCAAAACCATTTTCTATTGGTCACACCGGCAGTGAACTCAAGGAGCTGGCAGACTACTTGAAAAGCCTGGACGGTGAGACACGAGTAGTCATGGAGCATACCGGACGGTACTATGAGCCGGTAGCCCGTTTTCTTCATGAGGAGGGCGTCTTTGTCAGCGCAGTCAATCCGAAGCTTATCAAAGACTACGGGAACAACACCCTGCGAAAAGTGAAAACAGACAAGGCAGATGCCCGGAAGATTGCCCGCTATGGGCTTGACAACTGGGCAGAATTGCGCCAACATACACCCATGGATACGATTCGAATGCAACTGAAAACGCTGAACCGGCAGCAGAGTCTATACGCTAAGACTAAGACGATGATGAAAAACAACCTCATCGCCCTTCTTGACCAGACCTATCCCGGCGTCAACGCCCTATTTGACAGCCCTGTCCGTGAGGACGGCAGCCAGAAGTGGGTGGACTTTGCCACGGCCTTTTGGCATGTGGACTGTGTGCGAAACATGAGCCTCACTGCCTTTGCCGAGCGTTACCGTAAGTGGTGTAAACGGCATGGCTACAACTTCAGCCAGAGCAAAGCCGTTGAGGTCCACACCGGAGCACAGGACCTGATTGCCATGCTCCCCAAGGACGCTCTGACCAAAACCATGGTCCGGCAGGCCATTGATGCGCTGAACGCCGTCTCTGCCTCTCTGGAACGGCTCAAGGCTGAAATGCAGGCCCTGGCAGCCCAGCTCCCGGAATACCCTGTGGTCATGGCCATGCACGGTGTAGGCGATTCTCTCGGCCCTCAGCTTATGGCGGAGCTTGGGGATGTGGCCCGGTTTACCCACCGAAACGCCATTACCGCTTTTGCGGGCGTTGACCCTGGCGCTGACCAGTCCGGCACTCACGAGGCTAAGAGCACAAGGGTTTCCAAAAGCGGGCCGCCGGAGCTGCGCCGCGCCTTATTCCTGGTTATGGACTGCCTACTGAAAACACAGCCCCAGGATGACCCGGTATACCGTTTCATGGACAAGAAACGAGCCGAGGGCAAACCCTATCTGGTTTACATGACAGCCGGCGCCAACAAGTTCCTGCGCATCTATTATGGCAGAGTAAAAGAATATCTGGCATCTCTGGAGGAAAATTAAGGAAGTATCCTTCCTTGTAGCAGAACCATATTGCCCATACGCTAAAAGCATCTTATGACAGAAAGAGAGCGATTAAGATGTTTTTAGACAATTTATCCACCTCCGTCCTCAAATTATGTGATACTCAAAAGCTCAGCTATGAAGCTGCCTCGGAACGATGTGACCTCAGTTCCAGGTACTTTGGCGACATTGCCAGAGGCAAGACTGCGCCCACGATCCTGACGCTGGAAAAACTCTGCGTTGGCTTTGAACTGACGCCAAATGACCTGTTGATCCCCTCAGAGTTCTGGAGAGAGATGGCCTTCCGCGAACCGATGCCAGTTACACACATCCGCTGCTTTCGATACCTCTCTGGCGTGACGGGTTTTCCTGTTTGCCCGCAATGTAGAAGGACTATGGAACGGGAATACCAGTCCTATTGTGACCGCTGTGGGCAGTGCCTTGACTGGAACAACTTCTCTAAAGCAACGATTATTCTGCCTCAGAAGTAATGTGCACTGTTACATACCTGACCATCCGGCCAGCGTCCTTTACCTGCTGGCCGCTTTTGGCATGGCCTTTTTCTCTCCTCAATTTTGCTTTATTTCCCTATTGACTTTTTATTTGCAGACTTCTTCGGTTATAGTCATAGCCGGTTTACAGCGCTTGCCCAGCACAACAGCCATGTAAAGCGGGCCAGCGGTCCACTTGGGGTCACTGACCCTTGTCTGTGAGAAATGCCAGAACATTCTCCATACCAGCGTCAAAGATGAAGTCCTCGCTCCCCGCCAAAAATTCCTCCATGAACATCTGCGCCAACGCGGGGTACTGCTGGCAGTCGGTGAAGTCCTCCGGCGGCGCGATCTCCACCAGGGCGTAGATGCCCTCCAGCACCTTCATGGCCCCGGCATAGTCACTGTGGCTCACCATGAGCAGCAGGGCCCTCTCTGTGGCCCGCAACATGTCCGGGTCCCCCACCTCCATGAAAGCGTTCCACAGGGCCTCCATGCTCTTGTTGGCGGCGCTGCGAACATCACCAACCAGCGTCTTGATTTGACTCTCACTGTTCTGCACTTCGACTTTTCTCCAATTCATGATTTTTCCTCCTACTGTAAAATCATAGCTGTCAAAAGAATTTTAGACGGCTATGTAGGCTTTGGGGCAGGGCGAAAATATTTAAACTGACAACCACTCCATTTTCCCATTAGCAGAGGATGATGCTGGTTTTTTGCCTGATTAGCAAAAGTTCTCTTTTTTCGGTAGAAAAGCAAAAAAACCTTGCTAATTGATTAGCAAGGTTTCGGAGGAAGACGGTATGTAGTTCAAGGCGAGTTTGGGGGGTAACAGTGCTTAGCAAGAAATAACGGATTGAGCGCCCACCATTCAGGTGAGGAATACAGTGGTTTCCCTCATTTTTCAAAAAGTTGTAAAAAAGCACAAAACCTTCTGGAAACCCGAAGATTTTGTGCTACTAATGGCACCCGCGGGAGGATTTGAACCTCTGGCCTACCGCTTAGGAGGCGGTCGCTCTATCCAGCTGAGCTACGCGGGCCTATGAAATTACCTGATTGAAATCGAACTCGGAATGGTACGCTTGTATCCCCGGAGTGGGGCGCTCTGTTCCCTACTTAGGAGGCGGTCGCTCTATCCTACTGAGCTACGGGCGCATAAGAATCTGCTTTATTTTAACGCAAGCTGCCCCTTCTGTCAACGCCGATCTTCCGCAAACACCACAAACG
>OLPH01002770.1_pt1 | contig 13543 bp, 10 predicted proteins | sample 1672951 | NCBI WGS metagenome assembly OLPH01 (sample SAMEA3136740, study PRJEB25190) | human gut metagenome
ATACCAATAGCTTCACCCACTTCAACATCTTTTCCGGTTGCCATGTTACGTCCATAACACTTACGACATACACCGGAACGAGATTTACAAGTAAATACAGAACGGATATACATACCTTCGATACCTGTATCGACGATACGTTTTGCCAATTCTTCGGTAATGAACTCATCACTGGCAATGATCAGTTCTCCTGTTTTTGGATCGGTCACATCTTGTTTTGAGTAACGTCCGATCAAACGATCCATCAATGGTTCGATCACTGTATTGTTCTTGCGATCGACTAATGCTTCTACCCAATAACCGCGGTCAGTTCCACAGTCGTCTTCTTTGATGATAACATCCTGGGCAACGTCAACCAAACGACGAGTCAGATATCCAGACTCGGCTGTTTTCAAGGCAGTATCGGTCAAACCTTTACGCACACCATGGGTACTGGTAAAGAATTCGGATACGTTCAATCCTTCACGGAAACAAGAGTAGATCGGTACCTCAATAATAGAGGATACATATTCGCCCCCGCTGGATTTACCATGACCTGGCTTGGCCATCAATCCACGCATACCGGCCAACTGTGTAAAGTTAGAACGGTTACCACGGGCACCGGAACGAGCCATCATGTTGATTGGGTTTTTACGAGGCAGATTGGCTAACAATTCATCGGCAATCTCATCCTTTACATTTTCCCAAAGCTTATTCAAATGGCGTTCCCATTCTTCCATCGTCAACATACCTTTTTTCTGCAGACGTTTTAATTCTTCGGCTTTATTACGACCATATTCGACATGCTCTTCTTTATTTGGTGCTACCTCGATATCACTTAAAGATACCGTAATACCCGCAACTGTCGAATATTTAAATCCCATGGATTTGATCTGGTCTAGAATTTCAGCTGTTTGATCAACAGAATAACGGTTGAAGACTTCGGCAATAACTTTTCCTAAATCTTTTTTCTTTACAGCCGGTGTGATTTCTAAATTTGCGATGTATTTCTTCACATCCATGCCCGGCTGTACAAAATATTTATCCGGTGTTTTTTCAAAGTTTTCCTTTGAGACTTCATTCAAATATGGGAAGTCTTCCGGGAACATGGAGTTAAAGATCAATTTTCCGACCGTTGTCACTAAATAATCATTTTCATGAATCAGATCGAAGCTTGTTTTCTTTAAGCCACGTACCGGTAAAGCAATACGTGAATGCAGATGTACCTGTCCAGTCTGATAGGCCATCATCACTTCTTTTTCATCTAAGTAAACATGTCCTTCATTAGCAGCATATGTTCTCCATTGCGCGGCTTCTTTTGGACAGTCTTTGTCTTCATAACGCTGGGCTTCTTCTTCCAACTCTTGTTTGGTTTCTTCCATGGTTAGATAGAAGTTACCCATAACCATATCCTGCCCTGGAGTAACGATTGGTTTACCATCCTTAGGACCTAAGATATTATGGCTTCCTAACATCATAACCAGGGCTTCCGCACGAGCTTCTTCACTCAATGGTACGTGAATGGCCATCTGGTCACCGTCAAAGTCGGCATTGAAGGCTGTACATACTAATGGGTGCAAACGCATAGCACGTCCTTCAACCAGTTTTGGCAAGAAGGCCTGAATACCTAAGCGGTGCAATGTCGGCGCACGGTTCATCAATACTGGATAGCCATCAATAACCTTTTCCACGACATCCCACATCTTAGGATCACGGCGTTCAATCAGTTTTTCTGCATTTTTAGGATTTGCAGCTAAACCCTGGTTCACGATTTCATTGATGATGAATGGTTTAAACAGGTTGACTGCCATTTCACGTGGAATACCACACTGATACATCTTCAGATCCGGTCCAACGGCGATAACACTTCGTCCAGAGAAGTCAACACGTTTTCCTAACAAGTTCTGACGGAAACGGCCCTGTTTACCCTTTAAGGAATGAGACAGAGATTTCAAGGCACGTCCACCGGCACCGGTAATCGGTTTGGAACGACGTCCGTTATCAATCAGCGCATCCACTGCTTCCTGTAACATACGTTTTTCGTTTTGAACGATAATGTTTGGTGTTCCTAAATCCAACAGCTTACGCAGACGGTTGTTTCGCGTAATGACACGACGATATAAATCGTTTAGATCGCTGGTTGCGAAACGTCCACCATCCAGCTGCAACATAGGACGCAGATCCGGTGGTATTACCGGAATATTGGTCAGGATCATCCATTCCGGTTCGTTTTCACTTTGACGGAACGCATTGATCGTATCCAAACGTTTGATCAACTTTTTACGTTTTTCACCCTGGGCTTTATCCAAAGCTTCCTGTACGTTCTGATATTCTTCTTCCAGATCAACATCCTGTAACAGACGAAGTACGGCTTCGGCTCCGGTCTGTGCCGTAAAAGCCTGACTTCCGTAAATCGCGATATTTTCACGATATTCTCTTTCCGAAAGAATTTGTTTATAGGCTAAGTCCGTATCCTTTGGATCAGTTACGATATAGCTGACAAAATATACAACTTCTTCCAACTGTTTTGGTGTCACATCCAACAACAAAGCCATACGGCTGGGGATTCCACGCAAGTACCAGATATGAGCCACAGGTGCTGCTAAATGAATGTGTCCCATACGTTCACGACGAACGCTGGCCTTTGTGATTTCTACCCCACAACGGTCGCAGACAACACCCTTAAAGCGCACTTTTTTATATTTTCCACAGGCACATTCCCAGTCCTTGGTTGGACCGAAAATGCGCTCGCAGTATAAACCGTCACGTTCTGCTTTTTGTGAACGGTAGTTGATTGTTTCCGGTTTCGTAACTTCACCATGCGACCACTTTAAAATGGTTTCCGGCGAAGCTAAACGTACCTGAATTGAGGCAAAATTATTGATTGACATGTATTACTCAGCCTCCTCTTCTTCTATTTCATCGGTATTTTCTTCTTCCATATCGTTGACAAGTTCTTCTTTTGGAAGCGGTTGATGTGCTACTGGCACATCATCGTCATCATCCGGGTTCAGATCAACTTCATTGTTGTTTTCATCCAACAGACGAACATCGATAGCCAAACCTTGCAGCTCGTGTACCAATACACGGAAAGATTCAGGAACACCCGGTTCCGGAATGTCCTTACCTTTGATGATGGCTTCATATGTCTTGATACGTCCCTGAATATCATCGGATTTGATTGTTAAGATTTCCTGCAGTGTATGTGCAGCCCCATAAGCTTCCAAAGCCCAAACTTCCATCTCTCCGAAACGCTGACCACCATTTTGTGCTTTACCACCTAACGGCTGCTGCGTTACTAGTGAATATGGCCCTGTAGCACGGGCATGCAGCTTGTCGTCAACCATGTGTGCCAGCTTGATCATATACATGACACCGACACTGATTCGTTCATCAAATGGCTGACCGGTCTGTCCGTCATACAATACTTGTTTACCATCGCTGGTCATCTGTGCTTCTTTCATGATGTCGGCCAATTCTTCATTGGATACACCATCGAATACCGGTGTAGCGAATTTTACGCCTAATTTCTTAGCGGCATAACCCAGATGGATTTCCAGGATCTGTCCGATGTTCATACGAGAAGGTACACCAAATGGGTTCAAGATGATATCAATTGGTGTTCCATCGGCCGTAAACGGCATATCCTCGATTGGAAGGATCTTGGAGATAACACCTTTGTTTCCATGTCGTCCGGACATTTTATCCCCTTCGGAGATCTTACGTTTCTGAACGATATAGACTTTAACACGCATGTTAACTCCCGGTGGAAGCTCCGATCCATCACCACGTTTGAAGACACGGATCGAATGTACGATACCGGCTCCACCATGTGGTACCTTTAAGGAATTGTCACGAACTTCACGTGATTTTTCACCGAAGATCGCCAATAACAGTTTTTCTTCCGGTGATACTTCACTCTGTCCTTTCGGCGTTACCTTACCAACTAAGATATCGCCCTCTTTTACTTCGGCACCGACCATGATAATTCCGTTTTCATCCAACTTACGAACCGCACTTTCACCCACGTTTGGAATATCACGGGTAATTTCTTCCGGTCCTAACTTTGTATCACGGCAGTCAATATCGTATTCTTCAATATGAATGGATGTATAAACATCATCGCTGACCATACGTTCAGACATGATAATGGCATCCTCGTAGTTATAACCATACCAGGTCATGTAGGCAATCGTTACGTTTTGTCCTAAGGCCAATTCACCGTTTTCCATCGAAGGCCCATCGGCTAAAATATCGCCTTTTTCTACTTTTTCACCAACTTCTACGATTGGACGCTGGTTGATGCAGGTAGAAGCATTGCTTCGGGCAAATTTACGCAACTGATAGGTATGTTCTTTATGATCTTCAGTTTCCACAACAATGCGAAGACTATCGACATACTTAATGGTTCCATCTTCCTTGGCAACGATTCCGACACCGGAGTCTTTGGCAATCTTGTGTTCGATTCCAGTTCCGACATATGGTGAATGCGGCTGCAACAAAGGTACGGCCTGACGCTGCATGTTGGCACCCATCAGGGCACGGGAAGCATCGTCATTTTCCAGGAACGGGATACAAGCTGTGGCTACCGATACGATCTGTTTTGGACTAACGTCAGCCAGTTCTACATCCTCACGATTGGCAATGATCGTTTCCCCACCTTTACGCACAACGACATGTTCATTGATCAAACGACCATCACGAACCTCGTTGGCCTGGGCAATCAGGTAATCACTTTCTTCATCGGCACTTAAATACACCGCTTCTTCCTGTACGGTACCATCTTTATTGACAATACGATATGGTGTCTGAATGAATCCATATTCGTTGATCTTGGCATACGATGTCAAGTTGGAAATCAAACCAATGTTTGGACCTTCTGGGGTTTCGATTGGACAAATACGACCATAGTGAGAAGTATGAACATCTCGAACCTCGAAACCGGCACGATCACGTGTCAAACCACCAGGTCCTAAGGCAGAAATACGACGTTTGTTTGTCAATTCAGCCAATGGGTTCTGCTGGTCCATGAACTGTGAAAGCTGTGAACTCGAGAAGAATTCCTTGATAGCCGCTGTTAACGGACGAATGTTTGTCAGCTTTCTTGGTGTCAGGTTTTCCAATTCCTGAATGGACATACGCTCTTTGACAACACGTTCCATACGAGATAGACCGATACGGAACTGGTTTTGGATCAGTTCACCAACTGAACGAATACGACGGTTTCCCAACATATCGATATCATCGGTCGTACCTACACCTTCCATAACATTCATATTATAAGAGAAGAAGGCATACATATCCGACATAGTGATCGTGTGCTTATTGGCCAATGGATCATTTCCGCAGATCTTGATTTCATCGCCTTCTTTATCGATGACATAGACTTCCTGTACACAGGCACCGATCAACCATGCGGTGATTTCTTCCTGGTTGGCACGAATACGCAAGGCCTTCACAACATCCTCTTCCAGAGTATCCGGCTCTACACCTACGGTATAGCGTGGTGCTACTAATTCCATCTGCGCATCCACAATATCCTGTCCTTTGGCATTGGTCAAACGACCCAAAGCATATAAACGCTGTCCATAGTTAAATACAGACTCACTGTTTTCAGCTGTCAAAACAACCGGGCGAGCGATCAATCCACCGTAAACGGCAATTTCTTCCACTTCCTGCAGTTCTTTAACATCTTGTGCGGTCAGTACAGTTCCCTGTTCGTAATATACGCCATCCACTTCTACATCTTTTGCCAGAATTCGTCCGATCAAGCCACTGTTATAGCTTGTTGGAACGCTGACGATGTCTTCTTCATGGAATTCAGAACGGAACGGATAAGGCGTGCAATATGGTCCTTTGGCAAGCTGTTCACGTAGTGCATTTCGCTGGTCACGATGAATCACCGTACCCTTTTCCATAAACACATTGCCATCAACATCCACGATATCATGCGCAAGCGTTGTACCATCCATTCGAGCAATCGCATTCAATTTTTTACGCAGCTTATAACGTCCGGCTTTTGTCAGATCATAACGACGATGATCAAAGAACTTTGCCTGCATTAACGTAATGGAACCATTTAACGTAGGAATTTCATCACTTCTCTGGTTTTCATAGAAAGACAATAAAGCTTCCTGTGTCGTCTTCACTTTGTCATTCAACAATGTGTTTTCAATTTCTTCATATTTTCCAAAGAACGCCGTATATAACAACAAATACAAGTTCATGTATTCACGATTTTCCGGATCTGTTGCGACTTCATCCCAGTTTCTTCCCATGGCCTTTAAGAAGATTTCCATCTGTGTTGTATCTGTTGTATTTTCATTCACTTCCAGATTCAAAGACATACCGATTGCTTTAAAAAGGATCGTAAATAAAATCTTACGGCGACGGTCGATTGATACATTGATTGTTCTTCCGTTTGATGTCTTCTTTTGTTCAGTCATGAATTCCAGCCAAGTTCCACGACTTGGAATCAATTCACAAGCATAGTTTTGTTTTCCGGTTTTTTCATCGTAACTTTCCGAGAAATAAGCCCCCGGACTACGCACGATCTGCGAAACGATAACACGTTCCGCTCCATTGATGATAAATGTTCCGGTTTCCGTCATTAACGGGAAGTCACCTAAATAAACTTCTTCGTTTTTCGTAACAACTTCTCCGGTATCCGTATCGGTAATTTCCAGTTCCATTTCCGCATACAAAGGTGCTGCATAATTGCACTCTCTGTACATGGATTCTTCCGCATTATATTTTGGCTGTGCAAAATGATAGCGAAGAAAGTTCAATTTGATATTTTTTCCGTAGTTTTCAATCGGATAAATTTCTTCGAATACTTCCTGAATTCCCTGTCTGGTAAACCATTTAAATGAATTGGTCTGAATCTCAACAAGGTTAGGTAATTCCAGTTTTCCACTTACTTTGGAATAATCTCGACGTGTTGCTTTTTTGCCACATTCGAGGATGTGATACGCTTTGTTTGTGTCCATGCATGCCATCCTTTCGTTGATTTTTGTCTTGCGTCGTAGCTAAAGGCACACTACCCCCTTAGACTATTATGCAATTTATTATATTAGCTTATAGAATGCAAACTGTCAATTCTATATTAACACATTTTCTTGACAAATTTTAAAAAATGTTCTTTCCCCGAAAAAATCGGCCTTTTTCCATACTTTCCTTAAAATTGTTTACGCACCATAGCTGAATAATTCGCATACTCACAAAAACCATACCGTGTGTAAAAGCTTTTTGTGGATGGATCGGAAGAAATCACTTTTATATAGAGCAGCTCATCAAAAAAGCTTAAAATCTGTTTCATCATCTGGTCCGCAATATGCATTCCCTGATATTCGGGATCGACTAAAAGATAATGAAGAAACGCAACGGTTTGACCATCATCTAAAGCACGTACCAGTCCCACCAGTCGATCTTGATCCCAGGCTGAAATCACATGTGTCGAGCTTCGCATTGCTTTTTCCAGCTTTTCCGGATAATTGCCCGACTCCCAGTTTACAGATAAAAACAGTCTTTGCAGCTGCGATGCACTAAATTTCTTTGTATCCTTGTATTCAATAGGCATCTTTTTTCCTCTCACTTTCCCGGTATCCAAAAATAAAGAAAAAGATCTCATCACAAGATCTTTATTCTGTTTCCAGTACATGCTCAAACAAAAAACGTCCTAATGCACTTTCATCATTTGTATATTCACTGACCACATTGGCAGCCGCTTTGGCACCATCCGATCCATTTTTCATGGAGACACCCATGCCAACCTTTTCTAACATCTGAATATCATTGGCTTCATCGCCAAAGGCCACACAGTTTTCCAGATTCACCCCAAAGTGCTTGCACAGCTTTTGAATTCCATACCCTTTATTGATAGCCGGATCACAATATTCAAACAAGTTATTGGCCGTATTAAAACCAACACAGTCTTCTCGTTTAAACTTTTTAGAGCGCTCTAAAACTTGTGGCATATATTCTGGATCACAATAAATGATCAGCTTGTTCACTGTTCGATCCCTCAAGAAACTTTCCAGATCAATTTCAATTTCGGTTTCACCAAACAACTTCGCATGCGTTCTTGTTTCCGGAGTGGATTTACTGGTATAGCGAATATCCCCAACCAACACATGAAAAATGACATCCATATCCTGATAAAAATGTATGATATCCAGTATGATCTCTCCATCCAATAAATGATATTCTTCTTTGGTACGACGACGTATATCATAGATCACACCGCCATTCATCCCCATGATAAAGCTGACACTGTCCGCAATCTTCCATTGTTCAAGCATCGCATGCACAGTTTCTACCGGACGTCCGGAAGCGATACCGAATAAGATTCCCTGATGTTTTAAAGCGCTGATGGCCTTACGATTAAGATCGGACACTTTCTTTTGACTGTTCAAAAAAGTTCCATCTAGATCAGTTGCCACTAAAGTCACTGTATTCTTCATACGTTCTCTCCTTTAATTATTTCATTTCCAAAGCTTGATTGTTCTTTCTTCGCTGTTGATCAATTTCGATCCATTCATCCAATGTCATAGGCTGATAATCAGAATACATGCAGAAACAATTGATAAATTGACATGGTACGTGTTCCATACTCCCCGCAATACTGCGATACATCTGCTTTTGGACAAAGTTTTGATACGCATCCAGGTACATTTGATCCTGCGTTTTATGAATATGTCCATGTAACATATATGTTTTGGGATTGCCGCTTTCATCTTTTCTATATTGTCCATTGTAACAGGCAATCGGATAATGACAAAGAACGACCTTTCGTTTATTTTCATTCAATTCCGCATAGTCTTTGATCCATAAAAAGCGGGAGTCATCAAAGTCCTTATCGTTTAGAAAGCGGTCATGGTTTCCCTTGATCAAGTACAGACGTCCATGAAGCTGCTTCAAAACTTCCTGGGTTTCATCGGCCTTTCCCCAACTGAAATCACCTAATATGACAACTTCATCATTCTTTCGCACTTTCGCATTCCACTGCTCGATCATATAAGCGTTCATCGCCTCCACCGATTCAAAACCTCTTTGATCCATATGTTCATTTAATGCACGATGAAAAAAATGACAGTCCGCAATATAATAGCGCATGATCTCACCTCCCTTATGAAAAAAAGCGGTCAAGCCGCTTTACTCTACTGTACATGTATAACCAGAAGCTTCCTGACTTTTACGAGTCTGTTTTAACGAGATATGCTCGCTATCCCTTTCTCCTTCCTGTAAAAGACCGGCTTCTACAAGTTCTTTGTCATTGGCAATTTCATAATTTACACGCAATGTGATCTCTACATGATCTTCTACTATCTTTCCGGTTGCCTCAACACCTTTCAGGTCATATAAAGACTGTAGCGACTGATTGATCTTATCTTGAATACTTTGTGCATCCAGATCCTCTCGTATTCCCAGATCCGCAAAAGACATCGTAAATACCTGTGTCATATTTTGAATCTGATCTCCTTTTGCCTCAAACGTTAACGTATCGTTTTTATCACTGGTACATGTCATTATGGCCGGCGTCTGATCTTCTTTCTGTTCTTTTTGTGTACGGCTATTATCCGTATTAAAATCACTTAATCTGGCACACCCGCTAAGCAATGCCACCGCTACCAGGATCATCCCCAATTTTTTCATTTCATCAGCCCCTTAACGCCTACAGTGTATCATAAGCCTTTTTTAGATTTCAAGATATCAAAAAGGCGGATCAAGCCTTCTTTAAATTGATCTGGATCTTGCCCCAGACCTAAACGCATAAAGCCTTCCTGATCAAAACAAGCGCCGGGCACAAAAAAGATGCCGTGCTCCTTTAATAAATATTGCGCTGTTTTCACGCTGTCTTTCATCCCTTTGATTTCTAAAAAACATACGGTTCCGTTTTCGGGAATCACACAATCAAATAGATCTTGATCCTTTAACCATTCTTTTAAGAAGGACCGATTTTGATCCAGGATCGCATTTGTTCTCTGCAGGATCGATTCTTTGTTTTCTAAAGCCGCTGTACCTAAGGCATCTAATAAAGGCCCCGTCGAGATCATCGTATAATCTCTTCGACTGTTGATCTTAGTGATCAAATCCTGTTTGGCCTTGATCCATCCTAAACGAAGCCCCGCAAGACCATACATCTTACTTAAAGAAGATGTACTGATTCCCCTTTGATACAGATCACTGATGCTTGGCAAACGATTTGGATCCCGATAGACTTCATCGCATAAAATATAGATTCCTCTTTGATCACAAACCTTGATCAATTCTTCTAAAAAAAGAAGTTGATATTGTGTACCGGTTGGATTATTCGGATTATTTAAAATGATCAATTTTGTATGCTCCTGGATCACATCCAAAAAATCCTGCAGATTAGGCTGCCACAAACTTTCCGGAAGAAGTTGAATCGTAGAAACTGTACACCCTAAAGATTGGGGATAACTGACAAACTGCTGATATCCCGGAACACAGGCAATCACATGATCCTGTGGCTCTAAAAGGGTTTCCATCACAAGCACATTGGCCTCCAGGCAACCATTGGTGGTGGTAATATTTTCTACACTTCCGGTTTTATATAAAGATAAAATCTGTTGTCGAAATGCCAAACTTCCCTGAATCTCTCCATAATCCAGAACCAGTTTGGATACATCTGTCTTTACCATTTGTAAGAGTTGTTCCATAGAAAAAGAAGAAGCACAAGTGTCCGTCAAATTGTACTTAGCTTGTCCTTCATTCTCATTCATCCATTGTTCAACTTTAAAATCTGCCAGTTTCATTCGTAGAATACCTTACTTAAGAAATCTTTAGCACGATCAGATTGTGGATTGGAGAAAAACTCTTCACTTGGTGAATCTTCCACGATCTCGCCATGATCTAAGAATACAACACGACTTCCCACCTTGCGGGCAAACCCCATTTCGTGTGTGACCACAATCATCGTCATTCCTTGTTTTCCTAAATCTTTCATAACTTCCAGCACTTCCTTGATCATCTCCGGATCCAGAGCACTGGTTGGTTCATCAAACAACATCATTTCCGGATTCATACATAAAGCACGGGCAATCGCCACACGCTGTTTTTGTCCCCCGGAAAGATTGTTGGGATAGGCATCTTTCTTGTCAGCCAGTCCGACTCTTTCCAAATACGTCAAAGATGTTTTTTCCGCTTCTTCCTTAGAACGGTTCAACACCTGAATCTGCGCTAAATTACAGTTTTCCAGTACCGTCATGTTGGGAAATAAATTAAAGTGCTGGAACACAAAGCCCATTTTATTGCGCTGCTGACGATATTTCTTTTCGTCCTTAGGATCCATCAATTCCCCATTCATATAAATTTTTCCCTGATCTACTTTTTCAAGACCATGAATGCACCGTAACAATGTACTCTTGCCGGAACCAGAAGGACCGATCAAAGATACGATTTCTCCCTGATTGACTTCCAGCGATACATCTTTAAGCGCATGCAGTTGTCCGAAATTCTTGCGAATATGTTCTACTTTAATCACTGACAGCCAACCTCTTTTCTACACGTTTTCCAATATAAGAAATACTGATCGTCATTACTAAATAGAAGATGGCCGCTAAAAAATAAGGCGACATTACTTCATAGTATTCAGCACCTACGATCTGCGCACTTTTTAATAACTCAATAGCACCAATGGTACTTGTCAGAGAGCTGTCTTTAATCAAAGTGACAAACTCACTGATGATCGGTGGAACGATCAACTTAAAGGCTTGCGGCAATACGACAAACCGCATGGTCTGCCATGAGCTTAATCCTAAAGTTTCACAGGCTTCCCATTGTCCTTTATCCACACCGTTGATCCCACTTCGAATCAGCTCCGTTGAATATGCACCGGAGTTAATGCTCATGGCAATGATACCAATTAAATACACATTGATTCGCAATACTTCGCCGGTAATGGCGGTATAGATCGAAGGAATCACCGAGAAGATAATCAAGATCTGTAACAACATTGGTGTTCCTCGAATCACTTCTACATAAAAGTTACCGATCGCAATACGATATATTTAGAACGTTTGGCACTGGCTCCTAAAACACCGAGTATCAAACCAATAAATAGGGATAGTATGGCCATCCCTAATGATACTAACGCTCCTTTCGCAAAGTATAGCGCCGTCTCAAGTGTAAATACTTGCTCAAAGGCTGAAAACATACTATCCCTCTTCTTTCATTTATTCTACTGCCGTAAGACCGTATTCTTCACACATCTTGGCATAATCATCACTGGCGATGAATGCTTCGATGCATTTATTGATCAAATCGATCATATCTGTATTGCCTTCTTTGGCAATGATGTAGTTCTTTTCATCCATCAAGATACCATCTAACACAGTAAAGTTTCCACTTTCGGCATAGCTCTTGGCAACACCGGAGTCGATAACGGCCGCATCATACTGATTAGCACTCAAGGCATTCATGATATCCTGTACGTTTTTCAAACCTGTTACTTCTCCACCGGCATCTTTGGCAGCCTGTTCTCCGGTTGCCCCGGTTTGTGCCGCAATTGATTTTCCGGCCAGCTGATCGATGGAAGTAATATCAGAACCAGCCGGTACAACGGCTACCTGTGCAGAACCAAGATATGGTTCGCTCCATTCTACTTTTCTGTCTTCATCGTAAGTGAATCCAGAAATTCCCAAATCGATCTGATCACCCTGAATCTGTGTAACGATGTTATCGAAGTCCATCTGTTTAAACTCGAACTTATAAGAAGTTTCTTCATTTTCATTCAGGTAGTTTTCAAACCAGTCAACCATGTCGATATCAAACCCTACCATCTCATTATCTGTATTCAGACTTTCATAAGGTTCATAATCCGGTGAAATACCAATTGTGATCGTTTTTGTATCTTTGTCTTCTGTAGCCGGTTCACTGCTTGAACATCCAACCATTGTGGCAGCCATAGCAGCTGCTAATCCCATTTTTAATAATTTACTCATATGTTTTCTCCTCATCTTTCTCTCTTCTAATTTTTCTTTTTTTGTTTACTTGTTTTTAGATGCGAATCTATCGCATCGTCGTCGGTCTTCTTTACTCATTCGCATCTTCCTTTCTATAAAAAAAATCGCCCTTCTTACAAAGGACGATTAACTCGCGGTACCACCTTAATTCCATCCGCCATACGGATGACACCTCATTCTTAACGCGAATACACGATCATTGCCTCACACTTTCGACAATGCGACTCCAAGACACGTTCCAGATTTCTTCCTGCGAATTTTCACCAGCCATTCGCTCTCTGTAAAGAAAACCATCTGTACTCCTTCTCTTCTTTGTCTTTATGGACATAATTATACACACGAAATCCTTTTTTGCAACAAAAAGTTGAAAATTTTTGAAAGCATTTTCTGAAAACGACTTACATTTAATTTTTCAAAGACTGTAACGGTGCCGGAATTCGGCCTCCTCGATTGATCATGACATCGTTTTGGGTCTGACGAATCGGCATAACCGGACCGGAGCCCAAAAGCCCGCCGAAATCCAACTCTTCCCCGACCTCTTTTCCGCGAGGCTTACGGGCTGAAGGTCGTGGAGACTG
>OLPH01002785.1_pt1 | contig 13481 bp, 10 predicted proteins | sample 1672951 | NCBI WGS metagenome assembly OLPH01 (sample SAMEA3136740, study PRJEB25190) | human gut metagenome
TAACGTCGTGAGAGTTGTAGAGTTTGTCCAGTTCGACCCAGTAGCCCTGGTTAAGGACGGGCTGGCCGTCGGCTTTTTTCCAGCCCTGGCGCTTCCAGCCGGCGACCCATTTGGTGATGCCGTTCTTGAGGTACTGACTGTCGGTGTACAAGGCGACTTTCGTCCCTTCCGGCGCGAAGCGCAGGGCCATGATGGCTGCCAGGAGTTCCATGCGGTTATTCGTCGTCGACGGATTGCCGTCAGACAGCTCCGTCACTTCGCCGGTAGCGACATTGCGGGCGACGACAGCCCAGCCGCCGGGCCCATCGGGATTGCGCAGGCACGAGCCATCGGTATAGATGACGAAATCCTGTTCCTCGTCGGGACGGAGCGGGGCAGACGGTACAGCTGCTTTGGATGATGGCCGGGCTTTTTTGGGAGCCTTTGCCTTCTTCGGCGTCGCCGTTTCTTCGCCGTTGAGCCATTTCCAGGCCTCAGTAGCGTCGGTAAAACTCTTGAAGCGGGCGCCGGGGAAGCCATTCACTTGTTGTTGACAGTCTGCCCAGGACAGGAACAGACCCGTCGTACGGCCACGCCGCACGGCATATATTTTCTTTTGCATAAGAGACACCTCATTTTTTGTAAAAATCACACTGTATTCTAACATAAAAGCGGAAAGAACATCAAACTTCAAACAAGAACTTCGCAGAGCGTAAAAAACTTTGTGCGACAGTCCTTTTTAGGTATATAATAAGGAAAAGGAAGGGTGCATCGGGTTTTGTGTAACTGAGGTGATTTTTATGAACATCCAACATGTGTATGCTGTTTATTTTAGCCCGACAGGCAATACGAAACGCCTCGTCTGTCAGGCTGCTTCCGAAGCGGCGCGGCTCTTTCAGGTATCGTGCCGGGCCATTTCCCTGGATTTGCCGGAAGAACGCGAAAGGGTCCGTACTTTTTCGGCAGGCGACCTGGTCATCGTCGGCGGTCCGACGTATGCCGGGAAATTGCCCAATAAGATTTTGCCGACGTATCAGGAAAAACTCATCGGCAAAGGGGCCCTGGCCCTGGCTGTCGTGACTTATGGCAACCGGTCTTTCGACAATGCCCTGGCCGAACTCTGTGCGACTCTCGATGACAATGGCTTTCGTGTTGTCGCAGCCGGTGCCTTTGTAGGAACTCATGCATTTTCCGACGTCTTGGCGCCCAATCGGCCCGATGAGGACGATTTGGCCCTCATGGTCCGCCTGACAGACCTGGCTGTATCGAAAATCCGCCAGACCGACGGCATGGTGCCGCATCTCGTCGTCGACGGCGATGCCAAGGCGCCGTATTACGTTCCCCGAGGCGTCGATGGCCAGCCGGCTAAATTCCTCAAGGCCAAGCCCAAGACGGACTTGGAAAAATGCGTATCCTGTGGCCTCTGTGCCCGCCAGTGCCCGATGGGGTCCATCGACCGGGACCAGCCGTCCGTCGTCACGGGCATCTGCATCAAGTGCCAGCGCTGCGTTCGCAACTGTCCCAAAGGGGCCAAGTATTTCGATGACCCAGCCTTTTTATCCCATGTCAAGATGTTAGAGACGACCTACAACGGCCGTGCTGACAATAAAATTTTCATTTAGGAAGTGATTCTCATGGATTTACAGGAAGTAAGGAACAAAGCTCGTGAAAAAATGAAGGGCTGCCATGTCTGTCCCCAGTGCAATGGCAAGGCCTGCATCGGCATGATTCCTGGATTCGGCGGCCTGCGCACGGGCCGGTCTTTCATGCGTAACGTCGAAGCCCTCCAGGAATACGGCCTGGTCATGCGCAGCATGTCCAGCGTCGATGACCCGGATACGACTGTGACGATCCTCGGCAAGACGCTGAGCATGCCGGTCCTCCTGGCGCCTGTCGGTGGTATCGTACTCAATGCCAAAGTCGACGGCGACCCGGCGGAAGTGGAACAGGCATACGACGAAGCCGTCACCCAGGCGGCCCTGGAAGCAGGTACCCTCTGCTTTACCGGCGACAGCGGTGCGCCTTACATGTATGCTTCGGGGATTGCGTCTTGTCAGAAACGGCCGGGCATCGTCATTCCGACCATCAAGCCCCGCAGCAACGACCAGATCATCGAGAAGGCCCATCAGGCCGAAGCCGCCGGTGCCTTTGCCGTGGCCAGCGACATCGATGCGGCGACGCTGATCAACATGCGCATCTTTGGCCAGCCTGTCGGGCCGAAGAGTGCCAGTGATATTGCCGAAGTCGTACAGGCTATCAAACTGCCCTTCATCGTCAAAGGCGTCATGTCGGCAGAAGAAGCCGTCGCCTGTGCCGAAGCCGGTGCTAAGGGCATCGTCGTCAGCAACCACGGCGGCCGCGTCCTCGACGGCATGGCCGGGACTGCCGATGTCCTGCCCGACATCGCCGCTGCTGTCAAAGGGCGGATCACGATCTTCGTCGACGGCGGCATCCGTCACGGCGAGGACATCCTCAAGATGCTGGCCCTCGGCGCCGACGCCGTCCTCATCGGCCGGCCCGCTGCCGTCGCGGCTGTCGGCGGAGGAGCGGAAGGGGTCAAACTCCTCTTGGATACGCTCAAACGCCAGCTCATGGACGCCATGATGATCACGGGTACCCGCGACCTGGCCCATGTCCCGGCCCATATCGTGCGGAAATTATAGCGATTAGCCACGAGCCACGAACTCCACATTGACAGCCTGCTTGCCTTGCCCGTATAATAGTACTATTAGCTTTGTACTTGATAGGAGGAATTCCATGCACAGCATTTCCTATTTCTGGCACTTATCGCGCCTCATATACGGTCCCCGGAATTTCCAGGAGAACAAGCGGGCTGTCGTTTTTTTTGCCCGTGCCGTGTCCAATCGGGCTTTATTTGAAGAACTTTACGATTTCTTTGACCACTACGATCCGATGAAAGGCTTCTTTGACCAACACGACCCGGATTTCCAGGAAGTCATGACCCGCGTCTTCTTGTTCAAGAATTCGACCATGCGCCAGCGCCTGGATGCCTTGAAACATCATTTCGCCATCTTGCGGACCTTCTTTTCCGACGACGTCATCCACGAACTTTACTGGGGAAAGGGTTATACCCTGTGGACTTCGCCTGATGAATCGCTGCCTTTGGAAGCACGGCTCATCTTTGATACGGGCCAGCGCAAGGAAGGTTTCCTGTCGCTGTACCTCTATCACGAAGGCCAGATGATCTATCACTTCAACTTCCGCTTCGACTATAATGCCGACGGGACGCCGTCCATGTACATCGGTACTATCCAGGGTTCGAAGCATGGCCTGGAAACGACGAAAGTCCTGACCAAGAAGCTCTTTGGCTACCGGCCGAAGAACTTTATCCTCTATTTGATGCGCATCTTCGTCCAGACCTTAGGCATCCACGATATGTACGTCATTACCGACGAAGGCTTCTATACCAACAGCCACATGCTGCGCGGCAACCGCTCGAAGAAGACGAATTTCAACGACTTCTGGCTCGGTGAAGGCGCCGTGCCCGATGCGAAGGAAAAATGGTATTTCCGCCTGCCTATTGAAGAGAAGCGGCGCAAATATGGCGAAATCAAGTCGCAGAAGCGCAACCTCTTCCGCAAGCGCTATCTCCTCATGGATACCATTGTCCCGCCGTATATCGCAGCCATCAAGGCCCTCTTCCGCCAGGGCTTCGACCCGGTCCCGTCGGCCATCGACGAAGCAGCCATTACGGACAAACCGGCTGATTACGATCCCATCGAAGCACCGGTGAAATAGTGACTGGTGCTTCGCCGGCCGCAGTTCGCCGGCCGCTTCGGACTTAGATGCCGCTTTAACTTCAAACTTCAAACTCAAAAAGGGCTTGTCGTCGTGCGACAAGCCCTTTTTTATGACGAACGACCTACGATTCCGTCTCTCCGATGACGACGCGGCGGCCGCCGCGGGCTTCGTAGAGGCGATGAGAGATGGAGAGAACGGTCCGGTCCTGGGCCGCAGCCTGCAGGGCCTGGAGGACCTGGGTTTCGGTGAGAGAATCGAGGTTGGCCGTGATTTCATCGAACAAGAGGATTTGCGGATCCATGACGATGGCCCGGGCAATGGACAGGAGCTGGCTCTGGCCACGGGAAAAGAGTTCCGGCCGGAACGGCGTGTCCAGGCCTTGGGGCAGGGCGCAGCATGTCTCCCACAGTCCGACGAGGCGCAGGGCCTTTTCCATGGCGTCCTTCGTGACCCGTTCGTCTTCGAGGCTGATTTGATCGGCGATAGTGCCGCTAATGGCGTGGAATTGCTGTTCGACGTAGCCGAAAACTTGGCGCCGCAAAGGGGCTGCCAGCTGGGACGGGTCGCAGCCGAAGACGCGGACCTGGCCCTGCCGGGGTTGGTAGAGGCCGAGGATGAGCTTGAAGAGGGTACTCTTGTCGGCGCCTGTGCGGCCGGTGATGGTGACCATTTCTCCGGCTTTGACAGTGAGCGAGACGTGGTGGAAAATGGCTTTTTCCCGGTCATAGCCGAACGTGACGTCGTCGATGACCAGTGGGGGAGCGGTCTTGTCGAGGACGGTGCAGCGTCCTTTCGCTTGGACCGGTTCGGCGAAAAAGTCCTTCAGGCGGCCGATGCCGGCAATCGCCGATTGAATGTTCTGGATTTCCATGCCGATGCTCTCTAAGGGCGAGAAAATGCGGCGCACGTAAGCGATGAGGGCGACGACGCTGCCAACGGTCATGCCGAAGAGCTCCTGCAGGGACGGACTGCTGACCGACAGGGCCATCATGACACAGATAATTAAGGTACAGCTGGTGATGATGATAGGTGAATAGATAGAATCGCAGAAATTACTCCGTTCCATGGCGTCGAAGCTGGCACGGATGGTCTGGCCGTAGCGCTGGCGCAGATAATTTTCCTGCTGGCACGTGTGGATCGTGCGGATATTACGGACTGTTTCCGGGATGAGTTCATTCGTCCGGCCGACGGCAATGCGGTTGTCCCGCTGGGCTTGGAGCATGCGTTTTTGGAAATAGCGGGTCAGGAGAAAGAGCAAGGGCAGGCTGATACAGAGAAGGATGCCCAGGCCCGTGCTCAAGTGGAAGACGACGGCAAGGATGCTGAAAATCGTGAAGGCATCGGCAATCATGCTGACGACGCCGGAATCGAAGAGGTTTTCTAAGGTATCGACGTCATTGACGAAGAGCGATGTGACGGCACCGGCTTCGTGGCCGACGAAATAGGCTGCTGGCAAATCGCCGAGGCGCTGGCATATGGCCGAACGCAGGCCGTGCGTGATTTTCTGACCGAAGACGGTAATCAGTGTTTCCTTCAAGGCGTCGACGAGGCCGCTGCCGGCGTTGAGGGCGAAATAGAGGATGCCTGCTGTCAGTAAGGGATAAGGACTGAAGGAACCGTTGACCAGGCTGTCAACAATGTATTGCAAGATGAGAGGCGGTGTGACGCTCACGGCGATAGAGGCGGCAATGGCCAGTATCAGGACCACTAGGAGCCATCCGTTCTGCCGCAAGGTCTGCCAGATGACGTTACTCATGGATAGCACCTCCCTGGGCGTGCTGCAAATCGTAGAGGTCCCGGTAGGCCGGGCACGAGGCGTAGAGCCCTTCGTGGGTGCTGACGACGGCTGTCCCGTCTCCGTTGAGCCAGATGACCTGGTCCAGCTTGGGGAAGAGGGACAGGCGGTGCGACAAGAGGAGGATGATGCGGTCGCTGCCGAGCCGGCGCAGGTTGTCGAAAATCATCTGTTCCGTCGCCATGTCGACGGCGGCGAAAGGGTCGTCGAGGATGAGGAGCGGCCGCGGATGGAACAAGGTCCGGGCCAGGGCGATGCGGGCCTGCTGGCCGCCGGACAAGCGCTGGCCGCCTTCGCCGATAGGCGTCTGGATCCCGGCCGGGAAGGTGGCGCAGTCCTGGTCCATGCAGACCATTTTCAGGACAGTGCCGATATCGCCAGGCAGGCCGAGGCGGATGTTCTCTTCGACGGTAGCTGCAAAGAGTTCCGCGTCGTGGCCGCAATAGCCGACGATGCCGTCCGGTGCCGTATGGCCGTTGCCGAGTTCCTTGGCGCCGAAGAAAATCTGGCCGCCGTGGGGATTTTCACAGAGGAAGGCCTGGCCCAGCGTCGATTTGCCACAGGCCACAGGCCCAGTGACGCCGATCATGGTGCCGGGAGTGGCTGAAAAGGACAGATCACGGAAAATGGGGGCATGGCTGCCAGGATAGGTGAAGGACAAGTGACGGACCGTCAATTCCGCCGGAGCTGCTGGCGGCACAGGCTGGCGAAGTTCGGTTGCCGCCTGGAGATGGGGCTGGATGCGTTGCCATGATACTTGGGCCTTTTGGATGGCATTGAACAACTTCGCCGCATGGGACGACTTCGTCGCCAGCTTGATGAAGCAGGCCAGGTACGTCGAGAAGGCGGCAATATCCCAGCTTTCCCAGCCCGTCCCTTGAACGTTATGGCCGCCGAACCAGATGACCAGCATCGTGCCAATCATGGCGATGACTTTGTAAATGGGCTGGAGCGTATTTTCCCAGAGATTGGCCAGAATCATTTTCTTTTCGTAGTCGGCCAGGTACCTTTCATAGCGCCGGTCCTGGATGGTTTCTTCACCGTAGACGCGGTACGTCAGGGCGTTGCTGATGCGGTCCAGGGTCATGCCCGACAGGGCGCCGCTGCTTTCCTTGCTGCGGGCTGCCGTCGTGGCGACCAGGCGGCGCAGGCTGTTGGCCAGGGCATAGGCGATGGGCGGGAAGACGAGGACGCATAAGGTCAGGCGCCAATCATAGCAGAGAAGCATGACGATATAGGCCATCATGACGACGCCCGTATCGAAGATTTCCGTCGTGAATTTGCGCATCCCTTCGACGCAGGTATCGATGTCGGAAATGACCTTGGTCATCAGGGATCCCGTATCGGCTTGCTCCATCTCCTGCTTTGGTGTTTGGACCAAGTGCTGGTAAATCCGGTCCTTCATGGCCAGGCTGATGTTATTGGCGAATTTTCGGACATACAGGCGCTTGACGTAGCGGGACCCCTGGACGCCGACGATGACCAGAGCGTAGCAGAGACAGAGGGCATACATATTGGCTGCCGTCCGGGTGCCGCCGAAAATATCGTAAATATATTGGGCCAGCTGCCCGTCGAACCAGGGACCGGCAATCATGCCGATATTGTATAAGATGCCGCTCAGCGTGACGATGAGCAGGAATTTCTTTTCGTGATGAAAATAGTAACTGACCGAGCCAGGTCCGGATTGTTTCAAACGGAACACCTCACCTTTCATAGTTTATATATCATACACTATTCTACGCCTTCGTACAACCAGGAGTGCAAGGAAATGAGAGCAGAACTCTTGCGTAAAGTCAAAAAGACGAATATAATAGAGTTGTATGAAAGTCAAAAAGGAAAATGTTTTTTGAGGGGTGATTTACGATGAGTGTGTTAGCCGATAAGATTGAACAATTCATATTACATAAATTACTAGAAGAAGATAATTCTGATATTGTATTGCGCCGTAACGAACTGGCCGACGAATTGCAATGCGCACCGTCGCAGATCAGCTATGTCCTGAGTACGCGCTTTTCCAACGACAAGGGCTATCTGGTCGAATCGCGGCGCGGGTCCGGCGGCTTCGTCCGCATCATCAAATTGACGCCGAAGAAGCAAGACCGCACACCGGTCCTCTTGCATGAACGGCTGCCGGCCGTCAGCATTTCCATGGAAGACCTGGATGCCTTGCTGTACCAGCTCCTCAAACGGCGCAGTCTGACCAACAACGAAGCGGTCATCCTCCATTTGACCTTTGAATCCCTGTACCGCCGCATCGACGACGAAGGGACGCGGCTGCTGGTCATCAGCGATATTTTGAAGAACCTCAATCTCCATTGAGTCATAGAAAGGACGTGAGGGCTATGTTATGTGATGCCTGTAAGAAAAGAGAGGCTGTTGTCCATATCGTCAAAATCGAGAACGGGCGGCGCACGGATTTGCACCTGTGTGCAGCTTGTGCCAAGAAACAGACTAATTTTTCTAATTTCAGAGATTTGAATATTATCGATAACGACTTTTTCCGCAAGATGGCTTATCCCGATTATCAGGTACGCAGCGGCGACGAACCACGCTGTGCCAGCTGCGGCATGACCTACAGCGAATTCAACCGCTTGGGTAAATTCGGCTGCCCCGACTGCTATGAAGCGTTCAAGGAAGAAATCCCGCCGCTCCTACGCCGCATCCACGGCCACAGCAAGCATGTCGGTAAAGTGCCCAACCGCGGCACCGGCGTCTTCCGGACGGCAACGCACGTCAAGCGCCTGCGCCAGCACCTGCAGAAGCTGGTCCAGGAAGAACGCTATGAAGAAGCGGCCAAGGTCCGTGATGAGATCCGCGCCCTCCAGCGTCAATTGCCGGACGGCGGAAAGGGGGAATGAGCCATGGCACATGATATGCTCCAGCAGCCGCTCTGCTCCTGGCAGGACGGGACGGGCAATTTCAATGATATCGTCATCGACAGCCGTGTCCGCCTGGACCGGAACCTGAAGAAATACGTTTTCCCCGACAAAGCGTCGGATACGGAACTGGCAGCGGTCCTGGAAGAAGGGAAACGCCATATCGGCCCCCTGGATATGCTGGGACACGGCCGCTATACCTTCCTCGGCCTGGCAGAACTGTCGCCGATGGAACGGGAAATGATGGCTGTGAAACATTTCTCGTCGGCCGGTCACATCGAACATCCCAAGCACCGCGGCGTCCTGCTCCGCGATGACGGGGCCGTCTCCATCATGCTCAACGAAGAGGATCACCTCGTCATCCAGACGGCAGCACCGGGCTTTGACCTCCAGCGCGTCTGGGATCAGGCCGCCCAGGTTGACGACGCCTTGGAAAGCCATCTGGATTTCGCTTTCCGCGATGATTTTGGCTACCTTACGGCCAGCCCGTCCCTGACCGGCACGGGCCTGACGGCAGGCGTGACCATCCACGTACCGGCCCTGGTCATGATGAAGCGGTTCAACCGCATCGTCCAGGGCATCACCAAATTCGGCTTCACCGTATCCGGTATGTACGGTGAACGCAACGAATGTATCGGCAACATCTTCCAGATCACCAACCAGATTACGCTGGGCGTGACCGAAACGGACATCCTCGATCAATTGAGCAAGATCGTCACCCAGATCGTCCAGGAAGAACAAAATTGCCGCAGTCTCGTTTGGGACCACAATGAAAATACCTTAAAAGATAAATGGCTGCGCACGTACGGGACGCTCAGTCAGGCCTGGCTCCTGTCGGACCAGGAATCGCTGGCCCTGGCCAGTGACCTGCGTTTCGGCATCGATATGGGCGTCATCCCGGAACAGCCCCTGGCCTATGAAGCCATCATGACCGTCGTCGAACCGGCTTATTTACAGCTCAAGGCCGGGGCGGAACTGAATGATGAAGAGCTCCAGCACCAGCGGGCCCAGGCCGTCCAGTCCGTACTCGCAGCTTACCGGAGGAAGTGAATTTCCCATGATGAACAATCGTCTCACCAATGATGCCAAAGCTGTTCTGCAGTATGCGCAGGAAGCGGCACAAAAATTCCACCATGATTACGTCGGGACCGAACATATCCTGCTCGGTCTCGTTCTCAATACAGACGGCATTGCCGGCCTGCTCCTCAACCAGTTGGGCTTGACGCCGGAAAATGTCACCCGCGCCATCGAACAGCACGTCGGCTGGGGACAGGATACGCCGTCGAAACTGCGCCTGACGCCGCGGACGAAGCGGTCCATGGAACTGGCCGTCCGCGAAGCCAACCGGCTGGAACAGAATTATGTCGGCACAGAACACATGCTGGCAGGTATCCTTGAAGAAGGGAGCGGTATGGCCGTCCAGATCTTGGAAGACATGGATATCGACCCGGACCTCGTCTCCCAGCGCTTGAGCGAACTCATGAACGACCCGGACGTCGAAGGCGGCGACGCCGTGGCTGCCAAGAACGGCAGCGACTTGTCCCAGTTCGGCCGTGATCTCAATGAATGGGCCAAGAAGGGCAAAATCGACCCGGTCATCGGCCGGGAAAAGGAAATCAGCCGGGTCATCCAGATCCTCAGCCGCCGGACCAAGAACAATCCGGTCCTCATCGGCGCACCTGGCGTCGGCAAGACGGCCATTGCCGAAGGCCTGGCCCAGCGCATCATCAACGGCAACGTGCCTGACAGCCTGCTGGACAAGCGCATTTTCTCCCTCGACCTGGCCAGCATCGTCGCCGGTACCAAGTACCGCGGCGAATTTGAAGAACGGATCAAGCGCATCCTCGACGTCATCGAACAGGACGATTCCATCATCCTCTTCATCGACGAAATCCACCAGCTCATCGGCGCCGGTGCCGTCGAAGGGGCCATGGATGCAGCCAATATCCTCAAACCGGCCCTGGCCCGGGGCGACCTGCAGTGCATCGGCGCTACGACCATCGACGAATACAAGAAACACTTTGAAAAAGATGCCGCTCTGGCCCGCCGTTTCCAGCCCGTCCTGGTCGGCGAACCGACGGAAGACGACGCCATGGCCATCCTCTTCGGCCTGCGCGACCGCTACGAAGCCTTCCACAAGGCTCGTATCACGGACGACGCCGTCAAGGCCGCCGTCAAATTGTCGGCACGGTACATTTCTGACCGCTATCTGCCGGACAAGGCCATCGACGTCATGGACGAAGCGGCAGCCCGCGTCCGCATGAAGGTCTACGCGCCGTCCCATGAACTCCAGGACCTGGAACAGAAACTGGCCGATATCAATAAAGAAAAAGAAGCGGCCCTGGCTGGGGAAGACTTCGAAAAATGCGCCTCCCTCCGCGATGCCGGCAAGAAGGTATCGTCGGAAATCTCGGCCCTTCAGAAAGAAAAGAAACAGCATGACGATGAAAAACTCGTCGTCATGGAAAACGACATTGCCGATGTCGTGTCCGTGTGGACGGGTGTCCCGGTACAACGGATTACGAAAACGGAATCGCAACGCCTCCTTCACTTGGAAGAAGAACTGCATAAACGGGTCATCAGCCAGGACGACGCCGTCACGGCCGTGGCCAAAGCCGTCCGCCGGGCCCGTGCCGGCCTCAAGGATGCCAACCGCCCCATCGGTTCCTTCCTCTTCCTCGGTCCGTCCGGTGTCGGCAAGACCGAACTGGCCCGGACCCTGGCCGCCCAGCTCTTCGGCAGTGCCGACAACATGATCCGCATCGATATGAGCGAATTTATGGAAAAATACAGCGTCTCCCGCCTGGTCGGCGCCCCTCCGGGCTATGTCGGCTATGAAGAAGGCGGTGAGCTGACCGATGCCGTCCGGGAAAAACCGTACAGTGTCATCCTCTTCGACGAAGTGGAAAAGGCCAGCAGCGACTTCTTCAACCTGCTCCTGCAGGTCCTCGACGAAGGCCGCCTGACTGACTCCAAAGGCCGGACCGTCGATTTCCGCAATACCGTCATCATCATGACCAGCAATCTCGGCGCGTCGCACCTCAAACCGTCGGGCCCGGTCATGGGCTTCTCGACGGGCGGCGACAGTGCCAAGGACCGGGAAGCGTCTTTCGAAGTCGCCAAGAAGGAAATCATGGCCGATGTGAAACGCTTCTTCCGTCCGGAATTTCTCAACCGTATCGACGAAATCATCGTCTTCAAGCCGCTGGAACAGAAAGACCTGCGCCAGATCGTTGACATCCTGCTCAAAGACCTGACCAAGCGCCTCGGCGAAAAGGGCGTGGCCATGGACTGGACGACGGCCGCCGACGACATCCTCGTCAAAGAAGGCACGGACTTTGCCTATGGCGCCCGGCCGTTGAAACGGGCCATCCAGAAGCTCGTCGAAGACCCGATTTCGGAAATGCTCCTTAGCGGCGACGTCAAGGACGGCAATACGATCCATATCGACAGTTTGGACAAGAAGAAACTCGTCTTTACGACGGAGTAAGGAGCAGGTATGGCAAAGAGAAAGACCCGTTACGTCTGCACCAACTGTGGCAGCGTGTCCAGCCGCTGGCTCGGCCGCTGCCCGCAGTGCGGTGAATGGAATACCATGACAGAAGAGACGGTCGAGCCGGAAGCGCCCAAGGCCGCCCAGAGCATGGCCCGCAGCGGCCCGGCATCGCAGGCGGCATCCCTGGCGGATATCGCCATGGAAGACATGGCCCGCATGGAAACGGGAATCGGCGAACTGGACCGCGTCCTCGGCGGCGGCATCGTCCCAGGAGCGCTGATCCTGCTCAGCGGGGACCCGGGCATCGGCAAGTCGACGCTGGTCCTGCAGCTGGCGGCCGCCGTCTGCGAAAAGAACGGCAGCGTCCTCTACGGTTCCGGTGAAGAATCGGCGGGGCAGATTAAGATGCGTGCCCAGCGCCTGGGCATTTCCACGCCGGATTTGATCATCCAGGCCGATACGTCCCTGGACCATATCCTCGACGAAGCTAAAAAGAGGCGGCCTGCTTTGCTGGTCGTCGATTCCATCCAGACCATGTACAGCCAGGCCGTCGAAGGGACGCCGGGCAGTCTGGCCCAGATCCGCGAAGGTACGAGCCGCCTCATGACTTTTGCCAAGAGCGAAGGCATCCCGGTCGTCGTCATCGGCCACGTCACCAAAGACGGTGCCATTGCCGGCCCGCGCATGATGGAACATATGGTAGACGTCGTCCTCTATTTCGAAGGCGAACGGAATTACCAGTTCCGCATCCTCCGGGGCATCAAGAACCGTTTCGGTTCGACCAATGAATCGGGCCTCTTCACCATGACCAGCGGCGGCCTGTCGGAACTGGAGAACCCGTCGCAGCTGCTCCTGGCCGAACGGGCTGCGGACCAGGCCGGGTCAGCCGTGGCCGCTGTCCTCGACGGGATGCGGCCCATGCTCGGCGAAATCCAGGCCTTGACGGCCCATTCCGTCTTCGCCGTACCGCGCCGCACGGCGTCGGGCATGGACTACAACCGCCTGATCATCCTCCTGGCGGTCCTGGAAAAACGCCTCGGCGTCCCCCTGGGCAGCCAGGACGTCTATATCAACGTCGTCGGCGGCCTGCGCCTGACCGAAACGGCAGCGGACCTGCCCGTAGCCCTGGCCGTCTATTCCAGCCTGCGGGACATCTCCATGGACAGCCGGACCGTCGTCATGGGCGAAGTCGGCCTCACAGGCGACATCCGCCGCGTCCCTCAGGCCTTGCGCCGCGTCAAAGAAGCGGCCAAGATGGGCTTCAACACCTTCATCCTGCCCAAAGGCAACCTGGAAGACATTGAAAAAGATAAATCCCCGGACTGCCGCTTCCTGGGCGTAGCCACCCTGCGCGAAGCCATCGAAAAGGCCTTTCGGAGATAACCCTCCACGACCAACTACAAATTGCAAACTCAAAAGGCGCTGTCGCATAAAGACAGCGCCTTTTCGCTTGCCTTTTTCAGGCAAACCTGTTACGCTAATTTTAGCAGTTAGCAGTTAGCAGTTAGCAGTTAGCAGTTAGCAGTTAGCAGTTAGCAGTTAGCAGTTAGCAGTTAGCAGTTAGCAGTTAGCA
>OLPH01002786.1_pt1 | contig 13480 bp, 6 predicted proteins | sample 1672951 | NCBI WGS metagenome assembly OLPH01 (sample SAMEA3136740, study PRJEB25190) | human gut metagenome
ATCTGCCCCGGCACGCTGCCCGCCGGTGCGGCTACGGTATCCACCTGGGCCCAGTGGTCGGTCTCATCGATGGGGGCGATGCCCTGGGGCGTTGTGAGCCACAGCCTTTCCACCCGGTCGCCTCCCAGCCGGTCCAAAGCATTCTGGGCAGTTTGATAAAAAGCATCCCCCTGCCACGGGCCTGCGCAAAGGGCCTGTACCCGGCCCCCTTGCTCCGCCAGAAGCAGGGCGCTTCCACCGCAGTTTACCAAATGGATCGTCTGCATGACGCTGCTCTCCACCGCCCCCAGAATCAAACACAGCGAGGCCAACAAGGCCATGCCGCCCAAACCTGCCCCCACCGACCTGCGGCGCAGGGCAAACAACGCCCAACCGGCAGCCAGCAGGGTGTTCAGTCCGAGGGCCAGGTACGAGAAGTCGCATAACCGCGGCTTGATGTATTTGTCGGACGACGCGGTGAAGACCAGCCGAAACGGGAAAAGGTATTTTCGGGTCTGTTCCCATTTCGGAGCGGGGAAATCGGTTTCGTGCTCCGCAGCAAGGGAATAGTCGCGGGCATTGAGGGCCGTGAGGCGTTCGAAGCCCTGCCGTTCGGTGATCGCCGTCCAATAAAAACAGTCGCCTACGACGATCAGACGTTCGCGTCGGAGATCGACGGGATGCAGCGGCAGGCAGTGCAGGGAGTAATCCGCTTCGAGCGCATGGATGCCGCCGCGGTCGTCTCCGAGGAATCCCAGCAGTCGTTTGTCGGGGAACTCCGTGACGAAAGCGTGCGTGAATGTCACTGAATCGGGCCGTTCGATGCGGCGGACGAACGGCCGGCCGCAGAGCTGTTTCATCTGGAACGGCGTTCCGGTCGCGTCGAGCAACAGGTAGCCGTTGTCGTAATGTTTGTAGGTCGAAGCGTTTCCCGCGATACGGCGGGCGGGAAAGACGAATCCCTTCTTCTTCATCACGCGATCGAAACGTTCGCTCTTTTCGGCATCGATCCGGTTGTCGGCCATTTTCACGAATTCGATTCCCCGCTCCGTGATGCGGAATACGTCGTCGGGCGTTCGGAATCCTTCGCGGCCCGGAGCCGATTCGAGCAGTTGGTAGAGTCCGATCTGCGGACGGTTCAATTCCGAGGGCGACGCACGGAAGACGAAATTGCTGAGTTCGACCTCGCGGGCGTCGAAGGGGATGCCGTCGATGCGTTCGGGCAAACGGCCCTCTTCGGCCAGCCGGCGGGTGAAGACGGTGGGCATGATGCTGTCGAACTGCCGTTCGGTATAGGGATTTCCTGCCGGATCGTAGCCTGCCGCGTCGTCGTGCCCCTCGAATGAAAAGGTCGCGAAGTCGTGCGTCACGCAACTGTAAAGCGTCAGTGGAGATTCCTGCGGCTCGGAGCAGACGAAGGCATAGCACCACGGCAGCGCCCACGCCAGCAGCGCTGCGGCCAGCAGGACGATGATCGTTTTGATCGTTTTCATGCTTCGGTACGGGTTTTAGTCCTGACATCCCCGCCGGAAGCGGAGCGTCGAGTGGAGCGGAAAGAAGAGCGCGCAGAGCACGACGGCGGCGATCCACGGCAGCAGGGGGTCGCAGACGCGCAGCGCATCGCTCGAAAAGAGCAGCCGCATGACGCCTGCGGCGATCAGCGCGTCGAACAGACGTTGCCGCCATGTGGGTTCGATGCATATCCACGCCGCGAACAGATAACCCGCGAAACCGGCTGCATACCACGGTAACGTCGTCGATACGACGGCATGCACCAGTTCCGGTGCCATGAGGTGCCGCAGATAGAGACCGATCGCGAGCAGTTGCACGGCGAAAAGCATTGTCAGCAGCACGAGGCCGTAACCGAGCATTCCCAGCATCATCGCTCGGCGCGAGTCGGGCAGATGCAGCGTGAGTTTCAGCCGTTTCTGTGTGATTTCGGGAAGAAACTGGGCCAATCCCAGCCCTGCGCCTACGAGCGCGGGCAGGTATTTGAGCGGGTCGACCAGCACGTCGCCCCGGTCGAGGACGGCCAGCCAGACCGAGGCCGCGCCGTTGAAGGCGTACATGCGGCCGATGCGCAACAGGGCATAGGCCGTGAATCCGGCCAGTACTGCGGTCGCCAGCGGATAGAACCGCCTGATCTTGATTCGCTCCTTGTAGAAAATCGCTTTGTTCATGTCGTTGTCAGTACTTGCCGGTAAGACCGATAAAGGCGTCTTCGAGGTTCAGCGCGTCGCTTCGCAGGGTATCGCAGGCGATGCCCGCCTGCCGGAGTCGGGCGGCCACCTCGGCCTCCGTTTCGAACGAATAGAATTCGGCGCGCCCTCCGATCGCCGTCGGGCGGTGGAATTCGGGCGCTTCCGGAAGCGCGGCACCCTCGGCGATCGCGAGTTCGTAACGGCGGAAGCGACCGAGCAGATCGCCTGCGGACATCTGCACGAGGATACGTCCGTAATCCATGACGATGCAGTCGTCGATGAGTTTCTCCATGTCCTGAATGATATGCGACGTGAGGAATACGGTCGTGCCGCGGCTGCGGGCATAGTCGCGCAGGTACTCCACGAACAGTCGGCGGTAACCCGGGTCGAGTCCCATCGAGAAATCGTCGAGGATCATCAGATCGGCGTTCTGCGCCAAAATCAACCCCAGAGCTACCTGTGACCGCTGCCCGCACGACATGCGCGCGATCCGTTGTCCGGGTGCGACGGCCAGCAGCTCCATCAGTCCGTAGTAGGCTCGGGCGTCCCAACGGGGGTAGTATTGCGAATAGAAGCGTTCGATCTCCCGGATCGTCATGAAGGCGTACTGGACGTGTCCTTCGAGCAACAGCGCGATGCGGGCGCGCGTTTGGGGCCTCATCGTGCGGATGTTCTCTCCGAAGATCAGACATTCGCCTGCGACGGGTTCGAGATAACCGTTCAGGATGTTGATGGTCGTCGTCTTGCCCGTACCGTTTTTACCCAAAAGCCCGAGGATCCGCCCGTGCGGAACCTCGAAGCTCAGGTTTTCGTAGATCAGTCGCTCGCCGTACCGGTGGGTCAGATTGCGACATTCGATGACCGGATCCGGCATGATCTATCGGATGAATTTGCTCAGAATCGAGTTGCTTTTCGCCACCCGCTCGTCGTTTTCCTTGCCGTTGCCCTTGTAGATCAGTCTTCTGACGGTGCCGCCTACCTTGTGGTCTTCGAAGAGTTTTTCGGCCGACGAATTGTCCGAGATGTCGTAGATGAACAGCGAGGCTTTCATCTCTCCCGTTTCGGCGGTGTCTTCGGCGGCGATGTAGAGCGTGTCGACGTCGTAGGGGTTGAAGACGAGCTGTTTTACCTCGAAGTTGTCGCCCAGCGAAATATAGGGTTCCGTATCGAAATTGTTACCGTCGTAATTGAAGCGGTAGATGTCGCCGCCCTTCGAGTAGTAGAGGATCGGTTTGGCGGGATTGGCCGTCGTCGCCGAGGTCGGCAGAATGTTGCCGGTAGCGTCCTGCTCGGTGAGCACCTCTTCCGTGGTCGTGAGGTTTTCGGGGGTGAAGCGGTAAATCTTGGTCGAGGAGCCCTGTTTGCCTACGAGAATGACGTTCATGGGTTCGTAACGGTGATCTCCGCCCTCCTCGTCGCGGTAGATGCCGTCGCAGGGGATCAGGTTCATCGGTTCGACGTTGCAGGCTTTCGTCCCTTCGGTCACCATGCCCAATACGCCCGATATGTAGACCATCTTCTGACTTGCCGTGTTGTAATACACGCGCGTCATGTCGGTGTCTACCAGCGAGCAGGCCATATCGGCGAACTGTGCGCCTTCGGGCATCTCTTCCATGGTGGAGGTGATGAAATTGCGATCCGCGGCCATGATGTACTCGCGGCCGCCGCCGAGCCAGTAGAGTTCGCCTTCCCACAGACTGTTCTGGACGCCGTAGGGGTAAATGACGTAGTTGGGATGGAACTCGCCCTCGCCGTTGTAGGTGATTTCGGTCTTGACCTTCATGTCGTTCGTATTGAGCACGTAGACCTTGGTCGGATTGCCCGAGCTGAGGATGATTTCCGTATCTTGATCTTTGATGGAGTTGCCCAGATTGGTCAGGCCTTCGCCTTTCCAGCAGAGCGCCAGCGCCTCCTTGCCCAGCGAAAGGGTGGGATTGTTGTCCTTGAAAGCGTAGGGGCTGGCGGGCGTCGCCATGATGTCGAGTCGCTTGAAGGTGAGCATCGCTCCGTCGCCCGTCTGGCTCAGCAGCAAAAGTCCCTTGTCGTAGGGCGAGGTGACGCTCAGCTTGAACTCCGCGATCTTGGCGCCCGTTGAGCTGCTGGCCTTGAAATAGCAGTTGACGTCGTTGAGCAGTTCGTCGCACTTGAACGAGAGGTTCCTCTCGGTGCTGACCGTTTCGTAATCGATGCTCCATTCGTAGCTGATCGATTCGTTTTCATTCGAGAGTTCGATGTCGGGTGTGATTTCGAGATACTCGTGCAGTCCGAGGACATAGTTCGTTTCGATGCCCGACACCTTCTCGACGTCGGTCGGTACGACCGGCTGGTCTTCGGGGTCGTCCGAGCAGGATACAAAACCCGCGCCTGCGAGGGCGGCGGTCAGAAAAAGCGAAAAAAATCTTTTCATAAGCGTTATTTTAAATTGGGTTGAACATTGGTCGGATCGTTCGGGGCGGGGTCAGACGGGCCACTCCACATCGGGGAAAGTGACCCCGTAGACGGGATTCTCCTCGAAATAGAGTTTCACCTCCTTGAAGACGCGCAGGATGGCGTATTTGTTCTCCTCGATGTCTTCCTTCGTGATGGGGCTGCCCCACAGTTCGATGAATTTCTGATATTTGCGCACGTTGTATTCACCGAGCCAGTGCGATAGTTCCGTCCACCAGTCGGGCTGGTCGAGCCGGTTGGTGAAGCAGACCGACACGGCGCGGCCTTCGATGACACCGAGACGGAAATCCTCCGTTTCGACGAGTTCCAGCCGCAGCGTGTAGACCGTCTCGTCTTCGAGTTCGAGCCGGTGGACGCGCACGGGAATCGTCGTCGACGAAGCCCCGGCGGGAATCGTGCGCGTTTCTTCGAGGGCGTCGTAATGCAGTCCGGCCTGCGCCGTCGTGCGCAGCGGGTCGATGCGGATGCGGTAGCCGCGGTCGTGCGACACGGGCGATCCGACGATCTCGACGCCTACTTCCATCGTCTTTTCCGTGACCGAGAAGGGTTCCTTGCCGAAGGAGAAGTAGAGCGAATCGGTCGTGAAGTCGATCAGTTCGTCGCCCTGGTAGGGGAAGCTCTCCTTATAGTCGCAACCCGCCGCTGCGAGCAGCGCGGCCACCGGAACGAGGTATCTTAGCGTACGGCTTTTCATCTTGTATTCGGTTCAGTCGATGCCCGCCGATTCCTCGCTTTCGGGGAGCGGCAGCAGGTAGGTGTCGTCGGTGGCGGGGTGCTCCTTGCCGTTCACGCCCTCCATCGGCAGGTTGAAACGTTTGTAGGTGGCGAAAATCTGACCTTCGCCCCAGAACTCCTTCATGATCTCGTTGAGAAGCTCTTCGCGGAAGCTCGCTGGCGTGGCGATGTCGGCCGCCTCGATCGGGTGCAGGCCGCGTGCCGTCACCACGGTATTCAGATATTCGAGCGCAGCGGCCGGATCGCGGTCGTAGACCGATTCGGCCAGAATGTAGTACAGCTCGGGCAGACGCACCAGATTCGGCCCCGGGATGCGCCCCGAAGGGACGATCTGCTCCTCGTCGTAGTATTTGTCGTAGAACTTGGTGAGCAACACCACCGAGTGCTCCCATTTGGTGCGGGTGAAATAGCTCTGGTAACGGTAGTCGTTGTTGGTCGACGTGAACGACGACACGCGGAAGATCGTCTGGTAGTTGTCGCGTACCATGTCGAGTTCGTCGGTGAGCCGCGTGGGGTAGAGCCGGCTGCGGACGTCGAGATACATGTCGGGAGCGTGCAGTCCCCAGATGCACTCCGTGCGTGCCGTATAACCCAGAAAGAGGTTCTTGATCTGCTCCTCGCGAATGAAGGCGAACGGTCCTTTCAGCGCTTCGAGGGCGTAGCGTTCGGCCGTTTCGTGGTCGCCGCCCCAGTTGCAGACGCGCGCCAGCAGTGCGGCGGCGGCGTATTGCGAGACGTAGAGCTCCTCGGGCGTGCGCCCCGAAGCCGGCTGCGCATCCCGCAGCAGTCCGTAGGCCTCCGTCAGGTCGGCGACGATGCGTTCGTAGACCTCGCGCACCGTGCTCCGTTCGACAGGGGAGATCGAGAAATGCTCGACGTAGGGGATCGCCTGCTCGTCGCCGCGTTCGATGTTGGGCGCGAAGAGTCTGAGCAGGTCGAAATGCAGGAAGGCGCGCACGGTCAGCGCTTCGCCGCGGATGCGCGGCAGAATTGCGAAGTCGTGTCCGGAGATGTTGTCCAGCACGCTGTTGGCCGAGGCGATCGTGTTGTAGGCTTTCGACCAGATGGCGTCGATCTGCGGGCGCACGTCTTCGTCGCGGTAGCGCAGGTCGAAGGTCTTGGTCAGCGTCGTCTCGTTGGCTTCGTAGTCGTTGTAGTAGAGTTGCGCGATTTCGTCGACGAATCCGAACGAGAGCTGTTCGCCGTAGAGGTCGGCGTCGGCCATCGAGGCGTAGACGCCGTTCATGGCGTCGATGAATCCCTGTTCGTTCTCGAACATCTTGTCGCGGTTGACGATTCCCGGCGTGTCGATGTCCAGAAAATCGCAGGCGGCGAGAGTCGTCATTACCAGCAGTGCGGTTATGCGGATCGGGATGCGTTCCATCGGATCAGAGATTTACGGTCAGCGACGCCTGAAAGACGCGGGCGAACGGATAGTCCAGTCCGCGTTCGCGGCGGATCGTCGAGATGTTGAACAGGTCGCCCGTCGAGGCGGAGATGCGGACGCGCCGCAGATGCAGCCGGCGGCAGAAGGCGTCCGGCAGCGTGTAGGAGAGTTTGAGCGACGAGCCTTCGAGCGCATACTCCGTGGCCACGAAACGGTCGGTCGGAGGCGTCGTTTCGCGGTTGGCGATGTTCTTGTAACGCGCCTTGTCGCCCGGAGCCTTCCAGCGGTCGTAGAATACTCGCCGGTCGGCGTTGGAGGTCGGGGAGGCGCCCTCGACCTTCGTGGCGAGGGTCTGGTTGTAGATGCTCGCGCCGAGCCGGTAGGCGAAATTCATCGAGAGGTCGAACGAGCGCCAGCTCATCGAGAGTCCGAACGATCCCTGTACGGCGGGGGTCGTGTCGCCCGCGACGTACTTGTCGCGGTAGTCGTATTCGTAGGTGGGATTGCCGTCGCGGTCGATGAAGACCTCCTTGCCGTTGGCCGGATTGATTCCCGCCGAGCGCATCACTTTGAGTGCCGTCATCGACTCGCCTTCTTCGTAGAAGGCGGCCGGAAGCGACGAGGTGGCGTTGGCTTCGTTCTCGGCGTTCTTGTTTTTCAGGTAGTCGCTGATCTCGACGATCCGGTTGCGGTTGTGGCTCAGATTGAGGAAGAGGTTCAGATTCGTGTGTTTGCGTTGCAGCACGTTCCCGCGCAGCGACAGTTCGATACCGCTGTTGCGGATCTTGCCGAGGTTCTCCTTGGCGCTCGTGAATCCGATATGCGCCGGTTTGGAAATGTCCATCACCAGATCGTTGGTCGTGTCGTAGTAGACGTCGACGCTGCCGTTGAGGCGGTCGCGCCACAGTCCGAAATCGAGGCCGAGATTGCGTTTGAGACTGCGTTCCCATTTCAGACGGGGGTTGACCATCGAGACGGGCACGGCGCCGATTCCGCCGTTGTATTGGAGCGAGGAGCTGTATTGGTAGGCCAGCTGCGCCTGATAAGGGCTGAATCCGGCGTTGCCGACGTAACCCATGCTCATGCGCAGTTTGAGCAGCGAGACGGCGCTCCCTTTGAGGAACCTTTCCTTGTGAAGGTTCCAGCCGAGCCCCAGCGATCCGAAGGGGGCGTACTTGTTGTCGGCGCCGAATTTCGAGGAGCCCTCGTAACGGAACGAGAGATCGACGAAATAGCGGTTGTGCCAGATGTAGTTGGCGTTGACGTAGAATCCGAGCATACGCGAACGGTCTTCGCTGCCGCCCGGGCGGCTTTCGGCGTATCCCGTGGCCATCGAGGGGTGTTCGAGTTTGTCCGAAAGGATGCCCAGCGCCGAGAAAGAGTGACTTTCGGAACGGGTCGATTCGATGTTGAATCCAGCCGTGAGGCTGAGCAGGTCGGAGGCGTCTCCTCCTCGCCGGTTCCATGCTTTGTTGTAGACGGCGAAGGCGTTTCCCGACAGGTTGTGCGTCGTGCCGTTGGAGACGTCGAAACTGCCCTTCTTGTTCGCGTCGATCGTGTTGTTGAACTGTTGCGAGAGGGGCGAGTAGAAGGTCTCGCCTTCGCTCTTGGTCTGGGTGTACGACAGCGACGCTTCGACGCGCAGCCCTTTGAGAATGTTCCAGCGCACGCGGAACGTGTCGATGAAACTGCCCGACGTGTTGCGGATGTAGCTGCTCAGCGACTTTTCGTAGAGCGGATTGGCCGTATTGAACGAGAGGACGCTGTTGAGCGAACCGTCGTCGTTGTAGGGGCGATCGTAGGGATTGAGCGACACGTAGTCCGAGAAACTTCCGTAGGGCACGTCGTTCGAATCGCTCTGCGTGAGCGAAGCGATGTTTTGGAAGAAGAGCTTGTTCATGTCGCCGTAGGTGAGGTTGATGCGCAGCGACGCCGTCTGCTTGTCCGATTCGTCCATCACGCCCGTCGTGGAGTTGTAGCTGCCCGACACGTTGTAACGGAAATCTTGGCTGCCGCCCGAGAGCATCAGATTATGGATGTGGTTGAATCCCGTGCGCAGCGCCATTCGCTTCCAGTCGGTGTTGACGCCGGCGTTGACCCGGTCGAGTTTTTCGTAGTAGGATTTCTGGTTGGTGACGTCGGTGTTGTTGCTGCCCGTGAAATCGCCGTAGACGCCGGCCTGACGTTCGTATTCGAGCTTTTCGCGTGCGTTGAGCAGCCGGTAGTCCGACAGATCGGGGATGCTGACCTGGAAATTGCCCGAATAGTTGACTTGGAGCCTGCCGGCTTGCGTAGGGCGGGTGGTGATGACCACCACGCCGTTGGCCGCCTTCGAACCGTAGAACGAGGTGGCCGAAGCGTCTTTGAGCACCGAGATCGACTCTATGTCGTCCGAGGGCATGTCGAAGACGTAGGAGATGTCCACCTCCGTGCCGTCGAGGATGAAGAGCGGGACGTTGGTCTGGTCGCCTTCGATGAAACTGCTTCGTCCGCGGAGCACCATGTCGGGAATCTTGTTGGGATCCGAACCGTTGGCGATATCGTCGAAGATCTCGAAGCCGGGCGTTTGGAGTTGAATGATGTTCAGCACGTTGGTGTGTACCATGTTCTCGATCTCCTGCCGCTGGATGACATGCGTGGCGCCCGTGTAACTCTCCCGTTTCTTGTCGACGAATCCCGTCACCACGACCTCTCCGACGTCGGACGGCGCCTCTCTCAGGCGGATGTCGTAGTCGGTGCGTCCCGGAACGAGTTTGACCGTCTCGTTGCGATATCCCAGCATCGAGACGCGCAGCGTCGCGGCTTTCGTCGGGCAGTTGAATGCGAAACGTCCGTCCGCCCCGACCGCAGCGCCGTGGGGACGGCCGCCTGCGTCGTAAGCCACGACGTTGGCTCCGACGACGGGCTCTCCCGTGGCGTAGTCCGTCACGCTGCCCGCTATGCGGAACGTTCCTGCGGATTGCTGCCCGAATGCGGCGATCGTTGCGAAGAGCGGCAGAAACGTTGCGAGGCGGGTTAGAAAAGTTATGTGAGGTCGAAGCGACATATCGTTTTTCGGTACGCGGAGGGGCTGTGGCCCTCCTCTGCGATTCGGTGTGACAAAGGTAAGGCAACCTCTCCGAATGCGCCATCGTCAAATGTAGGGATTTTGATCTGCATAAATCCCGACAAATGGGGACTGCATACGACGGGCAGGATTCCTATTTTTGCAATGGATTTCGATCGACAGACCTTTATACCGTAATAAATAATAAAATGCATTCATTCGAAAAGAAAAGCCGGTTGCATATCGCCCTTTGTGCGTTGTCTCTGCTGGCCGCCTGCGCCTCCGATCCGATCGGAGAGGAGGCGCCGCAGCCGGTCGGGGAACCGTCGCGGGAAACTGCGGCGACGGGGCGCCTTCGCGTCAAGTTCAAACAGGGAGAGGTTCCGGAGCGGATCATCGAGACCCGCAGCGGGCTGCAAACGGGTTCCGAGCCGTTGGATCGCGCCATCGCGGCGCTCGGCGTCACGCGGATGCAGCGCGTCTTCCCGCCGGCGGGCCGCTTCGAGGCGCGCACGCGCCGTGCCGGACTGGATCGCTGGTACGACGTCTGGTTCGATTCGCTGCGTTCCGTGACGCGGGCGACGCTCGATCTGTCGCGGCTCGAAGGGATTGAGTGCGTCGAGCCGGTCTATGCGATCCGGAGTATCGGGCCCGAGCGGGCCGTCGCGGCTCCGTTGCCTGCCGCGAAGAGAACCGCCTCGCTGCCGTTCGACGATCCGGGGCTTGCGAAGCAATGGCACTATTCCAACGACGGATCGATGCCCGATGCCGTCGCCGGAGCCGACATCAATCTGTTTCGGGCGTGGGAGGTGACCGCCGGATCGAACGACGTGGTCGTGGCGGTCGTGGACGGAGGCATCGACTATGCGCACGAAGACCTCATCGGCAATGTCGGCAACTGGGCCGAGCTCTACGGCGAAGAGGGCGTGGACGATGACGGGAACGGCTATGTCGACGACATCTACGGCTGGAACTTCATCTATTCCTCTGCTTATCCGATGGGATCGAACCGCATCACGCCGGTCGAACACGGCACGCACGTCGCTGGAACGATCGCTGCCGAGAACGGCAACGGTATTGGCGTTTGCGGTGTCGCCGGCGGTCGCGGCGGGCACTCCGGCGTGCGGGTAATCAGCTGCCAGATGTTCACCGAGAACCGGAACGACAACGGCGACGAGATCGTGGCGCTCAAATACGGCGCCGACGCGGGAGCCGTCATCAGTCAGAACAGCTGGGGATACACCAACGTCTACGAGATGCCCGAAATCACCAAGGATGCCATCGACTATTTCATCGAATACGCCGGTCTCGACGAGAACGGCGTGCAGGTCGGGCCGATGAAGGGCGGCATCGTGATCTTCGCGGCCGGCAACGAGGAGTGCGACTACCGCAGCTATCCCGCCTGTTACGAGCGGGTGCTTTCCGTGTCGGCATTGGCGCCCGACTATCGCAAGAGCTATTACTCGAACTTTTCGGAGTGGATCGACGTGGCCGCTCCGGGCGGTTCCTACAAGTACGAGGGTCGTTACGGCGACGAATACGCCGTGTACAGCACCCTTCCGGGCAACGCCTACGGCTACATGCAGGGGACGTCGATGGCCTGTCCCCACGTTTCGGGCATCGCGGCGCTGGCCGTGGCGAAATACGGCGGTCCAGGGTTCACGCCCGACAAGTTGCGTTCCTATCTGGAAAGGGGCGTGCACGAGGTGGACAGTTACAATCCCGACTACGAAGGACGGCTGGGTTCGGGACTCGTGGACGCCTATCTGGCCGTGTCGATGGACAGGGGCATCGATCCCGATCCCGTTGTCGATCTGCGGCACAGCGACACGGCGGGCGAGGTCGAACTGACGTGGAGCGTTCCGGCCGACGGCGATGACGGACGCGCCGATTCGTTCATTTTGATGTGGCGCGTGGGAACATTGGAAAATCCCGATCCCGACGATCTGCCCGAGGGGGCGGAATCGGTCGTCATCCCCGTGCGCGACAAGCAGGCGGGCGACGAGATCACCTACGTGCTGACCGATATCGCCGAACAGACGCGCTACACGGTGGCCATCGTCGCCGTCGATCCTTGGGGCAATCGTTCTGAGACGACGGTCATTTCCTTCGGCACGCCGGCCAACACGCCGCCTGCGCTGATCCTCGAGAGCACGGAGGAGGTGCGGGTCGGTTACAACCGCACCGAAACGGTGCGGTACCATGTTTCGGATCCCGACAGCCACGGTTTCACCTGCGAGTTGCAGGATCCTTCCGGCGCCGTTGCGATCCGCAAGGAGGGCGACCGCCTCTGTCTCGACATCTTCAATTACAAACGCACCCCGGGGAACTATACGGCGCATGTTTCGGTAAGCGACAGTTTCGGCGCTTCCGATACGGCCGATTTCGATTTCACGCTGCTGCCCGACCAGCCGCCGGTGGCCACCGGCGGATTCCGGCCGGTCTATCTCGGTTCGATGCAGGAGACGGCGGAGTTCACGCCGTCGCAGGGTTTCGACGACGAGGTGCCCGGGACGGTTGCCTATGCGCTCGAATACGACGAGGAGATGCTCTATCTCCAACCGGTCGCTTCGGGCTACCGGATCATGCCGCTGCGTTACGGCCGTTCGGAGGTGACCGTCGTTGCGACCGACGAAGGCGGTCTCGCGGGACGCGACACCTTCGCCGTGATGTGCCGCGACGATTCGCGCGAGGTCGATCTTTATCCCAATCCCGTCCGCGACCGGTTGTCGATCCGCATGGGGCGCGACGTCGAAGGAGCGTTGCGCGTCACACTGTACGATGCTGCGGGACGCAGGGCGTTCGCCGCCGAAGTACGGATCGCTCCGACCGCTCCCGCCGTAGTCGATCTCTCGTCGCTCGGGGGCGGAACCTATACGATCGAACTGCGATACGAAGGCGGTTCGCTCACGCGCTCCATCGTCAAACTCTAAACCCTGAAAAGATGCAGTCCTTTTTTCGCAACATACTCATCGCAGCGGCTCTGCTTGTGGTACCGCTCGCCGGTACGGCTCAAAACGCCGCCGCTTTCCTGTCCGTCGTTCCAGACGCCCGCAGCGCGGCGATGGGCGGTGCGGGCGTCGCACTCTCAGCCGATGTTTTTTCGGCCCTCCGCAACGCGGCGCAGCTGCCTTTCTCGGAGGAGCGCTTCGGCGCCGGTTACAGTTATCTGCCGTGGATGCGCGACTTGACGCCCCGAACGGCTCTGCACACGGCGGCGGTCTATTTCAAACCCGACGGCAAACAGGCCGTTTCAGCCTCCTTCCGCTATTTCTCGCAATACGGTTCGGAACGAACCGACGAAGAGGGCAACGTGCTCGGACGGTTGGAACCGCACGACATGGCCTTCGACGTCGGCTACTCCCGAACGGTTGCCGAAGGATTGTCCGTGGCCCTTACGGCGCGTTACGTCCGTTCGGAGCCCGGAGCGGACGACGTTGCACAGACGTTCGCCGTCGATGCCGGACTCTTCTACCGGCATGCAGTGGCCGCTTCGCATCGCGTGACGTTCGGTTTTCAGGCTGCCAACGTCGGTGGCGCCCTCGACTACGGCGCAGGAAACCGTCAGCTGCCGTGGGTGTTGAAGGCGGGCGCAGCCGCGGAACTCGGTCTTTCGGAAGCGCACGGCCTGACGCTGACCGCCGAAACCGAATACCGCCTGCGGCCCTCGGAACTCCGCGCCTG
>OLPH01002800.1_pt1 | contig 13398 bp, 10 predicted proteins | sample 1672951 | NCBI WGS metagenome assembly OLPH01 (sample SAMEA3136740, study PRJEB25190) | human gut metagenome
GGGTTGAATGTTCGCTCAGCAACTCACATCCAATCCTCGCTCTAAGGCCACAGATATAGGCTAGCCTCTCTCTTTGGGAGCTGTTTTTGGGCTGTCCATGCAAAGTCAGAAGTTATAGTCGGAAGATTTGAGGAATAGGGCAAGAAAGATTGAATATCCATAAAATTAGATTCCATAAGACAGGCACAGAAATTGATATAAATATGACTGAATTTTAGTTATATTCCATTAAAAATCAAGATTTCCTACCTTATTGAGAATGAAATTTTTTCAATCAAATACCACCCTGTCTTTCAAATTTAGACTATTACTATAAAATCACTGTACTATTATACTAATAATTCTCATGCCAATCTTCAAGCTCTCATCCCCTGAACAGGCACAATCTCCTGGCCAATCCCCAAATCCTTCAACCATAAATTCTGGCTTTACAGAGTCAGCCAAAGACAGCTTCCCAAAAGAAACAATAGCCTATATTTGTGGCCTTAGAGCGAGGATTGAATGTGAGCGTTTAAGCAAACATTCAACCCACAGCGATAGAGTCACAAATATAGGCTATTGTCTCTTTTGAGGAGCGTCTACTTGCCTGCGGCACTCCAGAATTTACATCTTATAATTGTTCTTTTGCGATTTCCACTGCTTTTTCTAATGCAGCTTTAATTCCTGCTGGATTCTTTCCACCGGCCTGAGCCATATTTGGACGTCCACCACCGCCGCCACCTACTAAGGCTGCTGCCTCTTTGATGATCTTTCCTGCATGTGCACCTGCTTTTACAGCATCATCTGTTGCAGTTACGATTAAGTTAACTTTTCCGCCCATATCGGAAGCAAGGATAATAACACCGCTTCCAATCTTATCTTTAAGATCATCACCTAAAGTACGCAGAGCATTCATATCAACGTCTTTTACGGATACTGGAAGTACTTTGTAATCGCCCGCTGCCACTACCTGATCCATTACATCTGCAACTTCACTCTTTGCAATCTGATCTTTTAACTTTTCATTCTCTGCAGTAAGTGCTTTGATCTCGTCAAGCATGGACTGAATCTTTTCTGCTAATTTATGAGGCTCTGCCTTTGCTGCTTTTGCTGCTTCATGAAGTGTTTTTTCTTCATCAAGGTAATATTTCATTACACCGTCTCCGGTTAATGCCTCGATACGTCTTACTCCTGCTGCAACACCTGTCTCAGAAATAATCTTAAATGCTTTGATTACTCCTGTGTGTGGTACATGTGTACCTGCACAAAATTCTTTGGAGAAGTCTCCCATTGTAACAACTCGTACTTTGTCACCATATTTTTCTCCGAATAATGCCATTGCACCAGTCTTCTTTGCTTCATCAACACTCATAATCTCTGTTTTTACAGCGATATCTTCCGCAATTTTATCATTTACCATCTTCTCTACTTCAGCGATTTCCTCTGCTGTTAATGCCTGGAAGTGAGAGAAGTCAAAACGAAGACGGTCTTTATCAACATAAGAACCGGACTGTTCTACATGATTTCCAAGAACGGTACGTAAAGATTTCTGAAGAAGATGTGTTGCACTGTGTCCTTTTGCTGTGTCTGCTCTCTGCGCTTTATTTACAGATAAAGTTACCGTATCACCAACTTTAAACATTCCTTTTGTGACATGTCCGATATGTCCGATCTTACCACCGAGCATCTACACAACATCTTCTACAACAAATTCACCATCTTTACATGTGATCACACCACTGTCGGCATGCTGTCCGCCGCCTGTAGCGTAAAATGGTGTCTCATCAACAAAGATTGTTCCTGCCTGTCCGTCAGTTAATGCCTCTGTAAGCTCTGTATCTGTTGTCATAACTGTAATCTTAGAATCACATTCCTGTGTCTCATATCCAACGAAAGTACTTGTTACAGATGGGTCGATAGACTCATAAACTGTAACGTCAGCACCCATGTAGTTTGTTGTCTTTCTTGCACTTCTTGCCTTTTCTTTCTGCTCATTCATGCAAGTCTGGAATGCTTCTTCATTTACAGTGTATCCTTTTTCTTCAAGGATTTCTTTTGTAAGGTCTAATGGGAATCCATAAGTATCGTAAAGTTTGAAAGCGTCCTGTCCATCTAACTCTTTTACGCCTTTTTTCTTCATGGATTCTTCTAAATCAGCAAGGATTGCAAGACCCTGATCGATTGTCTTATTAAACTTGCCTTCTTCCTGAATGATAACATTGTAAATGAAATCTTTCTTTTCTTCTAATTCTGGATAACCGTCTTTAGAACCTTCAATCACTGTCTTGCTAAGTTCTGCTAAAAACTTACCTTCGATACCAAGTAAACGTCCATGACGAGCTGCTCTTCTGATGATACGGCGAAGAACATAGCCACGACCTTCATTACTTGGCATGATACCATCAGAAATCATAAATGTAGCGGAACGGATATGGTCTGTGATCAGACGGATTGAAATGTCATCCTGTTCATTCTCTTTATAATTCTTCTTTGCTACTTCACAAATCTTGTCACGAAGGGAACGAATCGTATCTACATCAAAGATAGATCCTACATCCTGAACAATAACAGCAAGACGCTCTAATCCCATACCGGTATCAATATTTTTCTGTTTTAATGTTGTATAGTTATTATGTCCGTCATTTTCAAACTGAGTAAATACGTTGTTCCATACTTCCATGTAACGGTCACAATCGCAACCTACCGTACAACCTGGCTTACCACAGCCGTATTTTTCTCCGCGGTCATAATAAATCTCAGAACAAGGACCACAAGGACCTGCACCATGTTCCCAGAAGTTATCTTCTTTTCCAAACTTAAAAATGCGTTCCGGAGCAATTCCAATCTCATCTCTCCAGATAGCAAATGCCTCATCGTCTTCTAAGTATACAGATGGATATAATCTGTCTGCATCAAGCCCTACAACTTCTGTAAGGAACTCCCATGACCATGCGATTGCTTCGTGTTTAAAATAATCTCCAAAAGAGAAGTTACCAAGCATTTCAAAAAATGTACCATGACGGTCTGTCTTACCAACGTTTTCAATATCACCGGTACGAATACACTTCTGACAGGTTGTTACTCTCTTTCTTGGTGGAATCTCCTGTCCTGTAAAATAAGGTTTCAATGGTGCCATACCTGCATTGATCAGTAATAAACTGTTATCATTATGTGGAACCAGTGAGAAACTCTTCATTGCAAGATGTCCCTTGCTCTCAAAAAACTCCAGATACATTTTTCGAAGTTCATTTACTCCATACTTTTTCAAAATTCTGTCCTCCTGTAGTATCTCATATATTGCTGCCGGTATACCGACATGAAAGGGTGCTGGCAGAAAACAATCCGTTCTCCGTCAGCACCCTAAAATATATCGCTATGTTAATTATTTACCTGATGTATTTTCAGTACCAGCCGTATTGCTTTCCATGTTCTTCTTCGTTCTTAACTTCTTTCCACAAAAAATACCTCCGGCCGCGGCTGCTACCAGCAAAATAAACGTTATAATATATTGAACAAATGCACTTAATACAGCCGACATAGTAAAGGCCCTCCTTCTCATACTGAAAATGTTTTTGGTTACATAAAGTTAGTATACCATATTTCATAAAAAACTGTAAACCTTTTTCTGATTTAATTCGTTGAAATGAACAGATGAACAAACATCCTCAAATCTTCTATCACTGGTGTAGTAATTCCTTTCCAGCCAAAGACAGGAAGTAAAAGGCTCTTAGTATAGTATCTGTGGTCTCGGAGCTACGCCAACACCTCATTCATGCTTCCTGTTCGGTAACCTTCCAGATCCAGGGAAACGTAGGTAAATCCGTATCGTTTGAGTTTATCTACGATTTCTTTTCGAAGTTTTTCGTCAAACATTCTTGAAATATCCTCCGGCAATAGTTCAATTCTTGCGATTGTACCATGAATCCGAACACGAAATTGATGAAATCCTTTTTCCCGAAGAAGCTCTTCTGCATGTTCTACCATAAGAAGCTTCTCTGATGTTATTGTCTCTCCATAAACAAACCGAGAAGCCAGGCAGGCAAAAGATGGTTTACTCCATGTGGGAAGATTTATCTGATGGGATAGTTCTCTGATTTCTGCTTTGGTAAGCTCGGCTGCCCGTAGCGGACTTTTTATTCCAAGCTCTGTGATTGCCTGCATTCCCGGTCGATAATCCCCTAAATCATCCATATTCGAACCTTCTGCAACATATGCCATCTGGTATTCTTCTGCTTTTTGTAAAAATTTTTCAAACAGACCTTTTTTACAAATATAACATCTATTTGGCGGATTATCTTTAAAATGATGCAGTTCGGTGTCTCCTAAATCAAGAACTATCTGTTCCACACCAAGACTTTTACAAAATTGTTGTGCTTCTTTTGATTCTCTTTCCGGAAAAAGACAGGACTTTGCAGTTAACGCAATCACATTATCTCCTAATGCTTCTTTCGCCGCTGCTAAAAGAAAGGTGGAATCTACTCCTCCGGAAAAAGCGACTGCTACCGATCCAAGTTCTTTTAAATAATCCAGTAATCTCTGATATTTTACTTCTACATCGCTCATATCTTCTTTTTTCAGCTTCTTTCTATTAATCTTTATCTTAATCTTAATCTCAATTTTTATCTGTTTTTTCTATATTTCTTATAATTTCTATGTTTCCCTTATTTGTATTATTTTACTCCTCTTGCGCAAGTCTTGTAAAGAAACAGGTACGGTTTCCTGTATGACAAGCAGCTCCGATCTGCTCTACTTTTGCCAAAATCGTATCTTTATCACAGTCAATATCTAAAGACTTCACATACTGATAATGTCCGGAAGTATCTCCCTTCGTCCAAAGTTCCTGGCGGCTACGGCTAAAATAAGTCATTTTCCCTGTTTCCAATGTTTTTTCAAAGGATTCTTTTGTCATATAGGCAAGCATCAATACTTCATTTGTCTTATAATCCTGTGTAATAACCGGAATCATTCCATCACTGTTTAATTTGAATTCGTCAAAAGAAATGGTGCTTTTCATTTATAGTGCTCCTTTCGTAGAAAGTACATCTGTAATTCTTGGATCATAGGAAGAAGCTTCATCTAAAGCTTTTGCAAACGCTTTAAACGCTGCTTCCATAATATGATGATTGTTACTTCCATGTATTAATTTTAAATGCAGATTCATTGCTGCACTGTAAGAAACTGCATAGAAGAATTCCTGTACCATTTCTGTATCAAACCCACCGACTTTTTCTACGGTAAATGGCAAATCACACACGCAATATGGTCTTCCTGATAAATCTACCGCACCAAGTACAAGCGTCTCGTCCATTGGAAGCAGGAAGTTTCCAAAACGTCGAATTCCTTTTTTATCTCCTACTGCTTCGCGAATTGCCTGTCCAAGTACAATACCTGTATCTTCAATCGTATGGTGACAATCGACCTCTAAATCTCCATCTACTTTGCAGGTCAGATCAAAAAAGCCATGACGTGCAAAACTATTTAACATATGATCAAAAAAACCGATTCCTGTATCAATGTCATACTTTCCACTGCCATCTAAATTCAACTCAACAACAATTTTTGTCTCACTGGTATTTCTCTCAACACGCGCTTTTCTTTCTGGCATCTCTACTCCTCCTCTTCAAAACGAACAGCAATAGAATTTGCATGCGCTGTCAATCCTTCCGCTTTTGCAAATGTTTCTATATCATTATGAATCGCTTTCAAAGCATCTTTTGAATAATAAATAATACTTGATTTCTTTACGAAATCATCGACATTTAACGGAGAGAAGAACTTTGCGGTTCCATTTGTAGGAAGAACATGGTTTGGTCCTGCAAAATAATCACCAAGTGGTTCCGAACTATACTCTCCAATAAAGATAGCTCCGGCATTTCTTACCTTAGTCATTACTTCAAATGGATTCGCTGTCACGATTTCAAGATGCTCGGAAGCAATCGCATTCACTACTTTTAACGCTTCATCTAATGTCTCTGCCTCTAAAATATAGCCAAAGTTTTCAAGAGATTTTTCAATAATCTCTGCTCTTGATAACTTCTTTAAGTAACCTTCAATCTCTTCCTGCACTTTCTCACCAAGTCTTTTACTTGTTGTCACTAAAATCGCGCTGGCAAGTTCATCATGTTCTGCCTGTGAAAGTAAATCTGCTGCAACATAGTGCGGATTAGCCGTATCATCGGCAAGAACAAGAATCTCACTTGGTCCTGCAATAGAATCAATACTTACATGTCCATATACTGCTTTTTTGGCAAGAGCAACATAAATGTTTCCAGGACCTACAATCTTATCAACTTTTTCAATTGATTCTGTTCCATAAGCTAATGCACCGATTGCCTGCGCTCCACCAACTTTATAAATATGAGTAGCACCTGCTTCGTTTGCTGCTACTAATGTTGCCGGTGTTACTTCTCCATCTTTATTTGGAGGAGTAACCATCACGATTTTTTCTACTCCAGCTACCTTTGCCGGTACAATATTCATAAGTACAGAAGACGGATATGCTGCCTTTCCACCCGGTACATACACGCCAACAGAAGCTAAAGCTGTCATCTTCTGACCAAGAATCGTACCATCCGGTTTGGCATCAAACCAACTATTTCTCTTTTGTTTCTCATGATACTCACGAATATTTACAAGAGATTTACGGATAACTTCTACTAAAGAATCATCTACTTTTTCATATGCTGCCTTGATTTCTTCCTCTGTTACCTGAATCGTATCTTTTGTCAGCTTACATTTATCAAACTTTTCTGTGTAAGCAAAAAGAGCTTCGTCTCCTTTTTCCTTAATCTCGTCTAAAATGCCCTGCACGGTTCCGGCATACTGGTCGTAATTATTAGGGCTTCTTTTTAATAAATCACTTAAAATATTTTTTGTATTTTCTTTATTTACCTTTAAAACTCTCATTTTCTTTTCCTCTAGAATGTTCTAATTTATTTTTGCTTCTATTTTTCACCATCTATTGCTGCTTCAGTTTACGCAGGTCATAAATCAGTTTACGGATTCTCTCCTGTTCCATCTTAAGACTTACCTGATTTACTACCATACGGGCAGAAAGATCACAAATTTCCTCTAAGACTGTAAGCCCGTTTGCCTTTAATGTAGAACCAGTTTCTACGATATCGACAATGACCTCAGAAAGTCCAACAATCGGAGCTAACTCAACCGAACCATTCAACTTGATAATCTCTACGGTCTGAAACTTTTTATTATAAAAATAATCTTTGGCAATGCTTGGATACTTAGAAGCTACACGAATAAGCTCTCCATGCTGTAACTTTTCCCTTGCACTTTCCGGTCCACAGACACACATCTTACACTTTCCAAAACCCAGATCCATTACTTCGTAAAGGTTTCTTCCCTCTTCAAGAATCGTATCTTCTCCTACGATACCGATATCCGCTGCACCGTACTCTACATAAGTAGGAACGTCAGAAGCCTTCGCTAAGAAAAACTTAAGCTTTAAATCTTCATTGACAAAAATAAGCTTTCTTGTCTCTTTATCACGAATGGAATCACAGGTAATACCAAGTTTTTCAAACATATCCATTGTTTTATTGGCAAGTCTTCCCTTTGCCAGAGCAAATGTTAAATAGCGCATCTTAATATTCCTCCCTGAATTCCTGTAATGTCTTTGTCTCCTGCTCTCCGGAAGCCATATCATAAACAGTGACATTCTCCCCATCTAAATAGAGGATTCCTTCTGCTCCCTGATTCTTTCCAAAAGCCAGATATTCTTCTAACGTCTTTCCTTCTGTCATGGAAACGAGTTCCGTCCGCACTCCGGCATCTCTTAACTTTACAACTAACGGAATCGCATTCTGTCTGTCCTCTGATTTATAAAGAAGTAAAGAATAGGCATATTCTTTTAAGGAAATGCTGATATTCTGGCGGCTTAATGCAGATAGTACATCATCAATCAAAATGGTAAATCCGCTGGCACTTGCTTCCTTACCAAACTGCGCTAAAAGGTTATCATAACGTCCACCTTTTCCGATCGCATCTCCAGTTCCATAAGTATATCCCCGGAAAATAATTCCTGTATAATAATCAAAATGGTTCACCATGCCAAGATCAAAACTTACATATTTTTCGTAACCGTAAAGCTTTAACACTTCATAAACTTCCTCTAATCTGGCAATTGCCGCCTGACAACGAGGATTTATCGTAAGCTTCTTTGCCTTTTCAAGCATGGTAACATCACCATATAAATCATTATACTCAAGCAGAATGTTACGATAACAATCTTTCATAGATAAATCCGATAAAAGAATTTCCATTCCAAGAGCATTCTTATTCTCAATATATTCGTGAATCTGCTCCTTAACTTCCTCAGAAGCTTCTAACGCATCCATAATTCCTTTATAAAACTCTGCCTGCCCGATATCTATACGAAAATCCGTAAGACCTGCCGCAAGGAAACAGTCAATCATCATGATGATTCCCTCTGCATCTGCTTCCGGACTGTCATCATTAATAAGTTCCGCTCCCATCTCCGTCTTCTCAGTAAGCTTACCTTGATAACTCCTGTTATTTAAAAATGTATTCCCGCGGTAAGAAAGACGAAGTGGAAATTCACAGGCACTATAATACTTTGCCACACTTCTTGCAATAGACGGCGTCATATCCGGGCGAAGCACTAACGTATTATTATTTCTATCAAAGAACTTAAACATCTCTACAGAACTTACAGTTCCTGTATCACTGTTAAATATATCAAAAAATTCAAATGTTGGTGTCTCAATATCCTGATAGCCGTAAAGCTCTAATATATGATGAATCCGCTTCTCCACCGCTGACTTTCTCTTACATTCTGAGTTATAAATATCTCTTACTCCCTCTGGAGTGTGGAGCAGTTTTTCTTTCATTAATGTTATCCTCCTAAATTAAAATCTCATTCACCACTTTTATAAAATTGTCTGAGCTATTCTCATAAAAAAATAATTATATTACCTGTTTTCTCTTTTAATTTATAAAAATCTATAAAAGAAAGAGCCTGCATTCACAGACTCTTTTGTGACAATCTTCTTGCCCTTTAAATACTCTGTCACAATAAAGTGGTAACGCATTAAAACTGTTTATGATTATACTCGTGACCGCCCATTTTGTCAACCAGAGAACAGAACTTTTTCTAATTGATTCCTGTAAAATTAATTGAAATTATGGTCGTCCATATCTCCATCTCCATCAAATTCAACAGGATCAATGTGACTTACCGCCCCATACATATCTCTTCCTACTACCTTTTTATCTTCTCTTTCCTTCTCAATAAGATCACTCAGCACTCTCTTTACCTGCGCAGACTTCGCAATATTCTCCAGACGGATAACTGGGGTGGAACGGTCTTTTGTGTGAAGCTCAATCGTTCCTGTTCCAAAAATACGCTGTGGAAGACTGCGGTATAATGTAATATCTGTAATACGATATAACAGACACTCATCTTCTCTTGAAGAAAGAAATCCGCTATTTACATATAATCTTCCATTCCCCACTGTATATTTTGTAAAACTAATCGGGAACCATAAATGATGCTTTCTGTCCTCCCAGATATTTGCTGTAACTTCTCTGATTTCTCCATTTTCTGCTTTTCCCATAATATTCCTCCTTCTATATTTTCGTTCTTTTATCCAACATATCACATTCTCATTTTCCATGCAAGTATGCCTGACGTTTTGACATTCCCTTCTTATCTATGGTATCATGAAAAGGCTGCAAATCCTACTGTTTTTCAGATATTTTTGCTGCAATATCATTCTATACTTTTATATTTTTCATGCAAAGCAGATACATTTCTTTTGCATGGATTATTTAAAAGTATAAATATTATTTCAGGAGGAATTTTACTATGGCTTTTGATGGCGTTGTAATAGCCAATATTGTATATGATATGAACCGCCTGCTTACCGGCGGACGCATCTACAAAATCTATCAGCCGGAAGCGGACGAACTGCTTCTTGTTGTAAAAAATAATAAAGAAACCTATCGACTACTGATTTCTGCTGGAGCAAGTCTTCCACTTATCTATTTTACTACAAAGACAAAGGCAAATCCTATGACCGCCCCAAACTTCTGTATGCTGCTTCGAAAATATATCAGCAACGGAAGAATTATCGAAATCACACAACCTGGTATGGAACGAATCGTTGAGATCACAATTGAACATTTAAATGAACTTGGTGATACCTGCCGTAAAAAAATGGTTATCGAAATCATGGGAAAACACAGTAATATTATTTTTATTGATGAAAAAAACATGATTATCGACAGTATCAAACATATTTCCAATCAGGTAAGTTCTGTAAGAGAAGTTCTACCAGGAAGAACTTATATCGCCCCTCCAGGAAAGGGTAAGATTTCTCTTAATGATCTATCTGTTGAATGGATGGAAAATACACTGCTTGTCAAACCAGTTTCTGTGCAAAAAGCAGTCTATGGCAGTATTTCCGGTATCAGTCCTGTGCTTGCCAATGAAATCTGCTACCGCGCCGACATCGATGGAGATTCTGCTGTTGCTTCTCTTACCCCAGTGCAGCAAAGTTCCCTTTACGGTGAACTCGTCCGTCTGAAAAATCAGATAGAAACACACGCTTTTTCTCCAAATATTATTTACGAAGGAAAAGCTCCAAAAGAATTCGGTGCGTTTACATTTTCCATGTTCAGTGATTTAACTACAGAAGAATATCCTTCCATCTCTGAAGTATTAGAAACCTTTTACGCACAAAAAGAAGTTGTGACCCGTATCCGCCAAAAGTCCGTTGACTTACGCCATATCGTGCAAAATGCGTTAGAGCGTACTGCGAAAAAATATGACCTGCAGCTAAAACAGTTAAAAGATACAGACAAAAAAGAAAAATATAAAATATATGGAGAGCTTCTTCACACTTACGGCTATGAAGCAGCCCCTCATCAAAAAGAATTAAAATGTATCAACTATTATGATGGCAAAGAAATCACGATCCCACTTGACCCCGACTTAAATGCGATGGAAAATGCCAAAAAATATTTTGACCGCTATGGAAAGTTAAAACGTACTTATGAAGCATTAAGTACTCTTACAAAAGAAACCTTTGCCGAACTATCACATTTGGAATCTGTAAGTAACGCTTTAGAAATCGCCCGCGACGAAAATGACCTTGCTATGATCAAAGAAGAATTAATCGAGTGCGGTTACATGAAACGCCATGGCAGAAATCAAAAAAAACGTCAGGGCAAAAGTAAACCGCTTCACTATATTTCTTCTGACGGATTCCATATGTATGTCGGAAAAAACAACTTCCAGAACGACGAATTATCTTTTAAATTCGCTAACGGAAAAGATATGTGGTTTCATGCTAAGAAAATGGCAGGTTCTCACGTCATCGTAAAGCTCGGAACCGTAAATGAACTTCCTGACCGTACCTACGAAGAGGCCGCAAGACTTGCCGCTCACTACTCTAAAGGGAAAAATGCTCCGAAGGTTGAGGTCGATTACACTGAACGACGAAACTTAAAGAAACCACCTCAGGCAAAACCAGGATACGTCATTTATCATACGAATTACTCCATGCTCATTGATCCGGATATCAGCGGTATCAAAGAAATTTCTGATCTGTAGATTTGCTAATAGACGAAAAAAGAAAAAAATAATACATCCCAAGCCGCATCTGGGATGTATTATTTTTTTCTTTTTTCTGACTATGCTAAATCCACAGTTGGGCAACGTGGAATGTACCAGAAGGATATGACTTTCCGGAAAATTAAATTCTGAAGAATTGACGCATTTCTTCTGGAGATTTTATCTGAATAAAAATCGTAGATTTCTAGACAAACCCCTCTCTCTTATTTTTTAACTGATTTGTAGAATGAGGTTAGACAGCTGCTGTAATAGAACTTTTTGCTGAATTGTAAGGAGATAATCCTTAACCTTCTAGAGAATCCCCATTCTCACTAACTGTGGGTTTAGAGTAGTCAGAAAAAAGAAAACCAATCTATCCCAGATGCGGCTTGGGAGTGGGTTTAAGATGCGAATGAGCATTTTAAACACAACGACTACAGAGCAGGTGGGATAGATTGGTTTTCTTTTTTCGTCTACATCAAATCTACAAATCAGAATATAATTTTTCGTATTTTCTGGAAGATGCTTTCCATGAATAGTTTTTCCTCATTCCTTTTGCAGTAAGGTTTTTCCATTCTTCTGGATTCTTTTTATAGACATCTAAGGCTGCAAGAATCGCATCTAAGAACCCTTCTGCATTATAATCTGTAAATCCAAAACCGGTTCCAGTTTTGCTCTTTGGATTATAGATGCTTACGGTATCTTTAAGACCTCCTGTCTTTCTTATGATCGGAACTGCTCCGTAACGAAGGGACATAAGCTGACAAAGTCCACATGGTTCAAAGCGTGATGGCATTAATATCGCATCGCAGCCAGCATAGATGTATTTTGCCATTTCATCGGTATAGTCTAATTGTACATATACTTTATCCGGGTACTGTTCCTGATAGGAAAGAAACATATTTCGATATTCCTCTTCCCCATCGCCTAATACGTAAAGCTGTACCGGCTTCTTCATGAGACGTTCCATCATATAAGAAAAGAGTGCAAAGCCTTTCTGTTCAGTCAATCTTGAAACAATTCCTAATGTAAATGCTGTTCTCTTCTTTGGAAGACCTGTTTTTGCCTGAAGAGATGCTTTATTCTTTTTCTTTCCTTTATCAAAGGTTTTATCATCATAATGGCAAGGAATGTATTCATCTGTAGAAGGATTATAGATATCATAATCAATTCCGTTGACAATTCCGCAAAGGTCATCACTTCTATGCTGTAGCACACTATCTAATCCTTCTCCATATTCCGGCTGTTTAATCTCTTCCGCATATGTTTTACTTACTGTTGTGATCTTATCTGCAAAAACAAGTCCACCTTTTAAAAGATTTGCCGAATTATTATATTCTAGTTTGTCGTAAGTAAACATATCGTCAGGAAGACCGGTTATATCTTTTAAACGGTCGATTTCCGTAATTCCCTGAAACTTTAAATTATGTATTGTCATCACAGTTTTAATATTACGATAAAATGGGTCGGCACAATAAAATGCTTTTAAAAATACCGGTACTAAAGAAGACTGCCAATCATGACAATGAATAATATCCGGCTCAAATTCTAGGTAAGACAGCATTTCTAACACTGCTTTAGAAAAGTAGCTGAACTTTTCAATATCCACCCACATATCATAATATGGAGAATCTCCGCAGAAATAAAAATTATTCTCAATAAAATAGTAAACGATTCCTTCATATTTTAATGTCTTCACAGTAACTGTCTGCATTCTCCATCCTAAATACATCGGAAATGTTACCAATGTCTCCATCTGTTCACGCCATTTTGCATCAATACAATGGTAATCTGGTAAAACAACTCGTACATCATATTTTTTATGA
>OLPH01002801.1_pt1 | contig 13395 bp, 10 predicted proteins | sample 1672951 | NCBI WGS metagenome assembly OLPH01 (sample SAMEA3136740, study PRJEB25190) | human gut metagenome
GCCGCCGGAGCGGTGCTTAAGCCGTAAGGCGGGAATTGTGCGGTGTTGCCTTAGGACCCCGAGGGAGAAGAACGGTACTTTGGCACTCCGGCCACCGTTGCCAGTCCATTATATCCCACTGCCTTTTACAATGTAATGTGCGGTACCTTTGGTCAGTGCTGTAACTCCTAACTCCTCCCCCTTACCTCCTAACTTAATGTTTTTGGCCGCCCGCATGGTTTGTGCAGTAAATCGAACGCCGGAGCAAAACAACCGTTCCGCCGCTGGATTTATTGCTCAAAGCATGGGGCTGCCTGAACCGCATATTCCCACCAGGTATCAAAAATTATATCAGAAGGAGAATTACTATGGCACTGGAATTTGCATCCCGTAAGGCAACCTTCCCCAACTACCGCAAGTTTGAAACAACTTTTGCCGGCCGCCCGTTTGTGGTGGAAACCGGCAAGCTCTGCGGCCTTGCCAATGGCAGCGCAATGATCCGCTATGGCGAAACCTGCGTGCTGTGCAATGTTACCATGAGCGAAAAGCCGCGTGAAGGGGTGGATTTCTTCCCCCTGAGCGTGGAATTTGAAGAAAAGCTGTACGCCGCCGGCCGCATTCCCGGCTCCTTTATGCGCCGCGAAGGCCGCCCTGGTGAACACGCCATCCTGTCCTCCCGCGTGGTTGACCGCCCCATCCGCCCGCTGTTCCCCAAGGATATGCGCAACGATGTCTGCGTGACCATGACTGTGATGAGCCTTGACCCGGACTGCTCCCCTGAGATTGCCGGTATGAACGGCGCGTCTCTCGCCATTGCCATGTCGGATATCCCCTGGAATGGCCCCATCGGCGGCGTGGCAGTCGGCTATGTGGACGGCGAGATCGTGCTGAACCCCACCAAGGAGCAGCGCGAGCGCTCTGACCTGGCCCTGACCCTGGCTGCCAGCATGGAAAAGATCGTCATGATTGAAGCCGGCGCCAACGAAGTGACCGAAGAGGTCATGATGGATGCCATCAAGGCTGGCCATGAGGAAATCAAAAAGCTGCTCACCTTTATGAACGGCATTGTTGCAGAGATCGGCAAGCCGAAGAAGAGCTTTACCCCGGTGGAACTGGACCATGCTCTGTTGGCGGATGTGTACGCCAAGCACCTGGAAGATGTCAAGGCTGCCATGAACACCGACGACAAAAACGTCCGCGATGCCGCCATGCTGCCCATCATGGATGCTATTGCCCAGGAACACCCCGAACTGAACGCCGCCGACCTGGATCTGATCAGCTATAAGCTGCAGAAGAAGGTTGTGCGCACCTGGCTGCTGGAAGAAGGCAAGCGTGTTGACGGCCGCGGCATCAATGAGATCCGCCCGCTGGCCGCCGAAGTCGGTGTGCTGCCCCGTGTGCACGGCTCCGGCCTGTTCACCCGCGGCCAGACCCAGGCCCTGACCATCTGCACCTTGGGCTCTACCAAAGATGCCCAGATGATGGACGACCTGTCCGACACCCCGCTCAAGCGCTACATCCATCACTATAACATGCCGCCGTACTCCACCGGCGAAGCCCGCGCACCCCGCAGCCCCGGCCGCCGCGAGATCGGCCACGGCAACCTGGCGGAGCGTGCCCTGATCCCCGTGCTGCCCAGCATGGAAGAGTTCCCGTACACCATCCGTACCGTTTCTGAAATCATGAGCTCCAACGGCTCCACCTCTCAGGCTTCTATTTGTGCTTCCACCCTGGCCCTGATGGATGCTGGTGTGCCCATCAAGGCACCGGTTGCCGGTATCTCCTGCGGCCTGATCACCGATGGCGACCCGCTGCACGGCGGCCGCTGGATGACCATGCTGGATATCCAGGGCGTGGAGGACTTCCACGGCGATATGGACTTTAAGGTTGGCGGCACCCGCCGCGGTATTACCGCTATCCAGATGGATATTAAGGTGGACGGCCTGACCTATGATATTGTGGCCGAAGCACTGGAAAAGTGCCGTAAGGGCCGCCTGTTCATCCTGGACGAGATCATCAAGCCCTGCATTGCCGAGCCGCGCGCAGAGCTTTCCAAGTATGCACCCAAGATGTTCAGCATGCAAATCCCCGTTGACAAGATCAAGGACGTCATCGGTAAGGGCGGCAAGGTCATTCAGGAAATGTGCGCCAACTTCAACTGCAAGATCGACATTGAGGAGGACGGCCACGTCTTTATCTCCGCTGTGGATCAGGACGACGCCAAGCGCGCGATTTCCACCATCAAGACCATTGTGGAAGATCCCGAAGTGGGCGCTATCTACAAGGGCCGCGTGACCCGCCTGATGAACTTTGGCGCATTTGTTGAGATTGCCCCGGGCAAGGAAGGTCTGGTTCACATCTCCAAGCTGGACGACCACCGTGTAGAGCATGTGGAAGATGTTGTTGCCGTGGGCGATCCCATCATCGTTATGGTAACCGACATCGACCAGCAGGGTCGCATCAACCTGTCCCGCAAGGATGCCCTGGCCGCCATCGCCAAAAAGCGCGCGGAACAGCAGCAGTAAAGTTACGGGAGTTTTGTTCTTTCTTTGAAAAGAAGGGAACCGAAGAAACTTTAATAGAATAAAAACAGGCAGTGCCGCTCCCGGAAAGGGGAGAAGGACACTGCCTATTTTGGTATTGGGTAAAAAAGAAAGTGGGTACTTGAACAGAAAAACAGCGCAGAATCTTTCGCTTCTGCGCTGTTTTTATATGGAGCGGGTGAAGGGAGTCGAACCCTCGTCCCCAGCTTGGAAGGCTGATGTACTAGCCGTTGTACGACACCCGCATCGAATACTTGTTTATTTTACCGCACGGGTGCCGGTTTGTCAATAGCGGATTGCCGGTTTTCAGCTGTTTCGGCCTGATCCGGCGTGTTTTCACTCAGCGTTTTTACCGCTGAGCAAAAGAACCAGGAATTCCCTCAAAACTCTTTGCGCTGATAAATTTGTACGCTCAAGGCCCAGCTGCCAAGGTAGAGCAGCAGCACGGCCGCGCAGGGCAGCAACAAAAGCACCGGCTGCGCGGTGAGGGCATTGCCCAAAGCGTCCAGCTGGGAAATGACGGAAGAACGCTGCAGATAGGGCAGATGCTCCATGGCAAAAATTATGAGGAAAACACCAAAGAATGTGACCAGGTACACCCAGGTGCCGGCACGCACCGCGCCGAATTTGTAGGAAAACGGCATGTTGACGGCAAACAGCAGCAGGGAAAACGCGGCAATGACCAGAATCGAGAATGCCGCTTCCAACATATCTGCGTATTGGCCGGCAAGGAAAATCCCCACCGCGGCGCAAACGCTGCCAAACAGGGTGAACAGCAGCCCCAGCAGGTACTTGCAGCCAACAACCTGCCCCGGTGTGACCGGCAGGGTGCGGGCATAGGTATCCCAGTGGGCGGAATCATCAAAATTCATGGTGCTGGCTGCGTAAACGCCGCACACGGCAACCAGCGCATAACACAGGTAATCCATATGCAGGCAGACCGCCATGCAAAGATAAAGCATAACCATAATAAGGAAATTTTTCTTGTAGCTGTTCACCAAAATGGCCCAGTCTTTGCACAAAAGACCTTTCATTGTTAACCCTCCTTGCTGGTCAGGCGCATGATGTCATCAATGCTGGCGGCATCGCATACCACACCGGGCAATGCGCGCAGGACGCTGACCCGCGGGTGTACCAGGCTTTCGCAGCCGGCGGCGGTGCGGCAGGTGGCGGCGATCCACTCCGGCGGCAGGCGGTCAAGGTCCTGCTGGCTGCACCGCAGAATGCCGTATTCTTCCATCAGGTCATCCTTGTTTTTGGCAAACAGCAGCTGCCCGTGGTGCAGGTAGGCAATGGTATCGGCGATCTGTTCCAGGTCGGTGGTAATGTGGCTGCTCAACAGCACGCTGTGGCGCTCATCCTGGATAAAATCAAGCAGGATATCCAAAATCTCGCTGCGGGCGGCGGGGTCCAGCCCGGAGGTAGCTTCGTCCAGCACCAGCAGCCCCGGCCGGTGGGCCAAAGCGCTGGCAAGGTTCAGCTTCATCCGCATGCCGCGGCTGAGTTCTTTGATGCTCTTTTTCGGCGGCAGGTGGAACTGCTCCAGCAGAGCGGCGAAATAACCGGCATCCCACGCTGGGCCAAATATGCCGCGCAGGCTGGCACCAACCTGTGTGGGGGTCAGCGATTCATAAAAATAGGCATCCTCAAACACAACGCCAATTTTCGCGCGCACGGCGGCATCATCTGGGGTGGCGCTCAGCAGCTCCACGGTGCCGGCATCCGGGCGGTTTACACCGGTCAGCAGTTTGAGCAGGGTGGTTTTGCCCGCGCCGTTTTCACCAATCAGGCCAACAATGCTCCCGGCGGGAATTTCCAGGTTCAGCGGGCCAAGGGTAAAACCGTGGTAATGTTTTGCCACACCATGCAGTGCGGCGGCCAAAGGTTCAGCCATCATGATTCCTCCCACAAAAGGTCAAGGGTTTCGCGCACTTCGTCTTTGGTAATGCCGCCGCGCCGCGCGGCATCAATGGCGTGCTGCAGGTGCTCTTCCATCTGTTTTAAGCTTTCCTCCCGGTGCAGGGCCGGGTTTTGCGGCGCAACAAAGCTGCCGCGCCCCGGCATGGTGGTAATAAAACCATCGGCCTCCAGGTCCTCATACGCGCGCTTGGTGGTGATCACGCTGATGCGCAGCTCCTTCGCCAACAGGCGGATGCTGGGCAGTGCATCGCCCTGCTGCAATTCGCCGTTCAAAATTTTGGCTTTGATCTGCCGGGTGATCTGCGCGTAAATGGGTTCCTGGCCGGAATTGGAGATATACAGCTCCATGCCGTGTTCCTCCTTGCAATCTGAACTGTTCATATGCTATATATACAGTATATACGCAATATACACAGCTGTCAACAGGTAAAATGAAAAAATCCCCGCCCATATTCAGGACAGGGATGGGAAAAGGCGGGAACAGACAGTCAGGTTTCCGCCGCCGGTTCTTCCTCCGGTTCGCTCACCGGCAGGCCGCGGTGCTCCACCGGGGTGGAAAACACGATCTGCGTGCGGGTACGGCCAAACTGCTGCAGATGGTTGATAAAGGTATCCAACTCCTGCGTGGTGCCAAACAGCACTTCAATCAGCATGCTGTAATCGCCAGTCACGCAGTTGCACTCCACAACATTGCCGCAGCTTTGGATGTAGGGGTAAAACTCCGGTTTGAGCTTGGGGTCCATATCCAGGTTGATGAACGCCTTGACCAGCTGCCCCAGCTTGAGCGGGGCAACCTGCGCCTGATAGCTGGTCAGTACGCCGTCTTTTTCCAGTTTGGCAATGCGGGCCGAAACCGCAGGGGAGGACAAAAACACCCGGTCGGCAATTTCTTTCAGCGGGGCGCGTGCGTTTGTTTGCAGAATATCAATGATTTTGCGGTCAATGCGGTCCATATCATCCACCTCCATTATAAGTAAAAAAGGGAACAATGCAGCCGCCAACAAGGGCGGACGACATTGTCCCCATAAATTACTTAAAATTCTAACACAAAAAACGGAAAAGGTAAAGAGGATTGCAAAATTTTATGGCAATACCGCATAATTCTAAGTGCCGAGCCGTCGGAGCGGTGCTTAAGCCGTAAGGCGAGGATTGTGCGGTGTTGCCTTATAAAAATGGAAAGCTGCTGCACTATAAAGTGGGGAACAGCAGCTGCGCGCTGAACCGCCCGCCGGGACCAAACATTTCAAAGTGGCAGTGGCAGCCGAAAGAATACCCGGTATCCCCCACATAGCCAATTATTTGGCCCTGCTGCACCACATCGCCCTGCTTGACGGCAAAAGCGCTCATGTGGGCATACAAGGTTCGGTAGCCATCCCCGTGGTCCAGAATGACATAGTTGCCATAGCTGAAAACGCTGTTGTGGTAGGTGGCCGTTACCACCGTGCCGCTTGCTGAGGCAATGATGGGGGTGCCGCGCGGCGCGGCAATATCCGCGCCCTTGTGGTTGTCGCTGCCGCCCATCCAGCGGCTTACATGCTTGTACTGCGGCACCGGCCAGATGAAGGTGTGCCCATCCAGCTCCGCCGTCATGCCCGGCGCAAGATGGGTGCCGCGGGCAGTGATCTCCGGCACTGCGGGGGTCAATATATCAATATGTACCACCTCGGCGGCAGTTTGCACACCGTTCACATAGGTGACCTCCTCGGTCAGCTGCTGGGTGCCGTCAACACCCTGCTGGATGGTTTCCACCACGCCAAAGCCAAGGTCGCTGCGTTCCACCGTCTGCTGGTCATAGGGAATCGGCTCCTGATACACGCGGGTGTACACAGTTTTGACCTGCAGCAGATCGCGGCTTTGCAGCTGCTGAACGATCTCGCCATAAGGCTGCACCGAACCCGCCAGATAGATGCCATCCACCAGCCGGAGCTCGTGCAGAAATGCGGTGCGCACATTGCTTTGCCTAGGGGCGCGCCAGGGCCGCTGCAGCTGGTTGAAAAAGCAGCGCAGGTGGTCGCCCTCTACCGTAACAAAAGCAAGGCTGCCATCCAGATACACTGCGGTGCCTTCCACAATGGAGCTGCCGCTGGCGCGCAGAATAGCATCCGTCAGCTGCAATTCCGTCATGGGGGTACCGCCGATGTGCAGGGTATAGGTTGGCTCCAGCACCGGCAGGGCGGCGGTATCGGAATCCGCCAGCTGCCGTGCGGCGGCAAGGCGGGCCTGGAGGTCTGCGCGGGCGGTATCAAAGTTCTGCTCGGTGGCAACGCTGCCAACCACGGTGCCGTTTACTTCCACCTGCAGGGTAAAGTGCAGGTTCAGCCCATGGGCAACCACAGCCCAAAGTATCACCCCGGCGGCGCAGGGGGCAAGCCATGGCACCAGCTGCCGCAGCGGGTGCGGCCCGGCCAGCGCGGTGCAGAATGCCTGCCCCAGCTCCAACACCGGGGCAAGCAGCAGCCAGATAAGATAAAGCGCAGCATCCCGCGCAGCGTGCGCCGCGGCGGCAGCCTTGCGGCCCAGGCAGATGAGCCAATATTCTGTTAAAAAGCCGACGGCATAAAAAATCTCGCCAGTTCTGTGCCAGCCGGGCAGCCGGCGCAGGTTGGTGCGGCGGGGTTTGCGCGGTGTTTTGTGTTGCAGTTCAGCCATAGTGTGTTTGTTTTGTACGTTAGCCGGTCAATCGACATTCACCGTTCAGTGCGGGATGTATTGCAGCGGGTCGGTGCGGGTGCCGTTGATGCGCAGCTCCACATGCAGGTGGTAGCCGCCGTTGGCACCGCGCACATCCCCGGTGTTGCCCACATAGCCGATCACATCGCCCTTATGCACCGTCTGCCCCGCGCTGACGCAAAAGCTGGACATGTGCGCATACAGGGTGGCATAGCTGCTGCCGTCATCCGCGGTGCCGTGGTCGATCTGCACACAGTTGCCATAACTGGGCCGGGCGGATGCCGCGCTGACCACGCCATCCGCCACGGCGTAAATGAGGGTGCCGCTGGCGGCGGGCATGTCGGCCCCTGTGTGCGGCTTGTTGTATACAGCATCCGGCTCCCCAAAGTAGGTGCTGATGCGCCCCACGCTGGGCAGTGGACAGGTGAAATCCAAACTGCAATGGCGGGCGGGATCCTGGTATTTCTGGCTCTGTGCTTTTAAGTAGGCATCCAGCGCGGCGGTAGCCTGTTCATAGGCCTTGCGTTTTTCTTCGGTCACGGCGGCCTGGGCTTCGGCGGCTGCCTGCTGGCTGTCCAGTTCCGTGCTGGCCTGCTGCAAGGTCTGTTCCAGCTGGATCTGCGTCTGGGTCAGTTCATCCTGGCGCGCCTGCAGGGCTTGGGCGGCCTGTTCGGCCTGCGTTGCAGCGGCTTCGGCCTGCTGGCGTTGGGTGTCCAGAGCCTGAGCTTCCGCATCCAACTCGTCCAGCAGCTGTTTATTGTGCTCGGTCAAATCGTTCAGCACCTGCCAAAAGGTCAGCAGTTCGTACAAATCATCCGCCTGCATCAACAGGCTGATTTCCCCGCCTTCGTTCAGCAGCTGCATGGCGGTCAGCTGCTGCTTGCAACTGTCATATCGGGCGCTGAACGCAGCCTGCTTTTCTTCCAGCGCCTTGGCCGCAGCGGTTGCTTGGTTCTGGGCTTCGGCCAGCTCGGTGCGGCTTTGCTCCAGCTGGGCCACAATGCTGCCCAGTTGGCCGCGCAGTGCGTCGGTTTGGCTTTGCAAGTCGTTGACCTGCTGGCGGGTGTCACTGGCTTGCTGCTGCATGCTGTCCAGTGTGCTGGCGGCGCTTTCATATTCGCGCTGCGCCGCGCTCACCTGGCCCTGCAAGGCAGCGGAATCCGCTGCATGGGCGGGGAATGGGTACAAAAAAAGCAGGGCTGCCGCCGCAGCTGCAGCAGCCCGTACATAGAATGCTTTCAGTTTCATTTGGTTTCTCTTATTGCGGCAGCATGGCCAGCGGGTCAATGGGGGTGCCGTTTACCAGCAGCTGGAAGTGCAGGTGGTTGCCGGTGGAACTGCCTGTGCTGCCCACATAGCCGATCACATCCCCCTGCGCGACCCGCTGCCCCACCTGCACGGCGGGCTTGCTTTGCAGGTGAGCATAGCTGGTGGCATAGTTGGCAGGGTAAGTGCCGTCATCGTTGGCAGCGGTGTTTGCACCGTGGTAGATGGTTACAAAGTAACCGTGGTCATCATCCCAGCCTGCCTGGGTCACAACGCCGCTCTGTGCAGCCTGGACCGGTGTACCGCCCGCAGCGGCAAAATCCACGCCAAGGTGGGGCGGTGTGTCGGAATCATCGGTGCGGAAGGGGGCAGAAATTGCCGTGTAGCTTTCCAACGGGCAGATAAAATCCAGCGTGGTGGTCAAATGCAGGTCCGGGGAGGTGGTGTTATCGTAAGGAATCATCGTGCGGGTATCGGTCAAGGCTCCATCCACAAACAGCTCCAGGTGCAGGAGGTTGCCGGTTGATGCGCCGGTGGAACCCACCGTGCCAAGCTGCTGGCCCTGGGTTACAGTGTCGCCAGCTGCCACGCTCAGGGTATCCATGTGGGCATACAGCGTGCGGTAACTGTGGCCGTCCGGCAGGGTGCCGTGGTCGATGACCACATGATTGCCGTAACTGGGGTGGTTGTAGTTGGCAACCGCCACTGTGCCGCCGTACACCGCCAACACCGGCGTGCCCTTGGTGGCGCTGTAATCTGCCCCGCGGTGATAGTCTGATACAAAGCGGGCAATGTAATGGAAATCCGCCACCGGCCAGCCAAAAACCAGCGGCTCTGCCGTGGCCTGGGGCTGCTCTGGCTGTGCGGTGGGTTCCGCGGCGCTGTTGGTCAGCGTATCATCAGCAGGAGTGGCAGGTCCCGGCGTGGGTTCTGCCGCAGCGGAAACGGGTTCGGCCTGCGGTGTTATGGTTTCCGCCTGGGGCCGCAGGGCGCAGGCACCGCAGCCCAGCGCAACCAGCACACAGCCAAGGGCTAACAACAGCGGGGCGGGTTTGCGGTATTTCAGCAAGTGGGCCACCCGCTTGGCCACCTGGCCCTGCCCAAAAGCGAGGGCACCGGGCATCTGGCGCACCGTGGCAAAGCGCAGAATGCTTTCGCAGTAATCAGCACGTTCGGCAGCGGGAGCGGTGCCGATGGCGGCTTCGTCACAGGCAAGTTCCATGTATTGCTCAAATTGGCGGAACGCCAGCCACGCCAGCGGGTTCCACCAGTGCAGGCAGGCGGCCAGATAGTACAGCGGCTTGGTAATGGGGTCACCCCGGCGGATGTGGGTGCGTTCATGCAGCAGTACCGCACGGCGTGGGGGACCCTGCAGGCTTTGCGGCATATAAATGCGGGGGCGCAGCACGCCAAGTGTGAACGGCGTGGCAACCGCAGCGCAGGTGTAGCAGCCATCCGGCGTTTTGCAGGCAAGGGTCACCATGCGGCGCAGGCGGCAATAGCCAGCCGCCGCACGCACCAGTAAAACCACTACCCCGGCAGCCCAGATCGCTGCCAGTGCCACCCAGATGTTAAACATGCTGCCGGGCAGGGGAGCACTGCCTGCCGCGCCCGGCAAAGCCTGCGCCGGGAGTTCCGCGGGCACGGTGAGCGCCTGAACCACGGCGCCAGCCTGTTGAATGGGGGCCGCGCTGCCCGGCTGCCGGATGGATACCGGGATGCCGCCCGGCAGCAGAAACCGCAGCCCGACCGCCAGCCAAAGCAGGCACAGCAGTTTGCTGGGTGCCCGCAGCCTGCGCAGCAGCGCGCACAATGGTAGGCAGAGCAGTACCAGCAGGCCGCCGCACATACTGGTGCCAACGGCATACAGCACAAAAGAACGGATGCTGAACATCATGGCGTTTTTCCTTTCCGTTAAGCAGTAAGCAAGCAGCATTCAGGCATCGCTGTCCTGGCGGCGGGCGTCATCCAGCATGGCGCGGATGGCGGCGGCTTCTTCCTCGCTGATGGAGCTGGTGTTCAAAAAAGCGGCCACAAAGCGGGGCAGGCTGCCGCCAAAGCTTTTTTGCACGACGGCGGCGCTTTCTTCCTGTTGAACCTGGGCCTGTTTGACCAGTGCCGTTACGGTGCCGTTTGCATTGTGTAATATACCGCGCTCACACAGCTTTTTCAGCACGGTATAGGTGGTGCTTTTCTTCCAGCCAAGGGCTTCATTTGCCAGCGCTACCAGTTGGCCGCTGCCCAGCGGCTCGTTGGCCCACACCAGGCAGGCAAAGCGGTATTCGCCTTCCGCAAGGCGGTAATCCTGTTCCATTTCGGGGTGCTCCTTCTCTCATTTGGTCTATTGCTATAAACCTAGTCTATAACAATAGACCAAACTTGTCAACCCCCTGTAAAAAATGTTTGCCTTGCGCGCACACAGATGGTATAATAAGCGCACTTATGAATATTATGCACAAGGGTGCCCCGCCCCTGCGCCAAGGCACCGTGCAGTGAAAAATAAAAGGAGAACTCTAATTTATGAGAACGATCCTGCTGATTGCAACCGGCGGCACCATTGCTTCGCGCCCAACGGCGGCGGGCGGGCTTGCCCCGGCCATCACCTCGCAAGAGCTGCTTTCCTGCGTGCCGGAACTGGCGGAATTCTGCCGCATTGATGCCATCCAGCTGTATAACCTGGATTCCACCAACATGGGCCCCGAACAGTGGCAGGGCATTGCCGCCGCTGTGCAGGAAAACTATGACCGCTATGACGGTTTTGTCATCACCCATGGCACGGACACGATGGGCTATACTGCCGCAGCGCTCAGCTACATGATCCAGAAAAGCCCCAAGCCGGTGGTGCTGACCGGCAGCCAGAAATCGATTTATAACCGCGATACCGATGCCCGCAATAATCTGTGGCGCGCCGTGGCCTATGCCTGCCACCCGGACGCCTGGGGTGTGCAGATCGTGTTTGACAATCAGGTGATTTTGGGCACCCGCGCCCGCAAGACCCGAACCAAGAGTTTTAACGCGTTTTCCAGCATTGATTATCCCGAAACTGCCATGTTCCGGGACCGCCGCCTGATCCAGTTCCTGCAGCGCCCGGCGGAGTATACCCATGCGGTGTTCAGTACCGCGCTGGACCCCAATGTGTTTGTGCTGCGGCTGGTGCCGGGCATGCGGGCGGATATCATCCCCCTGTTAGAGGGCCGTTACCGCGCCCTGGTGCTGGAAAGTTTTGGCGTGGGCGGCCTGCCCGGCGGGGATGATGGTGCCATGTTTGCCGCCGTGCGGGACTGGTGCGGCGCGGGGCACCTGGCTGTGTTCACCACCCAGGTACCGCATGAGGGCAGCGACCTTGCCGTGTACGAAGTTGGCCGCGCGGCCAAAGCCCTGCCTGGTGTGCTGGAAGCGCACGATATGACCCCCGAAGCCACCGCAGTCAAACTGATGTGGGTGCTGGGCCAGACCACCGACCGTGCCGAGGCGGAAAAGCTGTTCCTGACCCCCGTGCAGTGGGATATCCTGTAAATCGTTCATTATCATATAAAATAAAAAAACGGCGCAGAACCGGAGGAGATAACGCCCGGCTCTGCGCCGCTTTTTGATGTTATTTAGAATGTCAGTTAAGGAAACTTAAAGCAGAAATAGTATCAGATTACGTTGTGGTCCATCCACTTGTTGCTGACAAAGCGGATCATGAAGAACACGCTGCGGCAGATCCAGTCAATGAACATACCGAACCACACGCCGGTCAGCCCCATGTTGAGCTTGAGCACAAAGATGTAGCTCAAAATTACGCGGAACAGCCACATGCTGAAAATGCTCACCGTCATGGTGTAGCGGGCATCGCCGCCGCTGCGCAGGGCGTTGGGCAGCGTAAAACTGGTAGCCCAGCAGACAACGCTGAACAAAGAGAACCAGTGCATAACGGTAACGCACATGTTGAGCGCAGTATCCGAAAGGCTGAACAGCCGTGCAATGTAAGGAATCGTAAAAAACAGGCAGGCGTTGGTGCAGAACAAACCGAGCATTGCCATCAGGATAAACATCTTGGCGTAATACTTGGCCTGTTTTTTGTCTCCTGCGCCAAGGCAACGGCTGACGACAGGGATCATGGCAAGGCCCATGGTGCTGCCGGGAATGTTGGCAATGCCGCTGATGGTGTTGGCCACCGCGTTGGCCGCAATGGCGGAGGTGCCCAGGGTGGAAGTCAAGCTGCTGACGCACAGCTTGCCAATCTGGAACATGCCGTTCTCCAAACCGGAGGGAATGCCAATGCCAAGGATGCGGCGAATCAGGTCGCCGTCCGGCTTCATATCCGCAATATGGCGGATGCAGAGCGGGTTTTCAATTTGCTGCTGCTGCCAGAACACCCACGCCGCGGCAAACACGCGCCCCAGCAGGGTGGCCAGTGCAGCGCCCAGTACCCCCATGCCCAGCCCATAAATGAACAGGGCGTTGAAGCAGATATTGATGATGTTCATGACCAGGCTGGCCAGCATGGAAATGCGGCTGTTGCCCTGCGCACGGAACAAAGCGGCCCCGGCGTTGTAAAACCCGATAAAGGGGTAGGAGATGGCGCTGATCAAAAAGTAGGTCTGTGAAAAGCTCATCACATCGTCATCAATGCGGCCGAAAACAATGCGCAGGATGGGGCGGCTGAGCACCAGAATGACCAGCATGACAGCGATGGTGCTGACCGCAAGAACGGTGTACAGCTGGGCGGCGCTTTTGGCGGCTTTTTCACCATCGCGCCGGCCAAGGTACTGGCTGCTGATGACCGCGCCGCCGGTTGCCAGGGCGGACAGGATCTGGATGATCAAAATATTCAGGCTGTCCACCAGGCTCACGCTGGACACAGCAGCTTCGCCCACGCCGGATACCATAAGGGTATCCGCCATGCCCATGGATACCGACAAAAACTGCTCCGCCAGCAGCGGCAAAATCAGCCGAACCAATGCCTGGCGGTTAAAAATCGGCTCCGACAGGGTGGATTCAGCGCTTTTTGTGTTGCTCATTCGTTCCCGAT
>OLPH01002814.1_pt1 | contig 13344 bp, 12 predicted proteins | sample 1672951 | NCBI WGS metagenome assembly OLPH01 (sample SAMEA3136740, study PRJEB25190) | human gut metagenome
AACAACAGCCATTCCTTTTAATGCGTAAGTCTTTCCTTCTCCAACTGTGTCTACTTTAGAGATAACTCCCGGGAAGATTCCTCCTCTTCCTTCAACTTTAACTCTAGGTTCGATAACATCTTTAACAGGTGTGATTCTTACGCTTTCACCTGGACGAGCGAGGAAAACTTCGCAGGATGCGATATTTTCATCTTCCAGAGCGATTTTGCAGATTTCTTCTTTGTTAACGTACAAAACGCCGTTTTACATAAAGGATTCCGTCTTCAATCTTTGACTCAGATGCAAACTGAATATCCTTGATGTAAATGTGTCCCATTTCTAATCTCACTTTAAGTTCCCTCCTTAAAAAAATTATATTGTTTAAGCTGCAACGCTCGACAACCTCACTCAATGACTTACCAGGCATCTGCTGATGCCAGGCCGCTTTCCAGCAGAGTCCAGTCAATCAACTGAAAATCTTCCAGTACGCTTTCTCCATATCGTCCAGTCTTATCTTGGAATTTATGGCATGCATCGATTGCATTTTCTATAATCGTAAGCGACCTTCTGTCCACTTCCTCCTTTCCAGCTGAAATCAAAACCGATTTGTATGGTGTCTCATTTGGCTTCACGCTTCCGGATAACGGATGCGTCAGAAGTAAATGTCCGTCATGTATTCTGTCTCTGACTTCCCGGAGAAGTCCTTCATAAGTAGTTTCCAGATATATTACTTCGTGCGTCTTCTCAAGCTTATCGAAGACCAGTGGATTATTGGTCAAGACTATATATTTCCCCCTGTTCATCCTGAACCGTATCCTCCTTTCCGGCCTGTTGCCTCGGCAATCGATAAATACAATAAAAGTCATCGGTATTCCAAATAAAAAAGGACGTCCAGATATACAATTATATCTACGGCGTCCTTCCTGTCTTTTGCCCTGATAAATTGAAATCATCGATAAGCTTTATCACACAGCACAAGATTCAGAATGTGGTACATTTTCCAGTCCTTTTGCCTGAAAGTTTCGTCCGGTTTTTCTCCATTTTTTTCGATACCGGTTTGCCTCTTCGGCGGCTGCCCTGGCAGCTCTCTCTTGAGAAATATCATCCCACTCTTCTTTTCAGTTATAGAAAATTTTTATATCATTTATTTTCTTCCTCTATATTACATCATTGTTACTTATATTGCAATACTTTATCTTTTTTTATCTTTTTTTAGTTGTTTTGAACAATTATGTAATCTGCTTTTTGTATATTTTTCTATTTTCCCTCCGTTTTTCGTTTTCACTTATTCATTATTCACAAAGTCTTTTTTCTTTATTTTACTTTTTTATTTTTTAAGAAATTATGATAGTAATCGTCATGCAATTCTTTCATCTGGCTGCTCAGGAAGAACAATGCAAGAATATTAGGAATTACCATCAATGAATTTTACTAAGCTTACAAAAGAAGAACAACTTACCATTTTGGCTAATGTAGCCGAAGATAAAGGGATTGTGGACAATGCCGTAGAAAAGGACTACTGGGTCAGTATGGTGTTACGTGCCATATTTTCTTTGCCGTATGCAGCAGCTTTTGTTTTCAAGGGAGGAACAAGCCTTAGCAAAGGTTGGGGATTAATAGAACGGTTTTCGGAAGATATTGACCTTGCAATAGATCCCCAATATCTCGGCTTTACAAATATTGAGACTAAAAGTCAACGGACTAAGTTGCGGAAAGACTCCAAGAAGTTCATAGATGGCTCTTTCGCGCTCGACGTTGAGACCAGATTAAAAGAGTTTGGGCTATCAGAGAGCTGTAAGGTTATAGTTCCAGAGACATCTGTCAGTGACCTTGATCCTGTAGTCCTGTTTGTCGAGTATAATTCAGTGCTGCAAACGAAAATGCAATATATACCCGAACGAGTCAAGGTTGAGATAAGTTGTCGTTCACTCATGGAACCGTCAGAAGATGTGAAAATGCGTTCTATGATAGAAGAGGCTTATCCAGGTGAAGAGTTCTCATTACCTATATTCACTGTTCCTACCGTAGTGCCAGGACGAACATTCCTGGAAAAGGTTTTTCTTTTACATGAAGAGTTTAACCGTCCCAATGGCTGTACGCATATCGAACGTATCACACGACACATGTATGACATTGTAAAGATGATGGATAAACCGTTTGCTATGGAAGCAATGCAGGATGTACAATTATACGAGGACATTGTGACTCATCGTAAAAAGTTTACGGCTTGGAGTGGATTGGACTATACGAGTCATCTTCCACACACAATATCGTTCCTGCCTCCTAAAAGCATCGAAGATGTTTTGCGTGACGACTATAAGCAGATGCAAATTGGCTTCATCTATGCCAATGCACCTTCTTTCGATGAGATTATGGAACGATTGAGTGAGTTGCAAAGCAGATTTAGGACATTGGTATGGAAAAATAATCGTTGACGGTATGGATAGAATAAATGTTGATATGACCGAAACTATTATTTTTGATTGATAAAGAATACAAAACATAGTTCAATATGGCACATAGTTTCATAACCAATAAAGATCGTCTACTCTCCGACATTATCACGGGTATCTTGCCCAAATCGGATGCCGTAGATATTCTTGTGGGCTATTTCTATTTTTCGGGATACATACAGCTTGCCGATAAGCTCGCTGATAAGCATCTCCGTATTTTGGTTGGTCTTGACATAGACACTCGGATTTCAAATCGTGTCCGTGAGGTAGAAGAGTTGGTGGAATGGCAACGCATCCGGAGTAAGGTTCGTGAGGAATATTTCAACAACTTAGTGAGACTCATTAATGAAACGGATAATACCGATACAGATGAAACCATCCGAATATTTCGTCAATTTCAACATAAAATTTATAATGGCACATTGGAAATACGTAAGACCGAAGACCCGTGTCATGCGAAAATGTACCTTTTTGCTTATAATAGCATCAATAACGAAAATGGAGAACAACCCGGTGATGTAATCACAGGATCAAGTAATCTTTCCTATCAAGGTTTGCAAGGTAGAACAGAAATCAATGTACGGTTTACAGACAAGGGGAAATATACGGAGGGAAAACAAATCTTTGACGAACTTTGGTCAAATGCCATTCCAATTGTGGACGAAAACACTGTTGATCGTTGGAAAGAAAAAGTCGAGAGTAAAATTTGGATTGACCGACTCTTTCAGCCATATAAACTTTATCTACGTGTGCTCAGCGAGTATTTTAACATTCCGTCTAAAACAAATGTGCGTACACCTTTCGACATTACCGATGGAAAGTTCTTCAACCTGAAATATCAAACTGATGCCATTCAACTTGCATTGAAGTCTATCGAAACCCATAACGGAACGATTGTAGCAGACGTAGTTGGCTTGGGAAAAAGTATAATCGCTTCTACCATTGCCCACAACCTCCGTTTGCGTACTATTGTTATATCACCCCCACACTTGAAGTCAGGATGGGACGCTTATAAGGACGAGTTCGGTTTCACAGGCACAGTATTCAGCAGTGGTAAAATTTCGGAAGCATTGACGCATTACAATGATTTGAAGAAACCTGATGAACAGTTTCTGATTATAGTGGACGAGGCGCATCGCTACCGCAATGAATACACAGAAGATTACGCCATGCTGCACAATCTTTGTCAAGGTAATAAGGTGGTGTTATTGACAGCAACTCCATTTAACAACGACCCTGCCGACATCTATTCCATGCTGAAACTCTTTCAGATACCTACCAAGTCCACACTTAAAACAGTGGAAAATCTTAGTATTGAGTTTCGCGATCTTATCAACCAGTACAAGGAACTGCGCGAATTGCAGCGTCAAGGTAAACTCTCCAAGCAAGACGTAAAAAACGAAACCGCTAAGATAGCTCGCACAATTCGCTCTATTATCGGGCCTTTGGTTATCCGCCGTTCACGCATTGACCTACAGCAGATTGACACATATAAAGACGACCTAAAAAAGCAAAAGATTGAGGTGGTTATTCCACAGGACCCTATTGAGTTATCTTATGACCTCAAGGAATTGAAAGACTTGTATCTGCGCACGCTTAATCTCATTTATGGGACAAAATCAAACGATGAAGATTCGGACGATGGCAGTTACCGCTTTCAAGCAGCTCGTTACAAGCCAGTGCTATATGTGCCGGAAGATAAACGTGAAGCATTGGCCAATGACATAGAACGCCAAACAGGGATTGATGATGTAAATATGCTCATCGGTCGTCAAGCAAACGTGGCAAAATTCATGCGCCGTTTGCTGGTGCGTCGCTTCGAAAGTTCGGTTGCATCTTTCAAAACGTCGCTTGCCTTTATGATAAAATCTTCTCGTAATGTGCTCGATTGGATTGACCGTACCGGAAAGATCCCCGTTTGGAAAAAAGGAGGCATGCCTGATGTGGATGACTTTTACGAAAGCACTGATGATGGCATGGCGGAAATAGAAGATGCGTTTGAGAAATATTCAGGCAAGGGATTCTTTGTTATTGACATGAAGTTTGTCAAGAACGAGTTTATCAATGACGTAAAAGCCGACATCGCACTTCTTGAGTCTATTTACTTGGAATGGTTTGGTAAGGAAAATATTATCAAGTTCGATCCGAAACTCGAATCGTTCATCCGCCTTGTTCGTGAGAAACTATCCAATGAACCAAATCGCAAACTTGTTGTATTCAGCGAGTTCGCTGATACTGCCAACTACCTTGGTGCGGCCCTCAAAGATGCCGGACTTCCTGCACTTAAATATACTTCAGCGGATGCAACGCCTTCTATGCGCCAGACTATTCGCAATAATTTTGACGCAAGTGTTAAAAAAGAAATGCAAGCCAATGACTACAAGGTCTTGGTTGCCACTGATGCCATTTCCGAGGGTTACAACTTGCATCGAGCCGGAGCGATATTTAACTATGACATTCCATATAATCCCACAAGGGTGATCCAGCGTATAGGACGTATCAATCGTATCAACAAAAAGGTTTTCGACAACCTTTATATTTATAATTACTTCCCCACAGAGGTAGGCGAAAGCGAAACCCGCACCAAAGAAATATCTACCTTAAAAATGGCAATGATTCATGCCATTATGGGTGAAGATACTAAGGCATTAACTTCCGATGAAGAATGTTACGCTTTTTTCCGAGACCGTTACCGTGCGGAAATCGAGCATTCCGAAACGGAATCGTGGGACACTCAGTATCGCCATCTTTTAGAATCGGTCAAGGGTACTGATGAATACAATGAGGCTTTGCAGATTCCACACCGCGCCCGAACAGGGCGCATCGTGGATAAGCCGCTCAAAGGTGTCATCCTTTTTGGTAAAAAAGGCGAAGATTTCGTTTTTAAAATTTCCAATGGCGACTGTGAGCCGACAATGCTTTCTGCCGAAGAAGCCTTGAAGCTCTTTGAAGCTTTACCCGATGAAAAGCCGTTTGCTACCACCGAGGACTTCGACCGATTGTATCAACAGGTGAAACTTTTACTATTCCGCAGCGATACAAAGAGCCGTAATGACAAAAACATCTTAAGGGCTATTCAAAAACTTAATGCAATTAAGATAAAACTGCCTGAAGATTACTATTCTGATCTTTTGGCGGCTCTCGATGCGGAAGCATTGTCTGGCTATGAAGTGCGTTTCATCAATCAAATGAAACCATCAGAGATTCAAAAATTATTCAAAGAGATTCCTGCCGACTATCTTATGCGCTTGCTCGAAGCACAAGCCAAAGTCGGAGAAGGGAACGAAACATTAATAATAACTGAAGAACTGCAATAATGATGGATTTTAGCAAAGCATATAATCGTGCGGATTTTGTCAATTACCTCCGCCGTGATTTCCTCCCCGATGATTTTGAGCAGGAAGAAAAGAATGTCCCATTTTGGACACAGATGAACTATGCATCTGTTGCCACTTGTCTTGGCAAGTCTAAAACGTTAGACCTCGTGGTCTATGAAATCAAACACCATTCGCCCCATGATGCTCGCGTGGGACTGTCGAAAGATGCCTTCCGTATGCTTGCAGGAGAAAAACAAAACCGAGCTTTGGTTATCTTCGTTCCAGAAGATAACTCGGACAATTACCGTTTCTCGCTGATTGAAATCCAACTCTCTATCGGTGAAAATGACAGTAATGTTACCCGTGCTTATTCTAACCCTCGTCGCTATTCTTACTATCTTGGCAAGGGAATCGCTTGCTATACGCCCAATAAATACTTGAATGAACTGGGTAGAGTCGAGGATGTGAAAGATCTTTTTGAGCGTTTCTCGGTAGAGGTACTTACCAAGGCATTCTATCAAGAACTGTCAGATTGGTATGCTTGGGCAATTAAGGTTATTTCTTTTCCAAACGATATCTCTACACAGGCAGATGATAAACGCCACAATCACGAGGGGGTAATCCGCCTTATCACTCGATTGATTTTTGTATGGTTCTTGAAAGAGCGTAAACTTATTCCGTGGCAGTTCTTCGATCAAGAGTATATAGCCAATCATCTTATTAAGGGTTTCAATCCGCATAAAATTGACAATCTTTTCGGCAAGTCGGAAGCAAGTGTTTATTATCGCGCTATCCTGCAAAACCTTTTCTTTGCAATGCTTAATTGCCCAATTACCAAGGAGGGAGGTACGGAGTTTACAGAACGCCGTTTCAAGGACAACCGCTCGCAGTTTGACGATAACAAACTGATGCGCTATCGTGATGAGTTCAATGATCCTGACGAGTTCTTGCGTCTCGCTAACGAAACCGTGCCATTCCTCAATGGCGGACTTTTCGACTGCTTGGATGAAAAGCGTACGGGAATGTACTACGATGGTTTCAGTGAACGTAAGGAGTCAATGGCGCAACTGATTGTACCAGACTATCTTTTCTTCGGAGAGGAAGCGGGTAAAAACATAGACCTTTCAGAATTCTACGGCGATGCTAACAAGAAGAAAGTGTCGGCTCGTGGTATCATTGACATTCTCAAGCGTTACAACTTTACAGTAGAGGAAAATATGCCATTTGATAAAGATGTATCGCTCGATCCGGAATTGCTTGGTAAGGTATTCGAGAACTTGTTAGCTTCATACAATCCAGAAACCCAACAAACAGCCCGTAAGCAAACTGGTTCATTCTATACTCCACGAGAAATAGTGCAGTATATGGTTGATGAAAGCCTTGTCACTCACCTCAAACGCACGGTTGGCAATGAGTTGGAGAGTGAATACCGCAAGCTACTTGACTATGCAGATAACGAAATTTTGCTTACCGAACAGCAGAAGTTGGCAATTATGCAGTCTCTCTATAACTGTAAGATACTCGATCCCGCTTGTGGTTCAGGAGCATTCCCTGTTGGTGTGCTTCAACAGATGGTGCATATTCTTAAGCAAATTGATCCCGATAATAGTCGTTGGAAGAATATGCTACTACAATTCGCTATTGATGAAACATCTGAGGCATACCTTAATTCGACTGCTGAAGAACGACGAGAAGCTGTTGCTGATATAGAAAGAGCTTTTGATGAGAATGTAAACTACCCAGACTATGCCCGTAAACTCCACCTTATTGAAAATTGCATTTATGGTGTAGATATTCAGCCCATTGCCATTCAAATTTCAAAACTCCGCTTTTTTATCTCCCTTGTCATAGACCAGAAACGGAATAACAATCCTGCCGACAATTTCGGAATTCGTCCGTTGCCTAATTTGGAAGCCAAATTTGTTGCAGCAAACTCACTTCTTGGTCTAAAACGGACGGAAGCATCTTTATTTGACTCAGAAGAAATAAAACAGAAAGAACGTCAACTTAAAATTGCTAAACATAAAATATTTAGTGCTAGACGACCTACAACCAAGGAAAAATGGCGCAATGAGGTAGTTCGCTTGCGTAAGGAGATTGCGGATCTCTTACTTGAAAAAGACTGTATCGGCAACGAACAAGCAGCCCAACTTGCACAGTGGGATATGTTCGACCAAAATACTTTCGCTCCTTTCTTTGATCCCGAATGGATGTTTGGTATCAAAGAGGGCTTTGACATTCTTATCGCCAATCCACCTTATATCTCTACAAAAGGTGTTTCAACTGCCGATTAGAAACTATTCGAAGCGGAATTTGGCTTCTCTGATGATACATACAACCTGTTCTTTTTCAAAGGCTTTTCCTTGCTTTGTGAGGGAGGATGTATTACATACATTACTCCTAAGACATTTTGGACAACTCAAACCAAGCGTAATTTAAGAGATTTACTGCTTGCCAATACACTTAATTACGTGTTTGATACAGCCAATCCATTTGAAGCTGTAATGGTTGACACTTGCATCACCTCGGCAGTTAAGAATAAGCCTGCCGCAGAAAATCTCGTGCGCTTTATGGATGGTCGTAAGAGTTTATTACAGCCCGAACGTCTGACCGTAGCTCAATCAGTATATCTCAATACTCAGAACAGTGTGATATTCAAACCGTCTGAATTGAATATGCGTATCTACGAGCTTTATGGCGAAAAGGTCAAAGCTCTGTATGATAAGTGGTGGGACAAGATTAAGACTTCTCGTGAAATCGAAAAGAATAAACGCGAACTTGAAGAATATCGGGCAAGCCTTAAACCTGGTGATGTTGCACTTCTCGGGTGCTTGACCGAGGGTGGACAAGGTTTGGCTACCGCCAATAATGGTAAATACATTGCGGTAAGAAGCACCACTAAATGGGCGGAGAACATCCGTGTGTCTCGGCCTAAGAAACTTGCTGATTTTTTGGCTCGAACCCCGAAAGCTATAACCGCAGAAATGCGCCGTTACCCATCATATGTAGCTTTTTTACAATCATTGTCAGAAGCTGAAATTGCAGAACTCTTTGATTCTCTCAAAGAGCAATATGGTCGTGACATTTTCGGTCAAGGTTATCTTTATAAGATTGTGGATGATTGCGAAATAGCAGATGTGGATTCTTTGACAAATGATGAAAAAGAGAACGGAATAGAAACCACTAAGCCGTACTATGTGCCTTACGACAAAGGAGATAAAGACGGTAATAGATGGTATTTAGAGACTCCTTTTGCTATTGCATGGTCTAAAGAGAATGTCCGTTTTTTGAAGACTAATTCCGGCAAGAAAGGAGAAGGCATGCCCGTTGTCCGTAATCCTCAATTCTATTTTAGGGAGGGATTGTGTTGGAGTGATATTAATACGACTTTTCTTAAATGCAGAATTAAGCAAAAGAGTATCCATGACGTAAAAAGTATGAGTATTTTTGGCGTGTGCGACAAAGTTCCCGAAAAATACATTTTATGTGTAATTAATTCGACACTGATTAGCTATTATGTTGATACTTTTGTAAATAACACTCAGACTTTTCAAATAAACGATGCTCGTCAACTCCCAATTATCGTTCCTACATCTGAACAATTATCATTTTGTAGCGCTTTGGCAAAAGCTGCAATAGCGCAAAAAATAAAAGGGAACGAGTCATCAAACATACAAAAACAATTGGATGATTTTATAGAAAATCAAATCTTTGGTTTAGTATAGGGAGGGTTTTTGTTGGAATAATCTTCTAAACCCCAATGCCCGATTATTAAAGGTTAAATTAAAAGGAGAATCGGTAAATGATGTGGGTTCTATGTCATTATATGCTATCGATCTCCTTTCAAATAAATTTATTGTTGCATTGCTTAATTCTAATGTGTTATTTGATTATTACCGAGAATTTATAAATTGTTCCGTTAATATACAAGTAAATGATATTAAGCAGCTTCCGATAATTATTCCCACTAAGGAATTTGCTTTTTTAATAGAATCTTTAGCTGATAAGGCGATTAAAAAGAAACAAAAATTGGTTGACAACGATTTAGAATTTATTGAAGAAGAGATAGAGGATTTAATAAAAACCCTCTACTCCATATAATGAACGAACCAACCTATTAAGTTCATACTGCTTTTCTCCCATAAGGAAATCATCCGTGGTTGCAACTTTCTTGAGGCTGATACAATCAGCAGCTAATTTTTGCAATGACTCAAATGTTTCCTTTTGGGGGATTATTATTGGGAGTTGTCTGGCGTCATTTATCTGAAAATGAGAGGTGTTATTGATGAAATTATCCACATACAAACTAATAAATTCAGAATTAATTAACGCAACAAAGTACCAATCAGGGAGGGGGGGGTCATTGTGAATAGGCTCATACTCAAAACATCAAAAACTCCATTCGCTTTAATTCTGGCTTTAAGGTATGTAGAATTAACATCTATCCAACAAAAACCCTCCCTAAAGTAGAACGTATAACCTTGGTAACGAGCTTTCGGGTCTGTCTTCAAAAAACGGACGGTTAATAGATACCGCGCTCCCATCTGCCATTCCTTGATTTTGTTGGTGTTCTTAGCCCAGTGTATGCTAAATAGCGATATAGGGTTCCTCTTGCAATTCTCAATTTCTTAGCTATTTGTGGTACACTTATTCCTTTTTCCATTTGACTCTCTATGTATTTGTGCTTAGCCACACATTTTGCGTTCAACTGTTTATTGCGTTGACCTTGACCTCTACCGACTGGATGTCCTTCCTTTTTTAATCGAGCAAGGGCTTCTTTTGTTCGTTGAGAAATCAGATTACGTTCTATCTCTGCTGACAATCCAAAAGCAAAGGCAAGAACTTTACTTTGAATATCATCGCCAAGACGGTAATTATCTTTAATAGTCCAAACGCGACTCTCTTTGGTCATGCAAATGTTGAGTATTTCCATTATCATAAAAAGATTACGACCAAGCCGAGACAGCTCCGTACAAATTATCAAATCGTCTTTGACAATTCGATTCAAAAGTTTACCAAGTGCTCGTTTATTATAATTTTTAGTACCAGAGATAGTTTCTTCAATCCATCCATCTATAGTTAGACCTTCTTTTTTACAGAAACGCTCTATCTCGAAGCGTTGATTCTCCACCGTCTGTTTGTCTGTGGAAACACGGATATAGCCATATACCATTTTTTAGATATATGATACCTCTTTTGTTTTGAAAAACAAAGGTTTTAGAGGCATTATTTTTCGATACATACCTGTCTTTTCTGCAAATTGTTTGCTCCCATGGGTTCTATTTTTTAATTCCATACCTCACATGTCTTTAATCATCGTCTTGTGGTTGTTTGTTTCTTGGAGTATTTATCTTTATCTCTCCACGGAAGTTCAGAAGAAGAACCGCCTCCACCAGTACCAACATGAACCTCCGCCGGTCCTCCGGCGGCAAGAGTAAAAGCTGCTCCCAACAGCTCGGCCTGCTTCCCGCTTACCTGTTCCTGCGGCTCGAAGACGGCATTGACAAATTCCTCGTCCGTGATCTGTCCGTTGAAATGCTTTTGTGCCACATCATAGTCTATCTGGAACTTTGTGTCCTCAAAGAGTTCCTCTCCGACCTTGGTCCAGATATGGAGCGACGGATTCCGGTAGTTGGACACATTGATGCGCACCAGTTCTGCACCGGATGAAAGGCTGTAACGCTGAGGGTTTGCATTTCGGTCAAGTTGGGCTATCCGCTTCCTCTGTCTGTCTATGACGGCATCTTTCTCTTTTGACTGCTGCTCGGCGGTTTCAGCCCTGCGGATAGCTGCCTCTATCTCTTTCTGGTAGCCGTTCCTCAGTTTCCCGATTTCCGACTTATGCAGCTCCTGCAACCGAGCCTTTTCTGCCAAAAGTTCCTTGAGCCGCTTGTTGAGTCCGGCAATCTCTTCGTCCTTGTCCGCAAGTTCCTTTTTCGCTTTGGCAAGGTCACCTTTGCCGAACCACGAGAGTATGGTGTTCCTGCCCTCCTGCGCTTTCTCTACATCGGCCTGCAACTTGGCTATGTCTTCCTCGTACCGAATTACCTGCTGCCTGTAGTATTCCGAGTTCGCCTGATGCTTGGCGGTGGAGCCGACAATCCCACGTTGCAACCCGAACGGTTTCATGGCCGCTGCGTAACTGTTCTGGTATTCATGAAGCCTGGTGCGCCGCATCACATCATCCGCTGACAAACGGGGACCGGATTTCGTCTCATATTTCTTCTCGCCCTCCCGCTTCCTGCGGACTCGCTCCCCGGTTACAATGGGAACGACGGTGGCGTGCAGGTGCGGCGTTTTCTCGTCCATGTGCAGTACGCACGATACAAGGTTCTCTTCGCCGAAGGTGTCCTTTAGCCATTTGAGGTTGGCATCAATCCAACTGTCCAGTCTGCTGCCATTGGCAATCTTCATCATCTGCTCATGTGTCCCGGTCAGGATGACACGGATGGCTTTTGTCTGGTTCTTGCCGACCTTGCGGCGCAGCCCGGCGGTGTCGATGCGGTGCTGTATCGCCTCGGTACGGTTGGACACGCCATCGGGAAACCTGACCAGTTCCCTGTTTAGATGTGTCCTGCCTGCATCGGCATTTGCCGGGACATATTTCTTCCCCTTGGCATCCTTCCTTTCTATATGGCATGACATTCCGGAGTCATTCCCGCTGCCACGCTGCAAGTGGCAGACTGCATATTGTGTATTGCTCATATCCGTTCGTTTTATGGTTATTGTTACTGTTGTAAAATCCCGTCCTGTTGCCGGAGGCATCTGTTTGGAGTCTGAGGTATTCCTTCAGCCTATGGGCTTTTTGACTGCCGGACGCGGAGCGGAGGCGGTGAAAATGCCCTAATAGGCTACGGGATTTTACAACCCCTTTTTCATGGGACAGCGAGCTGTCCGCTGCTTTTACATCATTCCGCTCTCCCCGCATCCACCAGTTCAAGCCCGAAGGTGTCAATGAAGGTCTGCAACACGGGGTTGCATTCTATCATCCTTGCGAGAATCATCTGCGGCGTGTCCTCCATCAGCAGGAAGTCAGCGATGTCCAGTCCCTGACTGCGCTGTTCGTCGGTCGCTATCCTTTCCAGCAGGTCGGAGCAGGTGGTACGCCTGCAGACGGATTCCAACATGGGCAGCCGTTGCCTCCATTCGTCCGTCGCCTTTAGGTCAGGGAAGAGAATCACCTCCCGTCCTTCCAATACCTGTATGGCTTCTCTGTTAAAACACCCGTGCGTCCCTCCGGTGGCAAGCCAGGTGAAGTCGGGGATGAAATGGGCGGCTATAAGTGCCGTCTTCTCGCTCTCGACAATGGCTACAGGATTGGAGGATATGGTGGAGGAAGTGTCCGACAGCAGGTGCTCGCCGAAAAAACATTGCTTCATCCTGAAATCCGGCATCTTCCTCACCGAGTGTACCCAATTGACTTGGTTAAAAGGTTCCTTGACCCTGTGCCCACTCTCCGCATCATAGCCCATAATCTTGCCCGCACGCACATTACCGTCTCGGTCTGTCTGCCAGAATACGGTGGCTCCGCCCCACATCTTTGAGGTACCGACCCTGTATAGGCTGAATAGCTTGTCCACATTCTCCTTGCCCAT
>OLPH01002815.1_pt1 | contig 13342 bp, 5 predicted proteins | sample 1672951 | NCBI WGS metagenome assembly OLPH01 (sample SAMEA3136740, study PRJEB25190) | human gut metagenome
AAGCATACAAAGCTGACCGCACGGTTTTAATAATTCGATTTTTATATTCACATAACAGAAAGCGTCACACGGATGGATTTTTGATAATATTCCATCTTGTGGCGCTTTCTTAATTCTTTCACTGAAACAAAAACTTTCTGTCGATTTTATTGTAGCTGTTCCTGAAAATTCGCAGAGTTACATAATTATATTTACCCGAATTATTTTTGTTTTTTTGCTTTACTCCATTTACCATATACTATAGTTCCATTCGACACTTTTTTAAATGACCGAATTTTTATATAGTATATTTTTTTCGATTTTATTTTTTTAAATTTAATCGAACTCTTTTTTGGAGAATTAATAATCTTCTTTTTCAGCCCATTCTTAAAATTTTTCTTTGTAGCATACCATATTTCATATCCAGATGAATTGGTGTCTTTTTTCCATTTGACAGTTAACGTATTCTTCTTTCTCTTTATAGAAATAACTTTGATTTTTTTTAATTTTGCACTTTTTTGTACCGTTTTATCAATAGTCTTATCTGCTCCTCCCTGCTGCTTTTTTTCTTCTGCTGATTCATCCTTCGATGACCCAGTATTCGATTTTTCCTGTGTTGTTGGTTGTACATCCGGCTTTTCCTCTGCTTTTACTACAGTAACTTTTCTTGTTCGGGACGCGAATTCTCTTACTGTAGCCATCCTTTGAATTTGCACATTCTCTATAAAGGAAGCTACTTCTGCTACTCCCACACCAGATGACACAGTCATATTTTTCTGAACCCCATTTATACTGTATACTCCGTCATCTAATCCGGTAAATGTAATCTTTCCATTCTGATACTCTGCTTTTACTTCTCCATCAATAACCGGTCTCGTCGGAATCAAAATTTTCTTTATATTTCCTGTAAGCCCTGCAGAATCTGCCTTTTGTCTTATCCATAAATGTCGGCTTGCCTCTCCTGGTGTCAACACAAGCTTTATTCCTGTACCAGTTGTCCAGTTTACTCCATCAAAACTATATTCAATATTTTGACCGACCTCTTTATCCGTACATTCATTTACATAATCAATAGAAACATCCGGTGCAGTAGCAACATCAAGCCTATCTGTTATCTCTCCAAAAAGAGTATCTCTATATGATATCAGTTGCGTCTGTATATAGTTATAATATTCATCCAACAAGCTAAAGCCTGTTCCCAATTCTTTATTAATCGCTTTTAAAACCTGCTCTTTTTTTCCTGAATCCTTTACTGATTCAATATAGGCTTTTTCTCCTTCCAGCCTCATTTTAATTAAATACTTTAATGTACTTAAAAACTCTTCTGGATCGCCTCCATCCTTCTCTTCTTCCCTCAAACGACTTTTCAGCGAATATGTCAGAGATGCCGCAACACGAAGTTTTTGCAAATTACTTACATTATCTGACCATTCAAACAGACTGTCTCCCAGATTAAAACTAATTTTTAATATAGCATATACCGGTGTCGCATAATGTCCACCATAAAATGTTTCATCTATAAGATTTAATCCTTTATTTAATAATGTCTGTCCTTGTACTTTTAATGATAATCTGGCATATTCTGACACAAATTTATCTGCTTGGCTTTTATACCCATTATTAATCTGATCCCTGATATTTCCAAGTTCTTCATAAACCACATCGTTTATATATTCAGAACTCATCAGCTTGTCAATACAATTAAGAGATTCTTCCTGATTTGCACTGATGGTTACCATCTGATTAATAAATTCTACCGAATTATTCCATGCTGTTACCCCATTAGAAACCTGTCCAATGATCTTTTTACAAGCTCCGCAATTCTCTATTACTGACTCCTGGAAGGCCTGTGCAAGGAAATGATTATTATCATTACAATATGTATGAATAACATTAGCTACAGCTTCTGTTGCTGCTGTAGATCCTGCTAATGTTAAAAGCTTTTCTTTTAATCCTCTCTCTCCTCCTCCTTTTATTGCTTCTGCTAGTGTGTTAATCGTACTCATATTTGATATAAAACTGCTAAGTCCTTCTATATCAGTTGTACTCGAATCAGACGCAACTCTTTGCATATCGCTCAATACGGCACTTGCTATCTTTATATATTTCGCATCAACTTTCTGAGCAACATTACTTTGCATAGATTCATCTGTCAAAATATTTACTATGTACTGTCTTGTAATATCTTTCATATCACTATTTGTTATCAAACTCATGTCCCAATTTAAAACACAGTCTGTTGTACGATACACAGCCTCTCCAAACTTCTTGGCATCATCCTCACTATCTGCAAGGGCTTGCATATAGTAATAGAAGTTTTCATTTTTACTGTCCTTTATAAACTCATAAAGCTTTCTTTTTTCCGGTTCTGTTAAAATTGACTTTTTCTTTTCCTCTGCATTATTTTTACTATAGAAATTCATTTCCGTGGAAGACAGAGTTACTGGAATATCCATCTTTTCAAACTTACTTTTTATCCATCCAAGAAAGGCTGTTCCATCATAATTAATCACATCATAACAGGCATAATATTTTTTAAATGTTTGTCCCGGTCTAAGAACACTTAATTCATACTCTGGTTTTAAATATCTTATATTATTCTTATCCGAAAGAGAAGTCTTTAAGATTTTTATTCCTTTCTCAGATCCTGAAGTATTTAATGGAAAACCTTCCGGCAAAGTATTCGCATTCTGATTGCTTTTTAACACATTATCAATAATATCCAATGAAGTAATATAAACATCTACCGGATTCTTGTTCGTAACTGACAGGTTAAAATATAGAACATTATTTCGAATGGTCTTATTTACTTCAAAATTTACGGATAAATTTTCTGTACCATATACCTGTATTTTCTCTCCGGTTTTGAATATTGCTTTTACCGGTTCTGTAAATGGCATTAATGTTCCTCGATAATCTACAGACAAATCATAAGAACCCTTTTGATCTCCTCGTACAATCCAGTCAACTTCTTGTTGTCCCTGCCCCTTTAGACTGTCAAATCTTGTATTCTTGCCTTGGATTATAGAAAGTCCCTCCGGAATATTTAATGTTGTTGTATTATCTTCTAATACAAACTCTCCATCTGCCTGATTAAAAATATAAAGCCGGACATCAAAAAATTCTTTCAAGCAGGATGCTGTCACTGGAGTATCAATTATTGCTATAATTTTAGAATTTTTTGAAGATTGAGGCACAAAACATTCCAGCTTTCTGGCACAATGTCTTCCATTCGTATCTTCCATCACCATTTTTTGCGAATTATCTGATCGAATCATTTGTCCACTATCATTTACATATCCTGACATCTCCACCGGTGTATCCTGATACATCATACGTACCGTAAACTTCGAAACATACTGATTTTCTGGATTAGCTGTATCAATTTTAGCTGCCATAATCTCATCTAAAGTCATGCGGTTTATTTCGAAATTTCCGCTCACTATTGCTTGTTTTGTCAATGTAACCTTTAATTCCGTCTTATCTCCTGCCTGAACAAGCACATTCTTTTTCACAGGAAGATATCCATCCGTATATACGCCAACTGCATATTTCTGAGATACACCAACAAATTCTACACAACCTCTTTCATCTGTATATTTTTTATTTTCCATGGTATGATCCATATCAAAATACACTGGAACATTAGATAAAACATTTCCATCACTGTCATATACTCTCACTTTAAGTGTTCCAATAAGTTGCGCCTCTTCCACTTGTACTGTCTTTTCAACTACAGATTGATTTCCTTCCTTATCCTCCACTGTTAGAATCACTTTATAATTTCCTGTTTCTGCATATTTATGCTTCGTAACAGGTTTATCTGATGTAACCTGCTCTCCATCTCCAAAATCAAATATATAAGAAATGATTCCACTATCTGCTTTGGATTCATCTGCACAAAAAGCATATTCTACTGATTGTTCCATCCAACTTTCACAGGACAAAACCGCATGTATTGATACTTTATTTTTTCTCCAGATATTCTCACTTTCTTTTTCACTGAAATTTCCTACATTATCACAAGCTTTTATCTTATATACATAGGTTTCTCCTTGTTTTGCCTCATGATCTTCATAAGTATACTCTTCTGAATCATCTGCCGTAACCGTATTAATAAAAACATATTTGCCTTCTATCGTCTTACGATAAATTTGATATTCCTTTAAATCTTTTTCTTGCTTTCCTATCCAGGTAAGTAGAATAGACTCTTCCTGCTCTGATGCTTTAAAAGAAATAATTTCAGGAGCTGTTCTATCCACGGTACATTCTATATCACTACAAACCGTCGTGTGACCTGCTTTATCTGTAATCGTCACAGAAAAAATTATCTTCTCACCATCTGTCCACTGTGCAACAGGCAATGTTTTCTCCAGCAGTTTTTCCCGACAATTTAACTCCGTCTCCTGGAAAAGCAGCTTCTTATCCGAAGACTCTCCAATCTTATATGAGACACTTACCATATCAAGCTTATCATTATCACTTACCAGAATTTTATTATCTCCTCCGATAATATCCCCATCTTTTATCAGACTGCTTTCCATTACCGGTGCCTGCGTATCTTCTGGAACAACTGCCAAGACCGCCTCTGTTCTCTCACTAACATTACCTGCTTTATCTTTTGCTGCTAACTGATACCAGAATTTTTGTCCCGTTTCAGTATTTGCTTCCCAGTAATTCAAATATTGGATATCATCGGCGATTTTTTCATAATTTTCTCCATCAATAGAACGATACAGCACATAACTACTAATATCTTCTTCCTTATTCTGTTCCCATTTAAGTTCAATTCGCCCTTTAGAAACATCCATTTCTAATCCTTTCGGAACAGACGGTGCTGTACGATCAACAATATATTCTATGAATGGAATGTCTTTTTCCATTTCATTTTCTAATATATCAACTGCGACTGCTCGTACAAAAATACTGCCCTCATCATAATTTGTAAGATCCAATGTGTATTCCGCAGTTTCCTTTTTTCTTTTATTTTCAAAAGAAATCTTTCCTGCATCAATCCAGTCTGCCTTTGTTTTTGATACCTGAATTCTTACAGAATCTACCCCTGTGTCATCCTTGATACTAATTTTAAGCGGAATACTATCTTTATAATAATTTGCAGCAGGATTCATAGAAACAATCTGTGGGGCTTCCTTATCTTCTGCTGTTTTTATTTTTAATTCTTCAGATTCTATTCCTCTGTTTCCACACTGATCATATGCCACCACACGATAAATATATATCGTATTGGCTGTCAAATCAGTAAGGTTTACTCCAAGTGTGTTATAAATATCCTGTACTTTCTTAAATACCCCATCTTCCTGCTTTCTTTCCAGTCGAAAATAAGAAAAATCCTTATCTGCAACATCATTCCAACGAAGTGTCGCTGTAGTAGATGTTGTTTCTCCAGATAATCCTTTTACCTGTTCCGGTCCTGTGTTATCTACTCTGTAAGTATAAGATAAACCCGTACTTACATTGCCCTGTGCATCATAAGCAAGCCCTTTTACACAAATCTTTCCATCTTTATACTTTGAAGTATCAAGAGCAATCTTTCCGGTTCCGAAAGTCTCTTCTCCTGCTTTCTCCCAGGATGCTCCTTCATCTTCTGAAACCTGTATTTCTGTTTTAACAACACCGATATTATCCTCTGCCTGCACCGAAATATAGCTGGTTCCACTAATCGCACTTCCGTTTTCCGGATTCATCTGTACAACGGTCGGCTTCTCTTCATCTATAGACGGTTTTGCCGAAACGACATCAGACGGTTCGCTTTCTCTTCCCATAGAATTTACGGCAGTAATATAATAATTATACTTCACATTGCCTGTTGCTTCTGTATCTGTATAACTGACAACCTCTCTTCCGGAGATTTTTTTAATACGCTTATACTGTTCTTCCTCTTCTGCTTTTCGATAGATATAATAATAATTTGTATCCAGTTCATGCGCCAGACTCCATGACAGAACAATTTTATTTACATCTCCAATCGCTACTATCCTGGAAATTCTTTCAGGAACAGATCGATCAATCTCTACTTCTGCAGTTGCACTTCCTGTTTCTCCATCAGCATCTGTTATTTCAAATATAATTGTATATATTCCATCCTTTACATCAAGAATATCCCATGACATCTGATATACGACATGATCTTCACTCTTATAATGTTTTTCTGTAATCGCATTACATAATGGAGTTTTCTTTCCATCCTGCATCAGATAAAATCTACCCTTCGCAGTTTTTCCATTCTTTGTTCCAAGATTCCCGGCATCTTCCACCGATGCATATAACGTACTTCCCTCATCACAAAGTTTATTTCCTTCATACTCTGTGTAGATTTTTTCCACTTCCGGTACTTTCAGTGTCACGTTCAAGGAAGCTTTCGCTGTCTTCGTTTCTTCTCCGGTCTGTATATCTTTTGCATAGCCTTCCACTTCATAAAGATAGCTGCCCATTTCCAGATTCTCTTCTGAAAAATCAGTATCTTTCACTGTCCCTGCCAAAATACCATTACGATAAATATGATAGCCTTCTACTCTTTCACTTACTGATGTATTCCAGCTTAGCTTCACACTGTGGCTAAATGTATAGTCTGTGTGCAGATTTCCTGGTTTTATAGTCATAAAATCAGAAGAAAAGGTTACTCCGCCACCTGCATAAGAGCTCCATTTATCTTTGTATGTCTCTAAAGCGTCTTCTGGAACATAGATTGTCTCTAAATGAGCTGGTCCATAGCTGCTTCCCAGAAAATATACTAAATATTTTATCACCGGAGGAGTACTTCCTTTAAATGTCAGTGTCTTAAGTCCTGTACAGTCACGAAATGGAAAACTGCCTATACTTTCTACTTCTTTTCCAAACACTACACTTTCCAGGTTCTTGCACCCACTAAACACACTGCCTCCTACTGTTTTTACGGTCTTCGGAATTATGACTTCTCCGCTAAATGCATTGCCTGAGAATGCCCCGTTTCCTATCGATGTTATTCCCTCTGGCAGAGATAAGCTTCCGGTAAAATTACAACTTTGAAAAGCCTCTTTCTCTATCTTAGTCATCTTCTCTGACAAGTGTAGCTTTCCCGTAAGACCAGCACAGCTATAAAACGCCCGTCTACCTACACTCTCCACACTGTCTGGGATATTGAGGCCTCCAGTAAAAGCTGCACAGGTCTCAAATGCACTGACTCCTATTGTGGTCAGATTCCCCGATAATTTTAATTTACCGCTTAAAGCTTCACATTTATAAAATGCTTTTTCTCCTATTGTTACCAGACTATCCGGTAAGTTTACACTTTCCAGTGCACTGCACCTGGAAAATGCATTATCCCCGATTGTTGTTACTCCTTCCGGCAAAATCACTTTTTTAATTGTTTTATTATTTCGAAACGCACCGGTACTGATTTCTGTGATTCCTTCCGGAACAGCCACTTTCTCGTCATTCCCCACATAAGCAACCAGTATTTCTCCATCTATAACAAGATCTTCACTTCCTACTTCTATAAACCGAACCTCACTCCATCCATAAGCTGTATAGTACGCTTTATAAGTTCCTGCCGGAATATAAATCGTCTTTAAATTTAAAGAGTTGTTATATGATCCAAAAACTTCGGAACAATCCAGATTTGGAGGTGTATTGCCCTGAAATGTCCATGTCTTTATTCCACTGCAATACGAAAACGCATTATTGCCAATGCTTTCTACTTGTTTTCCAAATACTATACTTTCCAGGTTCTTGCACCCACCAAATGCACTGTTTTCTACTGTTTTTACTGTCTCCGGAATTACGGCTTCTCCGCTAAATGCATTGCCTGAGAATGCCCCGTTTCCTATCGATGTTATTCCCTCTGGCAGAGATAAGCTTCCGGTAAAATTACAACTTTGAAAAGCCTCTTTCTCTATCTTAGTCATCTTCTCTGACAAGTGTAGCTTTCCCGTAAGACCAGCACAGCTATAAAACGCCCGTCTACCTATACTCTCCACACTGTCTGGAATACTCAAATCTCCGTTAAAAGACACACATTTATAAAAGGCATATTCTCCGATTGTTATGAGATTCTCCGGCAAATTTACACTTTCCAGCGCACTGCATCCGGAAAATGCATAGGAGCCAATATTCGTGATTCCACCTAGTAAAATAATGTTTTTCACTGTTGTATTATTTTTAAACGCACCGGTTCCAATCGCGGTTATGTTATCCGGAACTGTAACTGTTTCCTCGTCCCCTGTGTAATTAACCAGTACAGCATTTTCTATAACAAAATCTTTAGCTACTAATTCAATGATTCTCGTACTGTCTAACATATATGTTCCATAGGCTGCCATATATCTTCCATAGCATCCGGATTCTACATATATACGCTTCAGATTCTTTATGCTTTTAAAAAACTCCTCCTTGTTGGTGATCGTTGGCGGCGTCTTTCCGGCAAATGTAATCTTCTGTATAGCATCACATTTATAAAAGGCATAACCACTTATCTGCTGTAATTCACTTCCAAAATAAAGTTCTTTTAAAGAAGTGTTCCCGTTAAATGCCTCATATTTTATTGTTTTTAAACTCTCTGGAAATGTCATTTTTGTAATCACTGTATTCCCATTAAATGCATCCCGTTCAATACTGGTCACTCCTTCCGGTATAGTAATTTCTGTATCTTTTCCGGTATATCCGGTCAGAGCGCCATTTTCTATGACAAAATCCGATTCTGGTTCTTTCTCTTCCTCCTGTGTAGTTGCTGTTGTATTTTCAAAAGTTTCCGTTGATATTTCCTGTGCAAAGCCCTGTATCGGTGATATCGTAAGAAGCATACCTGCCATCAGAAATGATAGTATTCTTTTTTTCATATTCTCTTCCTTTCCCCTGGAGCGTGTTTGAAAAAGGCTTTCTGCTTTTCAAACACGCTCTAATATCTCCTTAAATCTTCCCTCCAGATCATCTGTTTTCAGAATATCATATTATTTCCATTTTTGCTATACATTCTCCATATTTTTAGGAATAAAATATACAGCTTTTTCTTAAATAAAATAAAAAAACAGAATCAACTTTTCAGCTGATTCTGCGCTATACATCAATCTTGTTTTCTCTTTTTTTCTTTCTGAATCTCTCTTAACTTTCTGAAAAATGCAGAAAGCATTTCCGAACATTCCTCCTGAAGTACTCCTCTTTCAACCTGCACCTGATGATTAAACTCCTGCATTTCAAGAAGATTAAGAATGGAACCGCCACAGCCGGCCTTCGCATTCATGCTTCCAATAACCACTCTGGTCACACGTGCCTGCACGATCGCTCCGGCACACATCTGACAAGGTTCTAAAGTAATGTACATCGTACAGTCTTCCAATCGCCAGTCGCCAAGCTTTTTACACGCTTTTTTCATGGCAAGAAGCTCTGCATGTGCAAGAACTGTCTTATCTTTATTTCGTTTATTATATCCCCGGGCAATCACCTTTCCTTCATGGACAATAACACAGCCAATAGGAACATCTCCGATTGCTTCCGCCTTCTTTGCCTGCTTGATTGCCTCTTTCATAAACTTTTCATCTTCAGTGTATTTTCTCATAAAATGTTCTCCTGTTTGCCAGTTACTCATTCCTCTAAAAATAACGGCCTTTCCTGATTATTTACTCCCTGCCCTTTAAAAGATAAAGCCAGTAGCCAAAATTGCCTGTTTTCATTCTATTCTCTGTCAGCGATAAAAATATCGGGAACTGATAAAGCTCCGCCATATATTTTTCCCTATTCTCATAAATACCAGGAACTCCAACACAATATCTTTTTTCTCCTGCGTATCTTACCTTTCCCATTAACAAATGCTTATAGCGTTCATATCCTTTTAAAAGAAATTGATTATCTGCTAACTGTCTGGCTTCTTCTCCCAACTTTTTTAGCTTTGCTATTGATACTTTATACCCTTCATAAAAGGCAGTATTAAAAATATTATCCACAGGAGAGTCTTGTTTTACAGAGTTTATCCACATTTTTTCAAATTCATCCACAGGAGCGTTTGCCTCTTCTATGTCTGTATCCATATTTACTTCCATATTATTTAACCCAGTATTGCCTATCTTATCATTGTTATCTGCAGCAATAAAATTAGCTATATTCTGTTCTTGCTCCTTAATATTATCTGTACTCTCTGCCTGATTGCTAACATCCGTATCATCTGCATTCTCAATCTGCTTACTAACATCCGTATCATCTGCATTCTTAATCTGCTCACTAATATCAATATCATCTATACGCTCATCTGTATTTTCAGCCAAATTACGCATAGCAGTATAATCCACATTTTCATCCAGATTGCCTGCATTGATATCATTAATATCATCGATATTATCTGCATGATCTACAGGTTCTTCCTTTTTCTTCCACTGCAGGGATTCCAACACTTCTACAGGGATTTCCTCACCAATCCAGACACTTCCATAATAGTATTCTTCCTGATAATACAACACAACACCTGACTGTTTCTTTATATCGAAACCTTCCGGAAGCTGCTCTTTAGAATACATTTGATGAAATTCCTCTTTATCTTCTTCTGTCATGATCGAATCAATCTTCCGGACTCCCCAGTGTTCTCCCTGCTTCTCATAGAAACATAGTTTTAATTCCATTCCATGTAATAATCGTTCATCGTTTATCTGAATAGTCAGCTTAAGAATAGCTGATTTTTGCTCTGCCTTAATAAATCCAAGACATTCTTTTTTTTCTGACTTTTCATAACGATACAGATAAGAAAGTATCCGTTGATAATCTGCCATGATGATACTCCTTTTTCACTAATGTATTCCGGCAAACTACTTTTATGACATCAGTGTGTTTATCTTCCAAGAATATCTGATAGCTGTGCAAATTCCTCCAAAGAAAGTTTTTCCCCTCGGATTGTCGGAGTAAGCCCCATCTCCTCAAGCGCCGCTACCGTTTTTTCTTTCGGTATACGCAGTTCGCTGGAATTATACAGTCCATTCTGCAATGTTTTTCTTCTCTGATTAAAAGAAGCGCGAATAATTTTAAACATAAAAGAGGCATCATTTACTTTCACCGGCTTTTCCTGATAGCGTGTCAGGCGAATAACGGCTGACCCAACGGCTGGCCTTGGAATAAAGCAATTTGGAGGCACATTAGCTACGATATATGGCTCAGCGTAATACTGCACTGCAAGAGAAAGCGCGCCGTAATCTTTTGTTCCCGGTCCTACCTGCATGCGGTCTGCCACTTCCTTCTGTACCATAACTGTAATGGAATCGAGTGGCACTTCACTCTCAAATAATCCCATGATAATTGGTGTTGTGATATAATATGGCAGATTGGCAACGACTTTAATTGGCTTACCACCGTTCTTTTCTTCTGCAATTTTACGGATATCCACTTTTAAAATATCTTCATTTAATACCGTTACATTATCATATTCCTTTAACGTATCTTGAAGAATCGGAATCAGCTTTGTATCAATTTCAACAGCAACAACCTCCCTTGCCGCTTCTGCAAGATACTGTGTCATCGTTCCGATTCCCGGACCGATTTCCAACACAAAATCATCCGGACCAATCTGTGCTGCTCCGATAATCTTATCAAGTACATGTGTATCAATCAAAAAGTTCTGTCCATATTTTTTCTGAAAATTAAAACCATACCGCTGTAAAACAGCAATCGTCTCCTGCGGATTTCCTAAATTCGCCATAAAACCTCCTTTTGCTGTCATAAGATTCAACTTTCGTCTTTGAATATGTTCTATGACAAGACGAAGTCTTTGAAAACAGAATTTATAATAATATCCTTCATTGCTCCTCGTTGCCGCCCAGGATTTCTACTCCACTATACTGTGGCAATGCGTGCAAATACTCGCACTGAAGAATATTATTATAAATTTTGTTACAGAAGATTACGGTGTTCTTGCGATAGAACATTCCCACAAAACACAAAAAATCATTTATAAAATTTATGACATCAATCTTATATTTGGGAAATCAATACTGAAGTCTTCCCCTTAAATTTTTACTTAGTTTCTCTACAATAATGTAATAATACATGAAATAGCTATTTCATTCAAGAGACGAAATTGAGAAAGGGGCAATATGTAAAAAATGCTTCGTATCACTACGTCCAAACTGCTCAACCGCAGCTTGAACTTGCTCTAAGGCGCATTTTTTACATATTGCCCCTTTCTCAATTTCTGTCTTTGGCTAAAGAAAAAATCACTATATAATGTTGAAGTTCTAATGCATAGTTTATCTCAGTCGAGAATACTCCCATTGGTTTCATTCATCTCAAAGCAGCCAAAAAACAGAACTCTGCTTGTCTAACGAATTAAGCCATATAATCTCTGAGCATTTTCATAAGTTGCATTTTCTACTTCTTCTGCCGTAATTCCTTTCAATTTCGCGATTTCTTCTATAACTAACGGCAGATATGCAGAACTGTTTCTCTTTCCCCTGTGTGGTGTTGGTGCAAGATAAGGACAATCCGTTTCTACTACGATATGCTCTAAAGGAATAGCCTTTACCACTTCCTTTAATACACGAGAATTTTTAAAAGTAACAACACCACCTACGCCGATATAATATCCCATTTTCACATATTCTTTTGCCATCTCAGCAGAACCGGAAAAACAGTGGATCACACCGCCTGTTGTTCCTGCATGTTCCTTTTTCATAATGTCAAATGTGTCCTGTGAAGCTTCTCTGCTGTGTATAATTACCGGCAGTTTTTCTTCTGTCGCAAGATGAAGCTGTCTGACAAACCATTCCTGCTGTACTTCCTTTGGTTCTACGTTCCAATGATAATCCAGTCCGATTTCTCCAACCGCAACAACCTTGTCTCTGTGGCAATATTCCCGAAGCTGTCTCAACCGCTCTTCATTCAACTCGCCAACATGATCCGGATGAATTCCGACTGCCCCATACATAAACGGAACCTTCTGAATAAGCTCTAACGTATCCAGCAAATCTTTCCAGCTCGCACTTACATTTACTACCTGCGTTACACCTGCATCTTTTAAAGATGCAAGGACAGCTTCCCTGTCCTGTGTATATTGCTTGTCATTATAATGAGAATGTGTATCAAAAATCATAATATACCTCTTTAATTGCTAATTGCCAAAGGAAACATACGCCGCTGAAGGCAGCTTGATTACTTAGCTGAATTGCATTCCAAACTATGAACAAGAAGACTTTTTCTTTCACTGCTATTTTTTTCTGATGGAATAGTCCTCTGATTAAAAATCATAATCTTCTGGACAATCCCCTTTTTTTCCAACATAAATCACTAATTTGTTATCAAAACCAGACAGCCGCTGAAACAAAATTTTATGCTGAATTGTAAGAGAACTACGATAAAAAAAGAATTGTGATAAGTATTGCATTTTGTAACTTTG
>OLPH01002818.1_pt1 | contig 13313 bp, 15 predicted proteins | sample 1672951 | NCBI WGS metagenome assembly OLPH01 (sample SAMEA3136740, study PRJEB25190) | human gut metagenome
AAACCAAGATTCCAACAATCGTTAATACAATCGCTGTTAGAATCAACATATAAAAAGATATATTCATGATTCGTTGGGCTTTTTCTATATTTCTTTTCCCTCGTTCAATCGAACATAAAGGTGCACCACCAGCACCAAACAAATTAGTAAAAGCCGTAATCAATGAAATGATGGGAAAACAAAGGCCTACACCACCTAAAGCTACGACACCAATTCCTTCAATCTTACCTATGTAGATACGATCCACGATGTTATACATCAAATTTAAAAGTTGCGCTACCAACATAGGTGCCGCACACATTACGATATTTTCCAAAATTCTTCCATTCGAGAAATCGACTTGTCTGTTTTTCATAGTTTAAATTATACACCTGAAAAATAGAAAGACTGTATAGATTTTAAATGCTCTATACAGTCCATTCTTTATTTCAATTCATTGGTATGGTGTGCTTTTTCCGCAAGGCGCCAATCGTCTTGATATTTACTTAAACAATCTACAAAACGTTTGGCAACATAATGTGGTCTGGTAATGGCAGACCCAACTACTACCGCATGACAGCCAATAAAAATACATTTCATCGCATCTTCTGGTGTATATAAATGTCCTTCCATAATGACTTTGGCATCATCTCCAACAGCTCGACACATATCCGCAACCATGCGATAATTGGCCCCTTCAATATTTTCTGTGTTTTTTGTATAACCGTATAAAGTAGGAGCTACGATTTCAGCACCATTTTGAGAAGCATGTATAGCTTCTTCGATATTGGAACAATCCGCAAAGATCAAATGATTTGGATATTTCTCTCGAACTTGTGGTAATAAATCCCAAGCGATAGTTTTTTCGTGCGTGATTTGTGATGTGCAATCCAATGCGATAATATCAGCACCAGCTTCAACGATCGCATCCACCTCTTTCATGGTCGGTGTAATAAATACATCCGTATCATCATGCCAGACTTTATATAAGCCGATGATCGGCAAGCCAAGATCAGCTTCTTTGACTTGTCGTATTTGTTCCGGTGAATTTAAGCGTAAACCAACGGCACCTGCCCATTTAGCACATTCAGCCATTTTCACTACCATATCCGGTGTATAGATTGGCTCATCCTTTTGAGTTTGACAAGATACGATCAAGCCACCTTTTAAGCAATCTAATATCTCGATTTTTTTAGGATCTGTAGTTTTCATTTGTCATCCTCCTCAATCAATTTAAAATGTTTTAATGCATAAACTACACCATCTTCTTCGACAGATTTTGTAATATAGTCACTACAATCTTTTACTTCCTGTAAAGCATTCCCCATGGCAACGCTGCATCCTACCGCTTGTAACATGTCGATATCATTACCGCCATCGCCAAAAGCCATAGCTTCCTCTTTCTTTAGCCCATATGCTTTTAAAATTCCTTCTACAGCTTTTCCTTTGCCACCTTCTTTAGGTATCATGTCACAGGCATAAGGCCACCATCGTACAATTTGAATATGTTTGGTGCCTTGAAGAAGACTTTCTTCCTGTGTTTCTGGTATAGCAGCCATCATTTGATAGATCGATGATTGCAGATACGTTTTAAAATCATCTATTTTATGAATACTTTGCGAAGCAATCTTAAAATATTCATCTAACATTTCTTCATGTTCATTACAATACATCGAATCTTGATGACAGGCGACTAATGCTTTTTTCATATTTTGCGCATTTTCAAAAATTTGATTCACATCTTTAGGATCTAAAGGATTTTCATACAACACCCTTTCCTTGTCATAACAATACTGTCCATTAAACGTTAACGCCCCATCAAATGTAACTCCTTCAAAATGAGGAAGTACAAATTTTGGCCGCCCTGAAGCTAAAAATAAGCGAATTCCTTTTTTTTGAAGTCTCTGTAAAGCTTTTGTCAACGATGGTGTCAAAGTTTTGGTTCGTAACGGAAGCAAAGTTCCATCAATATCAAAAAATATGATCTTAATCATTTTCTATCTCCTTACAAATTTTAAAGTTTTCCGGAATTCTTTTGTTCTTTGGATATATATCCATATATACTTTTGAAAAAGATGATAAATTAGACCAGGTATAAAAAGCTCTTGTCTTTAATTTGGTATGATCTATCAACAAGATACTTTTTCGACTGCGCATCTGTACTTCTTTTTTGATCGTGCCTATATGCATATCAAATACATACGCTTCATCTTCTTGTACACTGATACCATTGGCCGTTAAAAAACAAAGATCAAAACGAAACTGTTTCAATAACTGTGTAGTCATTGATCCAAATGAAGAATCATACTTTTTAGAAAACTCGCCACCTAGTAAATACACATGTCCTTTAAAATCCAACGGCAATCTTTCTAACAGATAGGTGTTTGTCGTAACCAGCTCTACATCTTTATGTTTTAAGCCTTCCAATAAATAAACTGGTGTAGTTCCCGCGTCAATAAAAATACAATCCCCATCATGTACTTCTTCTATTGCCTTATGACAAATTATTTTTTTCGCATCTTTTTGTGTATCTTCTTTAAACTGCACAGCCGGTTCATTGTATCGTGACAACAAGACATCTGTATCTACAAGGCTGGCACCGCCTCGCACACGTAAAATGCGCCCTTGTTCTTCTAACTCTTGTAAATCACGCATAATAGATGAACGAGATACTTGAAAACGTTTCATTAAATCTTGAATCGACACAAATGAGTTTTTATGAAGCAGATCCATGATTCGAACCATTCTTTCTTCTGTTAACATCTTATCCTCCTATTTTGACGTATATGTTCTTTGTCTTTCCATACGCAACAAAAGCATTTAAAGTCTCTTTTTTCATCATGGGATAGGATGCATATGGATATACTTTATTTAAATTTTCCCATTTGTTTTTTCCTAAAGAATGAAAAGGTAAAAGATCCACTTCTGAAAATCCCAAACGAGATGCCTGATCGATCGTTTTTTCAATCTGATCTTCATTAAAATTCCAAATTACCGGCATACGAACAATGACTTTTTCAGGACAATGTTGCGAAAGATAGGTAAAGCTATCCTGTACAAACTTTGGGTTGGCACCGGTTATTTTTTGAAGTTTTTCTGGTTCCAAGTGTTTACAATCCATCAAAAACAAATCAATATAAGGTTCCACTTTTTTTAAATGTTCCAAAGGATAATTACCTGTCGTTTCTAAAGCTAAATGATAGCCTCTTTCATGAAGTGTACAAATCAACAAAAAAACTTCATCAAACTGAAACAAAGGTTCTCCTCCGGAAAGTGTCACACCACCATTGGATTTTTGATAATATCGATCATCTTTTTGTACTTCTTCTACAATTTCTTCTATGTCCATCCACTTACCCGATATTTCTAATGCTTCTAAAAGACACGCATCCACGCAAAGAGCGCACCCATCACATACATTACGATTTAGTGTAAACTCCGGTTGAAAAGAGATTGCCTGTTTTGTACAAGCTTTTAAACACGAATGACATCGTACACACTTATTTTCTTTATGCATCAAAACAGGATGTACATCCCAAGTTTCAGGATTGGCACACCATGGACAATGTAAGCTACACCCTTTTAAGAAAATCGTAGTACGAATTCCCGGTCCATCATGCGTCGCAAAACGTTCGATATTTGATATGCTAATCATATAAAGTCCTACTTAATAACTCATCTTGTATATCTTTGGTCAGATTGACAAACACGGCCGAATAACCGGCAACTCTAACAATCAGATCCGGGTATTTCTCTGGATGTTTTTGTGCATCTTCCAACTGGCCATGATCAACAACCGTAACCATTAACTGGCAGCCACCATTTTCAAAATACGTTTCGAATAAAGCTTTGACCTTCTCTTTATCTTCATGCATCATACGTGGTGTAAATTTGATATTTTGCACACTGCCGCCATGATATTTCGCATCAAAATGCACTAATGAATTCAAAACAGCGGTTGGTCCGGATTTGGCAGCACCACCTTGCGGGTTATTAGCCGGATTCATATACACACCTTTGTTTCTTCCATCCAGACTGGCATCTGTCTGATGGCCCCAGTCTGTATTGGTTTGATTGTTGGAAATGACGATCAGATAATAACCCATTCCGGCATCTATGCCTCGTTGACGTATGCCTTTGGCCACATATTCATAACAGCGATTGGCCAACTCATCACACTCTTTTTTATCATTTCCATATTTATCTTGTTTCAATAAATCTTTCTGAATTCGTTCATAGCCTTTAAAATCATGCAAAGCTGCTTCATTTAACTGCTCCAACGTATATTTTTTCTGATCAAACACCAGCTTCTTGATCGCATATAAGGCATCACTGGCATTGATATTTCCATATGTTTCATTGGTACCGCCTAAAATTTCAACTCCACCATCCAACAAAGCTTTTTCACGATGAATACAATCATCCATCAAGATCGAAGTAAATAAGAAGCTAACTTCCTGATTCATGATTTCATACGAATGTTTTTGTGCATAAATACTTAAATCAAAATAATAATCCTGCACTTTTTGATATTGATCCATCAAATCTTCAAATGTCTTTAGTTCACTTAATGGTTTACACTGTACCGGACCTGCCTTATAAATTTTATCCATAGGATCAAATCCTTCATTCATGGAAATCTGTAACAACTTTAACATATTCAATAATGTATTTGGCGTTCCTACACTTTTTCCCTGGATCACATATTCTCCACAACCAAAAGGAACATATTGTTCGGCAATCTTTTCCGGTACACGCATCGCATATTGTACAGCCGGTATATTGACATCATCATTGTATAAAGTCGGATAGGTAGCTCCTGAAGCGATACATTCATATGCCATATCCAAAATATCTTCTGGTGTATTATGATCAAAGCGAAGCGTAAACTGTGGTTCTACATATCGCACTTTTTTACAGACCTTTAAACACAATCGAGTGAACAAGTCACAAGCTTCTACATTTTCTCTTCCTCGTCCACCGACGATAATACGACCATTTACCGTAGTTCTGCGATTTTCGATCATTTTCCACAAAGAAGCAATATATTCCAGCGCCTTTTCTTCGGTCAATCTTCCTGCATCCATATCTTTTTTCAAATAAGGACCTAAAACCATATCCATACGTCCATAATTAATACAACCGGCACATAACGCATACAACCAGAATAACTGCAACGCCTGATGGAAAGTAACCGGTTTATGCTCCTTGATCCAGATTAAATCTTCTTCCATCACATCCAAATCCTGTTTCCAATCAAGACTTGCTTCTTTTTTAGCTTCTTTAACCAAATCTATCTGGTAGGAAATGACTGTTTGAAAGAGCTTCATTGCCTCCAACGAAGCTTGGATAAATGGCTTGGTAAGATCTTGTCTTTGAATCTCTTCTATCAATCCATTCACTCCCAAACGCATCAGCTTTTGATAATCTAACATCATACCAGACAATCTTGCCGTAGCCATAAATGGATATTTACAATCGATAAAACGGCCTGTGGTATCTTCAGTCAGCACATCCTGACAATAGATAGATTTCACATCATGATATTGCCAATAATCATATAAGGCATCCACTCGTGCCTTTTCTTCCTCCGTCTTTAACAAGGATTTAAAGGCTCGTAACTTATGAAACACACAATAATGCCCTACACCACCAATGGAAGTGACACTGCCAAAGCCAATCGGCAAAAAATCTAATCGTCCGGCAATTTGATCATCGGGTTCTAAAGTCCGAAATAAACGTGGAAATAAAACCTTTAAACAATGAATTTCTCGAAACGCTTTATCTAAATTTGCCCCATTTTTATGCGCCTGCGTGTAAGCTTCCATGATCTCCAGCTGTTCCTGTGGGCTTTTCTGGCTGGGAATCGGTTTAGATACTTCTACATTTTGTGCTCCATCAATATTGATATGTGCCATACTGCAGACCTCCTATTCAGCTTCAATATAGCACCTCGCATTTTCACAATCAATCATTTTTATTCTTTTTTGTTCAAATTTATTCATAGCACTTATAAAAAAAGGAGCTTTATTCCGTAGCTCCATATTCTGCATAATAAGCATCGATTCGATTTTTAAGGTCTGCATCCAATGCGTTTTTACTTTCGAGATATTCTACAACCTCTGGCATAGATACGATGGCTGCCGTTGGAAAGCCATATAACTCACTAACTTCCTTCAAAGCGGTTTTATTGCCTTTTCCTTTTTCGTTACGATTTAAGGAAACCATCAAACCTACGATTTCCACATTGGCTGCCCCTCTTACTTTCGGTACCGTTTCTTCCATAGATTTACCGGATGTAGTCACATCTTCAATCATAACGACACGATCTCCATCCTGAAGCTTTGTTCCTAAAAAGCTTCCTTTATCCGCTCCATGATCTTTTTCTTCCTTACGATCCGAACAATAACGAACTTCCATTCCATAAAGTTCATCCAATGCGATTGTTGTAGCAACAGCCAATGGAATACCTTTATAGGCCGGCCCAAATAAAACATCGAAATCTTTTCCATAAGTCTCTACAATGGCCTTGGCATAATATTCGCCCAGTTTCTTTAATTGATAGCCTGTTACATAGCCACCGGCATTCATAAAAAACGGACTTTTTCTTCCAGATTTTAGTGTAAAATCCCCAAATTTAAGAACTTTGCTTTCTAACATAAAGTCGATAAATTCCTGCTTGTACTGTTCCATACTTTCCTACTCCTTCAATATTTACTACATCAATTATAATGTATTTCACAAAGTAATTATAGCCTATTTAACAATTTATAATTGTGACTTCTTCGCTATAACACAATGCAAATTATATGATCCATCATTACAATTTATCCGCATGTGCATTTTCATAACATTGCACAATATCTGCAGGCATATCCTTTTCCATATGTTGTGGCATGTTCACTTCTGTTCCTTCTTTACAGGCTGTTTCATAATACCAACACTTGAACTTGACCATATCCAATGTTCTCTGCAGCTCTTCCATTTGTTTTTCAATTTCCTGACGACGTGCATAAAACATTTCTTTTCGTTTTTCTAAAGTACGATCGCCCTGGCTGCACCAGTTCATAAATTCACGAATCTCTTTGATCTGCATCCCGGATTTCTTTAAACATTCGATAACACGTAACGCTTCAATCGATTTTTCATTAAATTTACGAATACCGGATGGTTCTCTTTCTAAGTCTTGGAATAAGCCTTCTTTATCATAATATCGTAAGGTTGGAATCGGTAAATCAAACATTTTTGAAACTTGTCCTATCGAATACATACACATCCTCCTAAAAAATTTATATTTTTCTCTTGACCTAAAGTTAGCTTTAGGATTTACAGTAAACTTAATCCAACAGGATAGTATTGTCAAGGAGGAAGTTACAATGAATGAAACTTTACATTTATGCCAAGAATGGGACAAGGTTTTTCCATTAAGTGAGGAAGTACGCCATCATAAAACAACCTTTACCAATCGTTATGGAATCACATTGGCAGCCGATGTTTATGAGCCAAAGAAAGCAAGTGGAAAGCTGCCGGCTATTGCCCTCAGTGGGCCTTTTGGAGCTGTTAAGGAACAAGCATCCGGCTTATACGCACACCAATTGGCGAAAAGAGGATTTTTTACGATAGCCTTTGATCCATCCTATACCGGAGAAAGCGGTGGATTTCCCCGCAATGTTGCCTCCCCGGATATCAACACCGAAGATTTTATGGCTGCCGTTGATTTTCTGTCGGTACAGGAAAATGTCGATTCAGATAAGATCGGAATCTTAGGTATCTGCGGTTTTGGAGGTATGGCTTTAAATGCTGCTGCATTGGATACACGTATCAAGGCCACTGTCACATCAACGATGTACGATATGACCCGAGTGAATGCCAATGGTTATTTTGATGAAGAAGATAGCGAAGAACTTCGTTTCCAGAAAAAAGAAGCACTGTCCAAACAAAGAACGATTGATTTTAAGAATGGAAACTATGCTTCTGCCGGTGCCTTACCGGATGAAATTCCAGATGGTGCACCTCAATATGTAGCCGATTATATTTTGTATTATCGTCGAAAACGTGGTTATCATCCTCGATCTCAGGGAGAAGAAAAAGGATGGAATGTGACCGGATGCCAGTCTTTTCTAAACATGCCGATTCTGCAGTATTCCAATGAGATTCGCAGTGCCGTCTTGATGATTCACGGCGAAAAAGCACATTCTTGTTATTTCAGTAAAGATGCGTATCAAAAGATGATGGATGGAAATCCCGTACCGGACAATAAAGAATTGTTGATCATTCCAGGAGCTGTGCATACCGATTTATATGATCAAATGGATATTATTCCATTTGATAAGATCACCGATTTCTATCAGACCTATCTTAAATAAGAAACCCAAGAGTCACTAGTCATGGCTCTTTTTATCATCCTATTTTTAATGCTCTATCCTTTTCATTCTGTTTTTCGTGCATTAAAATAGAAGTAAGAAGAAAACCATACAGGAGGCCTTATTATGAAACACACGATCATTACCATTGGCCGACAATTTGGAAGTCATGGCCGAAGCATCGCCAAACAATTGGCAAAAAAATTGGGATATGCGTATTATGACAAGGAGCTATTAGTCAAAGCTTCCCAGGAAAGCGGTTTAGCCACCAGCTTTTTAGAAAGTATGGACGAAAGACAAGCCAGTCCTTTCTTTTATTCCCTATTAGCCGGACCGACACAATTTATGTGGAACGATCAATTCATTTCCACAGAAGCTATGGCCTATCAGGCACAACATGATACGATCCTAAAAGTCGCACAGGAGGGAAATTGTGTAATCGTAGGTCGCTGTGCCGATTACATTCTCAAAGATCAAGAACGACTGGTGCGTGTTTTTATCAGTGCCGATTTAAAAGATCGAATTGCCCATGTCATGGAACGTGATCAAATCACTGAAAAAGAAGCACGAAAGAAAATAAAAGAAATGGATAAATCTCGTGCTGCCTATTATAACTTTAATACCGATCAAAAATGGTCTGATGCGGCAAATTATGATTTATGCATTAACACCTCTCGTCTTACGGAAGAAAAAACAGTAGAAACCATACTGCATTTTATTCATAATTTACTAGATTGATCCCGTCATGGGATCTTTTTTTCAAAAGAAATCTTATTTTATGCTATAATCAGATGGCTGTAACTTCAGAAAGGAAGATTCCATGACCGATTATCAAAACAACAATACCTTTTCCTTTGAAATTGAAAAAAGACTGGAAGGAAAACTAGGCCGTGCCGGTATCATCCATACTCCACATGGCGATATCAAGACACCGGCTTTTATGTGTGTAGGAACACGAGGCAGTGTCAACTTTTTATCGATGGAGGATTTAAAAGCCATTCAGGCGCAGGCCATGTTGTCCAATGGATATCATTTGCGAAATGCCTCCTATGAGATTGCCCAAAATGGTGGACTGGCCGCCTGGTCAAAGTGGAATGGACCTACCTTAACCGATTCCGGTGGCTTTCAGGTCATGTCTTTAGGCTCCGGCAGCGGAAAAGTCGTCAGCATGAAGGTCGGTCATGATTTAAAAAACACCGAACCAGAACATCGCTTTGCCAAAGTAACCGAAGATGGGGTTGCGTTTACCGATCCTAACAGCGGACAAGATGACTTTATCGGCCCGGAAGAATCTATGCAGATTCAATGTCGTATTGGAGCCGATATCCATATGGCCTTTGATGAACTGACTTCTTTAGCCGATGATTATGATTATAATGTAGAAGCTTTGGCAAGAACTGAACGCTGGGCACTACGAAGCATAGAAGAACATCGAAAGCATCAGTACGATCTAGGTTATTATCAAGCTTTATATGGTGTCATCCAAGGTGGCCGATGGGAGGACTTACGCCGATCCACTTCGAAAAAATTTGCCAAGATGGATTTTGATGGCTATGGCTTAGGCGGTGCCTTCTTAAAAGAAAATCTGGGAGATATTTTACGCTGGTGTTGTGAAGAGCTGCCGGAAAACAAGCCACGACATCTTTTAGGGCTGTCCCATCCAGACGATATCTTGATTGGAATTGAAATGGGAGCGGATACCTTTGACTGCGTGGCACCTACAAGAGAGGCTCGTCACGGAAAGATCTATACACGATATGGCAATATCAATCTTGCCAATTCTCGTTTTAAAGACAGTATGGAACCACTTGATGATGACTGTGACTGCCCTGTTTGTAAAGCCGGATGGACCAAAGGACAGCTTCGTGAATTGTTAAAGTCGCAAGACAAAGAAAAACGTCACTTGTATTTTAACTTATCTTCGCAACACAATCTTCGCTTTATTCTTCGATTGACCGAAAAAGCCAGACAAGCCTTGATAGATGATACTTTCTATGAATATCGAAGTCAATTTTTAAAAGATTATTATCATAAATAAACAAATAGAACCTCAAGATCATAAATATTGATCATAATGAGGTTCTATTTTTTGAGCATAGAAAAACTAGGAAGATTGCTTCCTAGTCATTCTACTAACTATTTACGTTTTTTAAGCAAGGCAATCATACCAACAAGAGCAACGCTCATAGAGCCAAGTGCTCCAACAATGGATAAATTTGCCGATGTATTTGTTCCATCTGCTTTCTTTGTTTCTTCTTTTGATTGTTCAGTCTGCGCTGGTGTTGTAGGTTCCTGCGGTTTGTCCTCTACCGGTTTTTCCGGACTCTTTTCTTTTTCGATTTCTACTTCCACAACACTACTTGTACCATATGCAACTGTTGTATGGATGGTATCGATTCCAGTTACAGAAACATATCCTTCCGGTATTTCTAGTGAAATGTCAAAAGCAGCTTCCTGACCAGGTATGCCTGCTTCAGAAGTATAAGTTTTTGTCGTGACAACTTCTTCACCATTTACATAATTCACTGTTAAAGATGCCGTTTTTAATTCCGCAAAATTAGCTGTATATGTATTGGAAAAACGACTTTGAGGAACAAAGCCAGGATCTGTACTTACCACTTCTCCATTAGCATCTGTCCAATTCACAAAATAATATCCTTCATTTGGAGTTGCGATAGAACCTGTAGGATTTTGATCCATAGATGTCAATGTTTCAGATGGCACAGATACGCTACCACCTTGCGTTGCGACATAATTGATTTGGTTGGCATTTACAGTAACATCGATACTACCTACGGTAACTTCACCAAATATTCCGGCAGTACAACGAATTGTCATAGAACCTGCGTTACTTGCAACCGTAGAAAACTCGCTGTCATAATCGTTCATGCTTTGATCACCAATAAACCAATGATGTCCATGTAACCATGAATCTAATTTGCATTTTACATAAATCGTTTATCCTACTTCATAGTTTGTTTTGTCTGAGGTAACGTAATTTCCATAGCTGTAAGCTTCAGGAGCAGCAGTGATTGTCGTTTCCTCTTGCGCCAAAATTGTTGTCGTTGCACCCATGGTAAAGGTAAAGCCCAAGGCCAAAGATGCTGCTAAAACTTTTTTCATTCTTTTCATGATTCTCCTCTCCTAAATCTTTTTATACTTCAATCACATCTTAACCCTCCCCTTAATAAAACGTCAATATATTTGTTGTTATTTTGCTTTATTTTAGTTATTTTTTTATAAATAGAATAACCTTTACACAAAAAAAACGAATAAGGTTTATACTTCATTCGTTTTTACATTTTCTTATTTATTCTATTTCTTATTTCGAATATCAATGATAATCATCACAATAGACCGAAACACAGACAACATTCCACAATGACTTCTTTGTTTCTGCAACGGTTTATGTACTACATGGGTTTGAAAAATTTCTTTTTACAAATTTTTTCTCCTTCTGTAGTTTATCTGAATCTGGTGACTCACCCCACTTGGTCAACCGATGTTTGCGCCATATTTGAAGTCGAGACTATTTTTGATAGTTTCGAAGCCAAATAGTTATCAATACAGCTTTCCTTGTCTTTTTAAACCATGCCTTATTTACACCATTACTATCCTTAAGGTTTTCATACCTTGCTCCATGCATTTTATGGTTTGATTGACAAAAGATCATCCGCCTGAATCGCTACATCATGATCACTAGACTGAAAACTTCTATTCGTTTACTACTGATTCTGTCATATCCAGTTTTCACCTTTTATTCAAAGCTGGAAATCAATTTAAAAGTAAAGGCATCTCCATCTTCAATCACCACTTCATCCATTGCCGGACACATACCGGCTTCTTTACAAACTGTATTGTTTTCGGATTCAAAAACAAGCCATGGGCCTTTCTCCATATCTTGTTTCAAACCACAGATTTCATTCAATAAGGAACCATATTCACCTTGTTCGATATTCACATCCAGTTCTTCTGTTTCTTCTAAAAACTCTGTCAATGTTTTGGCATCTGTATAAAATGTTTTCTGTAAAACTTCTTTATCTTTTGTCGCATCAACAACCTGAATTTCTATTTCTTTTTCACCTTCATGCGCTTTTGGTGCAAAGTATTGCGACCCAACCACCACACAAACAATAACAATCACAGCCGCCAGGGCCCATCCTAATTTTTTCTTCATTTTCAAAACTCCTCTTTTCTACTTAATTCTTTCCTGTTGTATTCTTTCCAGCACATGTATAACCGGCTCCCATAAAAAGAGTGTTACGATAAACGTTAGACATCCTTGAATGAGCGACGTTTTTAACCCCATCACCAGATAAAGTATCGTGATCGTCTTACTGAATAATAAAAAGGGAAGATCTACCAGCTGGCCTGTCAAGAAGGAAAAAAAGCCGGCCAATAGCGCATTGGCCCACAGACGTTTTTTCAGAAAATCTCTGCTTTTGGAAAAAATCCAGCCATATAGTGGAAAAATCAGTAAATATGCGACATTCCAAAGAGTCAATCCGTTTAATAAAATTTGAATACATGCAAATAAGATACAGGAAATGACCACTTCTTTTCTTGTGAAGGCATGCGCAAAACATAGAATCGTAAAAGTGATCATTTCCAAATATAAAATATTGGAAAAGGCTTGAAACACCGCATATAGTATGGCTCCCATCAATGCGATGTGTGCCATTTGTCTAACGTTCACGAACCCGTTTCCTTTGCTTGTGTGCATAGACTTCTTTTGGTCGCTTAGCAGGAATTAAACATTTCGGACCGGAACCGATCAAATCTTCTCGATGGGCCTTCTTTAAAGCACGATAGACAATATCATAATTCTTCGGATATCGATACTGCATCAAAGCTCTTTGTTCCAGCTTTTCTTCATATGTCTTCGCCACATAGACCGGTTTCATGGTTCTTGGATCTAAACCAGTATAATACATACAAGTGGCCAGTGTCCCCGGGGTCGGATAGAAATCT
>OLPH01002825.1_pt1 | contig 13280 bp, 12 predicted proteins | sample 1672951 | NCBI WGS metagenome assembly OLPH01 (sample SAMEA3136740, study PRJEB25190) | human gut metagenome
AAGGCGGCCCGCCCTGAATGATGGGGATAACGCGGGCCGTAGTTCTCCGAATACATAAAAAGGGGCTATCCCATTAAGCAAAAATACTTAATGGGATAGCCCCTTTCCATTGAAATTTCTGAAAAAAAGTAACCTCTCAGTCAGCGTTGCTGACAGCTCCCCTATAAAGGGAGCCAGGGCAGGCCGTACAGGACGGCGCCTGCATTGCGGAGTGCGACCTGCGGGCGCCCTTATACGAGCCACGAATCACGAGCCACGAGCCACTATTTTTTTCTCATCGCTTTGTAGAGTTTTTCTGCCGTCATGGGCAGGTCGCGCAGCCAGATGCCGGTGGCATTATAGATGGCGTGGGCGATGGCCGGCGCCGGCGAGTCGATGACGAGTTCGCCGATGGATTTAGCCCCGAACGGTCCGTTCGGTTCATAGCTCGGTTCAAATTCAACGTTGATCTTGCCTAGGTCCATGCGCGTCGGCATGCGGTACTGCATGAAGGAGTTGTTCTGGATACGGCCTGACGGCGTAATCTGGATATTTTCAGTCAGGGCCATGCCGATGGCCTGGACGATACCGCCTTCGGTCTGGACTTTGGCCAGGGCCGGATTGATGACCGTGCCGCAGTCGACGACGGCGTCATACTGTACCAGCGAGATATGGCCCGTTTCCGGGTCGACGTCGACGGTAGCGGCACCGGCCATGTACGGCGGCGGACTGGTCGGCGAGTAACACGATTCCGTCGCTTCCAGGGCGATGTCATTCATGAACATGGCGTCGTTGCCCAGGTCCTTGATGGTGATTTTCTTCCCTGTCGCCAGGTCGGTGATGGCCTGGCCGTCAAATTCCAGATTGTCGATACCGGCCGAGCCGAGTTTGACGGCAGCCCGTTCTTTCATGCGCTGTATCAGGCTCTGGCAGGTCTTGACGACGGCATTGCCCGTAAGGTACGTCGTCGACGACGCATAGGAGCCGCTGTCATACGGCGACGTATCCGTATCGACGCCATAGGTGACGATGTTGTCGACCGGGCAGAGAAGACATTCCGCAGCAATCTGGGCCAGGATAGTATCACAGCCCGTCCCCATATCGGTAGCGCCGATATTGAGGGAATAGAAACCGTCGTCGTTGACCTTGATGGTGACCGAAGCGACGTCGACGTTGGTAATGCTTGACCCCTGCATGGCCGCAGCGATGCCGATAGCCCGGATATGGCCATTGGGCAGGACCTGATGCGGGCAATCGCCCTGCCAGCCGGACATCTGGACCACCCGTTCCAGGCACTTGTCGAGGGTACAACTCAGGGCCGTTTCATTGAAATAAGCCGGCATGACCTGTCCCTGACGGACCAGGTTCTTCAGGCGCAGGGCCACAGGACTCATGTGCAGGGCTGCTGCCAGTTCATTGACGGCCGTTTCCAGGGCAAACAAGCCCTGGGTCGCACCGTAACCGCGATAGGCACCGGCGGCGATGGTATTGGTATAGACGCAGGTATAACTGAAGCGGAAAGCTTCGGCTGCATTATACAAGGGAATTGATTTATGCCCCGACAACGTGACCGTCGTCGGCGTATGTTCGCCATAAGCACCGGCGTTCCACAGGGAATCGACGAAGATGCCGCGGATATGGCCGTCCTTGCTGGCGCCGAGGACGACGCGGATCTGCGATTCATGGCGCGGCGTCGATACGGTCATGGATTCTTCCCGGCTGTAAATCATATACGCCGGTTTTCCCGTCAGCCAGGCAATATACGCCGGATAGACTTCCATGACGGCTGTCTGCTTGGAGCCGAAGCCGCCGCCGATGCGCGGCTTGATGACGCGGATCTTCGATTTCGGGATTTCCAGGGCATTGGCAACGATGCGGCGGACGTGGAACGGAACCTGCGTCGAGCTGACGATGGTCAGGCGGCCGAAGGCGTCCTTATAGGCATAGGCCCGGAACGTTTCCATAGCGCCCTGCTGGTTCTGGCGCGTATGATAAGTCCTGTCGATGACGACGTCCGATGAAGCCAGGACGGCGTCGATGTCGCCGTGTTCATCACAGGCCTGGGCGACGAGATTTCGCTTGTTGTCGCCGCCGACGTCGACGAGGGGATTCCAGTTGTCTTCGGGATGGACGACGATATCGTTATCCAAGGCTTTGGTGAAATCCAGGAGCGGTTCCTGGACGTCGTACTCGACGTGGAGGACGTGCAGGGCCCTGTCGACGGCTTCTTCACTCGTACCGGCGACGAGGGCGACGGGATCTCCGGCGAAGCGGATCTGCTGATCCAGGATGAGGCGGTCATACGGGCTCAGTTCCGGATAGGTCTGGCCGGCAATGGTAAACCGCGACTGCGGTACGTCATCGGCCGTGACAATGCAGACGATGCCCGGCACCTTTTCGGCCGCACTCTTGTTCACGTTCTTGACGATGGCTCTGGCATGAGGACTGCGCAGGGCCTTGACGATGAGGCAGTCCTTGGGCCGCAGATCATCCGTATAGACCGGCTGGCCTGTGACCAGGGCTTGGGAGTCCTTCTTGGCAACAGTATGGTTGATAACTTTGTATTCCATTATGCCCGGACCTCCTTCCCTTTGGCTTTGAAATAGGCCTTGATGGCCCGCATATGGCTCACGTAGCCCGTACAGCGGCAGAGATTGCCCGACAAAAATTCCTTGATGTCGTCTTCGGTAGGCGCATCGAGCTTGCGGACCATGGCCAGGACATTCATGACGAAACCGGGATTGCAGAAACCGCACTGGTCGGCGCCTTCACGGCCCATATAGAGGGCAAATTCTTTGGCTTCGTCCTGCAAGCCTTCCAGGGTCGTCACATGACAGCCGTCGATGCGGACGGCCAGCATGGCACAGGACAGGAAGGGTACGTCATCGACCCAGACCGTACAGAGGCCGCAGTTCGTCGTTTCACAGCCGCATTTGACGCTGTAACAGCCCTGGCTGCGAAGAAAATCATAGAGCATCAGGCCCGGCGCGACGTCAGCCGTCGCCTTCTGGCCGTTCAGCCAATACGTAATGGTCATCACTGGTCACCTCCCAGTACTTTCGTCAGTAAGCGCCGGCAAAGGACGACCGCCATATCGTGACGATAATCGGCAGAACCGCGCATATTGCTTTCATAACTCAAAGAGCCGGCTATCGACGCAGCGGCCCCTTCCATCCCCTGGCTGCGCACATCGCTTACGGGCAGGCTGACAACCTGGGCCCGAGCCGGACGGGCGCCGATGGCACAGCGCACGTTTTCTGCGTCGGCCGACACGGCTACGGCGATGACCGGGAAATCCGTTTCATTGAGACGCAGTGAAGCGTACGCCGTCTGGCAGGCCCTTTTCGGGATGACCACCTGCGTGACGATATCCGTACCCGGTCCGTTCTGACCGAAGTCTGTCAGGCTGACTGTGCCGCCTTTGTACAATTCGACGCGGGCATCCAAGGCCAGGAACAGCGTCCAGATGTCAGAAAAGCCGAAGCGGCCGCTGATACTGCCGCCGACAGTCGCCATGTTGCGGAACTGGGTCCCAACGATATGGCGGACGGCTTCTTTCATAGCCCCCTGGGTAAAAGCGGCCAGCCCTTTATGACCTTCGAGCTGCCCTAACGTGACCATAGCGCCGATGCGGAAGACATCGTCTCCTTCTTCGATCTGGTCCAGCCCCAGCCCGGACAAGTCGATGGCCTGGGCAATGCGCCGCTGCGGCGACAAGCGGAGCCAGCAGCAGCCGCCGAGGACGACAGCGGACCGCTTCTGATTGAGCTCCCACGCTTCTTCCAGCGATGCCGCTTTCGTATATTGCGCAATATTCATAAAAAACCCTCCTTTGCAGGGTAACAAATAAACTTCAATGCATACTTCATCAAGTTTATTATACCAGCAAAGAAGGGCGGGCCGCAAGGGCTCGTGGCTCGTGGCTCGTGGCTCGTGGCTCGTGGCTCGTGGCTCGTGGCTCGTGGCTCATGGCTCGTGGCTCGTGGCGGGCCGCTCTGGCCGGGTCGGCCCCTACGGGCGGATGACTTGCCGCCTATGGTAACGTCGTTTTTCTTCATACATGTGCTCATCGGCAATCTGCAGGACCGGGGGCAAACCTTGGACGGCTTCGGGCACCCAATGATAGCCCAGGGCAATGTTCAAGTTTTGGGACGCGATTTGTCTGCGAATCTGACAGCAGGCCTGATAGAAATCCCGTTCTTCCACATGCTGCCAGATGATGACGAATTCATCGCCGCCGATGCGGAAGACTTCTCCGCCATGGCGGTATTGCTGGAGAATCGACGCCGTATGACAGATGAGCCGGTCGCCGCTGGCATGACCTTCTTCATCGTTCGTCTTCTTGAGGTTATTGATATCGGCAAAGAGGACGCCCCTGCTGACCTGGCAGTTGACGTGCTGCTGATAGGCATCGAAGGCATTGCGGTTAGACACGCCGGTCATCTGATCGATGAAACTGTGGTTCCGCATCTGATAGATATGGTCCCGGCCTTTGAGCAGCACCAAAAGGAAGCTGCCTGCCAGGCGGAGTAATTCATCGGCCTGTTCTCTTGCATCGGGATGAATATTTTCCAAGACAATCGCGCCAATCCGGTTGCCCGGCATGAAAAAAGCCATCGCCGCTACATTGTGGATGTGAGCGCGATGCATATGTTCCTTTATAGAAGAATCCAGGTCCGGCCAGTCCGCCGTATTGGCAATGAAGACCGGATGGCCCCGACTGGCCAAGTCCTTGAACCAGCCCCGCAACTTCTGCCGATCTTCGTTCGGGATGACACGATCCGTATCATAAGTCATGCCGTCCGGGGTCCAGCAATAGAAGTGGATAGGCGTATCATCGAAGAGAAACGCTTTTCCAACGCCTAAAAATGAGCCAATGCGGGCAACAAAGGAAAAGAGGATGTCGTCTGGATCATCATTAGTCATAGCCTGACACACGGCATCCTGCAAAATCGCAATAAGCGTCATCATCTTTTTCTGATTACAGTACATGGAATCCCCCCTGTCTGATACACACAAAAAAAACGGCCCCATACTGGCTGTACGGCGGCCGTCATCAGAAACCTGATTCCTTTTTTGCACACAAAAAAGAGAGATTGCAACTGGCTGCCAGCAGAGGCCCTATAGCTTTGCGTCGCCGGGTTTCCCCGGGTTTGCCGAATTCAATGTTTACTTTTTACATCAAGTATTATGTACCCAGCCTAAATTTGTGTCAACAAACAGCATACAAAAGCATAAATATACTATGGCATCAAGCCAACATAGTATGTCCTGATGTGGTCATTTCCCCCTAAGCGCCACAGGGAAATGCCCTCGACGCCATGTTCCAGAGCCTGCTGTTTCCAGGCCCGGATCGTCTCGCTGTCGCCATACCAGCCGGTAACGGCCGTGTCATCGGCCCGACGCCCTTCAAACCGCAAGGCCTGGCTGGACGGTTCGCGCTGGACCTTGGCATGGAGGGATTTAGCCAGCTCCCGGGCTTCTCCTTCCGTGACCATACGCGGGCTCTGTCCGCTTTCCCAGATACAGCCACCAGTAGCAAAGGCGATGCTGTGCGGCCGCGGCAGGCGGTCCACCCGCCCGAGGACGGTGTCTATGAAGGCCGGGTCCGCCTTGGGACCGGCATCTTTCGTATGCGTACCATAGAGATTATAGCACATGATGACGTATTCCGGCCCTTCCGGGAAAATGAGCTTGTTGGCCGGGACAGACGGTTCAAAAATGATGCGCAAAGGCACCTGTTGTTCATCAGCTGCCGCGGCGATTTCCTGGATGAATTTCACATAACGGAAAGCCCCGAGAGGATTCTTCCAAACCTGTTCATAATCGATTTCCAGGCCGTCATAGCCATAGGCTTTCATAGTCCGGAACAAATTGTCAATATGGGCCTGACGCGAAGACTGCGTGGCCAGGATAGTTTCCAGGACGGACGTATCTTTGACCTTGGTCTGCCCCTTCGGGTCCTGCGGGTTGTCATAGACATCGTTGACGACGGTCAGGTACTTCTTGACCGTCACCTTATAGCGGGGCAGTTTTTCTGCCGTAAAATCCTTGGCCGGCCCCAGGACGATGACCTGGCCTTGACGATCGAGTGCCCCGCCGAAATAGCTGACCGAATTGAGCTGGCTGCTAATATCCTTGGCTTCTTTCAGCCCTTTGTCGTAATCCCAATAAGCAATCCAGGCATTGTTGTCAAAAGTCGGCTGGGGACGCTGCTTGGCTGCCGGCCGACCATCAATATCGACACTCAGCAAATCGCCGTGGAGTTCGATATTCAGCTGACGATTTCCCCGTTTATGATAGCTCAAGGTGGGCCGGTATTCAGGTGACCCTTCAGCGACAGTGCGGGCATCTTCATTTTCAACTTCTGCCAGACGCCCTAACTGCTTCTGGATCATGTTGACATTGGCGCCGTAGCGGGCTAGGACCTGCCGTTCCGTCGAAGCAACTTCTTTCTTGTCCTCGTCTTCAGACAGATAATTCTGCCCATCGAAGAGCTGTAAATCAACTTTCTTCAATTCCTGATAAGACCCGTCATGACATTCGCCGATGACGAGGTTGTTGTTGACCAGGCCGACGACGATATATGTCGTCAAGTCGCCATTGGCCCGCAGGAAGATTTTCTGCATCCCATATTGGTTGCCCTTGAGGTGCGTCGATAGGTACAGGTCCTGAAAAGCCTCTTTCCCCTCAGGCTCATCTGTCCCTTGCCCTTTCCCGCTGTCGTCAGGTAGATGGCTTCATCTTTAAATTCAGCAGCCCCGTCTTCGACATCCCATTGTGCATACTGGTCCGAATCGCCCTTTTCAAAGCGGATGTCATCGGCACCATCGTCATGGATGCGCATGAGCAGGTGATTGACCAGCCAATAAGCCCGCGGTTCCATGCGAGTCAGGTCATAGATGCTGCTCTTCCGGTCGTTATGGCTGTCACCTTCGCTGTTGAAGTTCATCTTGAAAAGCTTGCGGATCCATTTTTCATTGACACGGCTCACATCTTCATGATTGCCGAAACGGCCCGTATTGGCATGCATGAGCGTATAGATTTCCGGCACGTAGCCGATGTCATCCGTATAGGTATCGCGGAGCATCGTATAATCGTCGCTGATGCGGTCCTTCATGACCTGGTATGTTTCAACAGGGAAATTCTTGTCATCGCGGACGTAGTCCATGAGGTAGTGATTATAATCACGCCCCAGGACTCCCGTAAGATGGGAATAGACGACAGGGTTCATATTGCCCAGATAATGATGCCAGCGGTCGAAGACATTGATGTAATACAGACGATACCCATTGGTCCCTAGTTCCCAATAGCCGTATTTTGTCAGGTCTTTTAATTCATCAGGCCGCAAAAATTTGCTGTCATTGCCGTTCAAATTATCGGCATACGTCGAAATGGCTGCGTGATAATTATATTTTTCCAGCAGTTTTTCCGCAAAGACGATGGTATCGCGGCGGCCATCTTCAAAATTGAGGAACAACGCATGTTTGGGAAGCGCTTTCCCGCTGTGATAGTAGTCTTGGATATCTTTGCCTGTAAGGGTGACATAGCCGTTCTTATGGAGGGCAGCCAAATGCTCATCGAGCAAATCGACACCGATGAGGTCATTCGTCCCCGTTCGGTCGACGCCAAAATAAGACAGGGCTACAAAACCGCGGTCCTTATCGGTCGCAACATCGCCGTCATCATACGGGTTTATACGTCGAAAAAACAAACAGGGCATCGATGATGATAGCCAGGACTATCAGTAAAAAGGCCCCTTCCCCGATGAAGCGAATACACTTTCGTTTATCTATCCGGCGAGTCACGTCTTTATCGGCCAGCATGATTATCTGCCTCCTTTATCCGTCTTTCTAGTTGCTCCAGTTCATTTTGCTGATGACGTATCGATTTCTGTAAAGCGGCAATCTGGGCACGAAGATCATCATTCATTTCCGCTTTCGGCTGCACCGGCGGCATTTTCTTTTTAGCAGGAGCGAGACGAAGGGGGCAGCAAATCGAGAACTGTGACGACTCGAATATTCCAATAAGTTTTCACTGAACTCAAGACCTAGAAACACGGGTTGGTCTTCCCCGTGTTCTGCCAAAAAAGCCGCTAAGTCTTCCGACGTCGGACGGACACATTTCGCCTGCGTCTTGACTTTCATTTCCAACCCTTCAGGCATACTCCCCGGTGTGATTTCAAAAGCAACCGTCAATACCCCATTCTTGACGATGTCCCGCGCCGCATCGGCATCAACGGTCAAGCCCATACCGGTGACGGACAAATCTTTCGCTTTGCCCTTATAAGAATGGCCGAACCCTTTGCTGCCTGTCATAATACGGACGTCATAATCGACGAGATAGCGGGCATTGGCATCTTCACCGTTGGCAAACTTCAAATAGCTGTATTTTGCCACTTCTTCATCGAGAAGGGCGCGACGGTTGTGACCGCTGCGCTGGCGCCCCGGTACATGAGGTAGGAGCCGCCGGTCAGGCCGTTCCTTCATGAGAACGTCTTCTAATATTTCTTTGGGCTTATCTTTCTTTTTTCCTTTCCACATCATGACCACCACTTACACTATATATAATCAGCAAATTCATTGAATATCAGTTGGAAAATCATAGGCAGGCAGCTTATCCACCGTTTCTACGCTATACCCTTGAGAATGTAAGATCTCACATAACTTTTTTACTGCTTCAACAACAGGCACTCTCGTACTATCAACAACAAAATCATCTTTTATGGTCGGCTTTTTATCAACAGCTGGGACAGCAACATCCGCTCTCTGATAGAAAATAATAGGTACTGGATGATCCAGGCGGATGGACACAACCATCCCCGGCTGAATCTGTTTCATCAAATTTTCGACGCCATTCGCTTTCGTAAAATCACTTTCTTTGATGACTACATCGCTTTCGACAGCGTAATCCAGACCACAAGCTTTAGCCGCCCTAAGCAAAGCCGGCAAATAACGTGTTTCCGGCAGGGCAAAATATGTAGCCGGCTACTAAAGAGAGGACTTTCTGGGTCTTGCAGAACTGTTCGATAAGGCGGTCTGTATCCAACCGCTCTGCTTTGGTAATACCGACAAAACCGTAATTCCCGATGAGCTGGTCTTCATCGACGAGTTTCTGCGTCACTTTTTCTTCATGAGCCGCATTGGCCCCTTCGACAAAAAAGGTTCCATGGAAGCCATATTGGAGCATTGCTTTGAGGATGCCTTCCATGTTCCCCCGACTTTCCATGCCATTAAAGGTCAGGTAGATGACTTTTTTATCCGTTCCCGGCGTCCCTTTAACAATACGAGCTATATCTGCTGATTTTTCATAGTCTTCCGTAGCTTCGTTGATTTCCGCTGTCGCGTCGTATTCTTCGCTGATTTCTGTGAAATTTTCATAAGAAGCTACCTGTTTGGGATGGAAAATATCCGATAAGGCCAAGAAATAAATAAGTCCTAAAATCAGTAATCCCAAACAGATATACATGACGTATTTTTTGAGATGCATCTTACAGGCTCCAATACAAAAATCCTAAGGATTCTAAAGCATGACGATCATACATACCTTTGACATCGACAAGCACTTTCGGGCGCTTTGTTTTTCGATAAAGGCCTGTCAGATTTTCCGGTGTAAGCTGATTGAATTGCCGATGCTGGACGGCAAATACGAGTACATCCATATTCCGTACGTCTTCCAAGGGGATAAGGCGGTCGCGTAAATCAGCCGGTAAGACGGCCGGATTGATCCAGGGGTCGACAACCGATAAATCGACTTCATATTTCAATAAATGCTGAGCAATTTGAATGGCTTTGGAATTGCGCATATCCGGGCAATTTTCCTTAAAAGTCAGTCCCAAGAGACAGACTCTGGAATGATGGACCCGCAAATCGGCGCGGATCATTTCACGAATCTTCGACGTCGCTACGAATTCAGCCATATTGTCGTTGACCAGTCGGCTGGCTGCGGCCAGATGGGTCATGTAGCCGGAACGGCGGGCTTCATAGATGAAGTAGTACGGATCGACGCTGATACAGTGGCCACTAACCAGGCCCGGCGTGAAATTCAGGGCGTTCCACTTGGTATTCATGGCCTTGATGACTTCTTTCGTGTCGATATTCATATGGTGGAAAGCGCGGGCTACTTCATTCATGAAAGCAATATTGACGTCACGCTGGGCATTTTCGATGAGCTTGGCCGCTTCAGCCACTCCAAGGTCGGCGCTTTATAGATTTCGGCTTCGATGACCATGCCATAGACCTGAGCTACGTCTTCCAGAGCCGTTTCGTCTGTTGCCGAGACGATTTTACAGATATTCTGCAGGCGATGGACCTTGTCACCAGGATTGATGCGTTCCGGGGAATAGGCAACTTTGAAATCTTGACCGCAGACAAGGCCAGAAACTTCTTCGAGGATTGGCGCGCAGATGCGGCGGGTCACGCCGGGATAGACTGTCGATTCATAACAGACGATAGTCCCCGGGCGGAGATGCTCGCCGACAATGCGGCTGGCTGATTTCACAGCCGTTAAATCGGGCATATCATCTTCCGTAATCGGCGTCGGTACGGCGACGATGATGAAAGCCGCTTCTTCCAGGGCTGCCGGGTCAGAGGTAAATTCCAGCGTCGTCTGCTGCACGGCTTTATCGCCAGCTTCTCGCGTCGGATCGACGCCTTTTTTATAAGTTTCCATTTTTTCTCGTTGATATCGAACCCAAGAGCCCTGACCTTTTTAGCGAAAGCCAACGCTAGTGGCAGGCCTACATATCCCAGCCCGACAACAGCGAGTGCCTTGCCTTCTTTTAATTTTTCTACCATAGCCATGGTGCTTCCTGCCTTTCCTAGTTAAAAGTAGTATGTCAAGTCCCCCCAAGCGGTTTTCCCTTTATCACCTGTCGTTAATTCTCGTAAGAAATAGTATTCTAATGTCAAAACCAAATTCTGCGCTACCGTATGATGATAAGTCAGTCCCAAGCCTCTAAAACCATCCATGTAATCCGCCAGACCAGTCATGGTGTGGATGACATAGGTTCCTTTTGGCTGATAATAATATCGGACATCGAATTCATTCGACCCTGGTTCCCAGCTCTGGATATTTCCCCAAGAAGCCTTAGCGACAAAACCGTTATGGCGGCCATCCGTATCGCCACGGCTCGTACCCAGATACATTCCTCCAAGGACAAGATGATCTGTAAAATGATGTGCATACCAAGCATCCCAGATGGTTTCATTTTTTGTTCCCCAGTCGTCATCGCCAAAATGCTGGACGCCGCCACCATATTCATTGCGACCTTTTTCCGTTTTTACAGTTAAAGCCGCCATATCTCCATCTGACTTAGTTCGGCCAGCTGTTGCTTCATAATCACCCCAGTTAGCGGTCACGCCTTTGATGGACGAATCAAAAATATTCCCATCTGCCAGCTCATAACTATATTGGCCTGCTGTAATCGCTGTGTCTCCTAGCATGCCACGAACGTAAAGACGCTTGTCGTCTAGCCAGTCATCATCATTGCTCCGGTTCCCATCGAGGAAATGTTTATTTCCTTCAATCATACCGAAGACATGTCAATTGTCATTAATACGGCCTTCCAAAAAGAGTCTCCCACGCAAACGGCGGTCACTCCAATCCCACCGTTTATTACCACCATGTTTAACATAGTTATAGCGGACTTCTCCACTGATTTTATATTTTCGTTCTTCGTCTTTCTTTTCATCTATTTTTCTTAAAATATTATTGTACTTAGACAAAAGACGTCCTCTCTCATTGTTTTATACACAGGTATCAACAAAACTCCTTTTAAAAATAGGAAATCACATTGAAAATCGGCACATTTTAGGCTATATTGGGAGTATAATATTGTATTTCATGTTACAACGAAAAATAGAAAGGAAACTGCTGGATTGGAAATGGCAACCCAATCATAAACCGCTCATCATCCAGGGCTGTCGTCAATGCGGAAAGACATACTCTGTTATGCATTTTGCTAAGGTTCATTATAAACAAGTTGTGTATTTCAATTTCTTAGAAAATCCGGATTATAATGATATTTTTTCAGGTTCGCTGGCAGTCGATCATTTAATCATGCTCATGTCCGCTTTATTAGGTCCGGAAGTCCGCTTTATTCCTCATGAAACAGTCCTTATCTTTGATGAAATCCAAGTCTGTCCAGAAGCACGTACGGCTTTAAAATTTTTCAAACTTGACGGCTGTTTTGATGTGCTGGCTACCAGTTCCCTTCTCGGCGTTCATGGCTATGGCAATCAGCCTAAATCTATTCCTGTCGGATATGAAACGGTCCTAGACATGTATCCCTTGGATTTTGAAGAATTCCTATGGGCCAATGGCATCGGTCCGGATTTCATCGACATGCTGCGCCAATACTTGCAACAGGTAACACCGGTTCCCTTAGCCTTACATAAAAAATGAGGGATTTGCTCTTACAATATACCGTCGTCGGCGGCATGCCAGAAGTCGTCCAAGCGTATACAGAACGCCATCAATTAAATGAAGTCTTACAGCTGCAACGAGATATTATCAGGGCTTATGAAGATGATATGATAAAATATGCCGAAAACAGGGACAAAGCGAAAATCAAACAGTGTTTCCAGCCCATTCCCAAACAGCTCAGCAAGGAAAATAAGAAATTTCAGTATTCTCTCATAAAAAAAGGTTCGAAAGCTTCCCAATACGCAGGCAGCCTACAATGGATCGAAGATGCCGGTATCATCCGCCGCTGCTACAATCTCTCCCTTCCCGAATTACCTTTAGACGGAAATGCCATTGATTCCGTATTCAAGGTCTATATGGTCGATACAGGACTGTTCGTCAGTATGCTGGAAGATGGAACGCAGTTCAACATCCTGCAAGGAAATTTGTATGCCTATAAAGGAGCTATCTATGAAAATCTCGTCGCTGACTTCTTTATCAAAATGGGACGGAAGCTGTACTATTTCCATAAAGACTCTGGCCTTGAAATTAATTTCGTCATCCGCTACCGTGGCCAAGCCACACTTATCGAAGCCAAAGCCGCCACAGGTGATACAAAAAGCACAAAAACGATTTTAAAACATCCCGAAAAGTATCATATTCATCAAGCCATTAAATTAGGCGATTACAATATAGGCCGTACCCAGGATATCCTGACACTTCCGATGTACATGGGATTTCTCTTGGATGAGGCATAAAAAAGAGGCTGTCGCATTAAGACAGTCTCTTACTACAAACTATATAGTACCTACTTGTGAACCCTCACCCGACTAAAGTCGGATGCTTCCAACGACACGATTAAGTTCGTGTCATGCTGTCTTTAGGACAGCGGACTG
>OLPH01002826.1_pt1 | contig 13275 bp, 6 predicted proteins | sample 1672951 | NCBI WGS metagenome assembly OLPH01 (sample SAMEA3136740, study PRJEB25190) | human gut metagenome
TCGTTTCTTTGTCAACAATTATTTTTGTTTTTTTCAAAACTTTTCAAATTGTTTATTCAGAAGAAACAATTCCTTGCGACAGCTTAGTTAGAATACCACTATAAAAAGAATCTGTCAACACTTTTTTGAACTTTTTTTATTTTTTGTGTTATACTTAATAAACAGCCCTGAATCAGGCTTTATAAAAAACATCTTATACTATAGAAGAAAGAGGTCATTTATCTTGAAATCTCAATCTAATCTTTCAACCGCCAATGCAAATACAGACAACCCATTAGGCATAGCTCCAACCGGCCGCCTCCTTGCTAAATTTGCAATCCCGGCTATCATCAGCATGCTGGTCAATGCTCTCTATAATATCGTAGACCAGATTTTTATCGGTCAGGGTGTCGGCATGCTCGGAAATGCTGCCACAAACATCGCATTTCCAGTCACAACCATTTCAACTGCCGCTGCACTGCTCCTCGGAATCGGCGGTGCATCTAACTACAATCTTGAAATGGGAGCCGGCAGAGACCGAAAGGCCAGCGAGATTGCAGGAAGTGCCTTATCATCACTTGTTATAACAGGTACAGCCATTGCCGCGGTGATTTTGATCTTTCTGAAACCGCTGCTCATCTTCTTTGGAGCGACGGATACCGTAATGCCTTATGCAATTGATTATGTAGGCATTATCGCCATCGGACTTCCATTTTTCACCTTATCCGTCGGCGGTAACCACCTGATCCGTGCCGACCGCAGTCCTACTTATTCTATGATGTGTACCCTGACCGGTGCGATCATCAATACGATTCTTGACCCACTGTTTATCTTTGGTTTCAAATGGGGAATCAAGGGCGGTGCATGGGCTACTGTCATCGGCCAGTTTATTTCTGCCATGCTGGTTGTACTTTATTTTGCAAAATTTCGCCATATGCATCTGGAAAGAAATATGTTTAAGCCTCAGCTGATCCACCTCAAAGCAATCTCTTCGCTTGGACTTTCTTCGTGCATCAACCAGATTGCAATTGGTGCTGTCCAGATTGTAATGAATAACACTCTTCGTTATTACGGAGCGTCTTCTGTTTATGGAAGTGATATCCCGATTGCATGCGTTGGGATTGTGTCAAAAGTAAATATGGTTTTTCTTGCGATCTGCATTGGAATTGCCCAGGGTGCACAGCCTATCTGGGGCTTTAACTATGGAGCTAAAAAATACGACCGTGTTCGTCAGGCATATCGTTATTCTGCAACAGCATGTACGATCATTGCCACATTCTTTTTCCTGTGCTTCCAGATCTTTCCACATCAGATTATCAGCATGTTTGGCGGCGAAAGTGATCTGTACTTTAAATTTGCAGAAAACTATCTACGGATTTTTATGCTTCTGACCTTCGCCAACGGCATCCAGCCGATGTCCGCCGGATTTTTTACTTCTATAGGAAAAGCAGGTCTTGGTATCATCATGTCATTGACACGACAGGTAATCTTTCTGTTACCACTGGTTGTCATCTTCCCAATATTCATGGGAATTGACGGCGTAATGTATGCCGGCCCGATTGCAGATACTGCAGCTTTTATCCTGGCAGTTGTTTTTGCCCGCAGAGAACTTGGCAAAATGAAAAAAGCATAACTTTCCATATTTTCAAAAGAACAACAAAAGCTGTATTTCAGGTTTTCTCCTGCTAATACAGCTTTTGGCTTTAAGAATCTATTATTCACAGATATATTCTTCTATTTCTGTTACTCGATTCCCCTTCTTCTCTTTCCATATCATAAGATACAGTTTATAATTCAAAGAATCACGCGCAATCGTAAAAGGTTCTTCTCTCAGAAGATCTGCACGAATTCCCTGGCTCTTCAACTCCCTCTGGCGCTGCTTTGCTCTTTCTAATGCTTGCTGATACCTCCGTTCCACATCATCTCCAAAAAATCTTCTTGGATAATCTGCCGTTGCCTGCTGCAGTCTCTCTGACAACAGATCTACAATTCTGCTGTGCTTCGTCTGATGCAGCATAACCGCAAGTCTCTTCGCCCAGAATTTCGCAGGATGCTTTCTATAGAATTCTAACATTTTCAGCAAAGAAGCATCCTCACATTCCGCTGCCAGTTCTTTCATATAAACAATTGCTTTTTCAGAAGGTATCCAGGGATTTTCCCTGGGCACGATATATTTCTCCGGCACTGCCGGATAGCAGCAATAATTTAATGGTGGAAATTCTACAAGTGCCGCCAGTCGTTTTTCTTCCTCAGTGCAGTATTCTTCTCCCAGATAATCATATTTGTCCCGAAGAATCGCCAGTCTGTATTCTAGCTGCCGAAGATATTCATATTCTTTGACCCAGAAATGACCGGTATATGCATACTCATACAGATGCACCTCAAGATCCAGATCCTCAAAAAACAATGTCAGCACTGTATCATCCTGTTTTATGACAAGCACAAATCTGCCATCCTGCCTGGTCATGGATGCCTGCAGTTCTCCCTGATAATCGCTGTGATATTCCCCCGTCATACGAACATTTCGAAAAACCAGAAAGCTCTCGACCGCATCATTCATCAGATATACCAATGGAATATCCATGCTGGCTGATGCCTTATCCGATATTCTTCCCGATTCTGTCCGCATCTTCTCCGGAATGAGCAGTTCAAATTGATCCTGTTCCAGCAACTGCGCCAGTTTTTCCAAAGTTTCTTCTGTCATTTTTCTCCTAACATTCTCTAATACTTCTATTCCCTGCTTTTATATTTTTACCGAAAATCAGCTGATCTGCCATTTCACATGGCTTCCATTCTCATCTTTGTTTACGAGCAACTGATCTTCAATCTCCTGCTTCAGTTCTGACACATGAGAAATAATTCCAATCAGTCTGGAACCTTCTGCCATTTCCTGCAACACACGAACCGCCTGATTGCGTGAATGTTCGTCCAGTGAACCAAAGCCCTCATCAATAAACATCATGTCCAGATTAATTGCTGCAGAGCTCTGCTGAATCTGATCCGCCATTCCAAGCGCAAGCGACAATGCCGCCATAAAGGACTCTCCACCGGAAAGAGTACGAACCTCCCGTTCTTTTCCTGTCACAGTAGAATACACCATCAGATCAAGTCCCCGGTTTTTACCCTCACCGGCTTTTTCCAGATCATACATCCTGAGCTCAAACTGTCCTGCAGACATTTCCTGAAATCGTCGATTCGCCGCGTATAAAATATGTTCCAGATAATACCGCTGTACATAAGTTTCCAGATCCATACGTGAGCCACTGACGTTTCCGGAAGTCATGCGGTACAGTGTATCGATCCGCGCATGTTCTTCCACGATTGTTTTTCTCTCTTCCAGCCTTCCGGAAAGTGCGTCAAAGACCTCTCTGTCATCCCTGTTATCCATTCGCAATTGGTTATAAATCTTTTCTTTTTCCTGATATTCTGTCTCTGCAGCTTCTCTCTCTTTCTGAATTTCTTCTAGAACAGGTTTCTGCTCTTCTCCAATCGCGCTCTCTGCAGAATCTTTCTGTGCCTGCGCTGCTGACTTCTTTTCATAATAAGCATTAACCGTTTTCTGAAACTCCTCTGCCGCTTCACGGCTGTACATCTCCACAAGCTCTTTCCATTCAGATTCTGTCATCTGCTTTATTTCCATTACTTCTGTATAAGAAGTTTTTCGATCTTCCACACACTTCTTCTGTTCCGGAATCTCCTGCTGGTAACGGCCGATCAGTGTTTCTGCCTGTTTCTGCGCATTTGCGGCTTTCTTCGCTTCTGACAGAACTTTCTGATACACTTCTTCTGCCTGGTTTTTACTGCTTTCAGCCTGAAGCAGTGCCGCCCTTGCCTCTTCTTCGGTCTTAAATTCAACGGACCCTTTTACATTTTCCAGCGCGGCCTCACTTCCTGCCAGTTTTTCAACAGCAGCTTTTTCTTTCTCTGTACACTCATCATAAGTGTCCTGCAACTGTTTTTTCTGCTTTTCCATATTTTGAAGTGCTTCACGGATTTTTGCCAGAAGGCGTACACCCCTCTGTAAGTTATTCAGTTCTTCTGCCAGCTGCTGCTTCCAGTTTTCCAGAGAATCGTTCATTTCTGTCACGCTTGACTGCTCTGTTATAGAAGAAATACTTCTATGCAAACGTTCCTGAAGCTTTTGTACACTGGCAATATAGGTATCTTTTCGTGTATCGTATTCTGATCTGGCCGCCGCTGCATCCCCTGTAGCTTTTTCCTGATCTTTACGCAGTTTATCCACATTCGCCTGCATATTTTGCAGTTTTTCTTCAGAGATATCCACAGATTCCACACCTTTTTTCGCAGGATGTGGATGTTCTGTAGAACCGCACACCGGGCAGGGTTTTCCCGATTCTAATTCTGCAGCAAGAAAACCAGCCTGCGCATTCAAAAAATGCAGTCTTACTTCTTCGTATTCTGTGTTTGCATCATTATATTTTTTCGTTATATTTGCATAAGTTTCTCGTGTTTTAATTGCTTTTTTGCGGCACTGTTCTGCCTGATTTCTCAAGTTCTGAACATCCACGATCTCCTTTGAAACCGCATCTGCTTCCTGCTTTTTATTCTCTGCGAGTACCAGCTTCTTATCCACTTCAACCAACTCTTCACTCTGTTTTTTCCACTGTGTTTCCTGCTCTTCCAGAGCCTCCTGCTGCTTTCGCACTTTCTTTGTGTTTTCTGTTGCCAGAGCACAGTTTTTCCTGTCTACTTCTGCCTGTGTATGAAGTCTCTTTATCTGTTCAAAAAGCTCCAGTGCCTTCTGGACTTTTTCTGAGATTTTACTGCAATTCTGCAATTCCTGATCGCAAATCAGCTTTTTCTGTTCCTCTGCATTTTCCGCTGTTTTCCGCGTTTCTTCCAATATTGGCAACTGTTTTTCCTGAGTCTTTAATGATTGTTCCAATTCTGTCAGTCGTCTCTCCGCATCATTTAAGAGAACACCGGTCTCTCTGATCTCATACGCATTTCTGATACGGCTGATCAGGGCTGTTGTTTTCACTATTTTTGCTTCATCATCTGCACATTCCTGCAGTTTCTGTTCCGCAGTTTCTAACTGATCAAACCATTTTAAAAGTGCTTCCGCCTTGGTATATAGTTCTCTTTTTTTGTCTCTGTTTTCAACCGATTTCCGATAATCTTTTTCTGCCAGATCAGTATATTTTTCCAGCCAGTCACACAGTTTTTCCACTTCTTCCAGAAGGTCAGTAAGGCGTGTCATCTCGCCCTCTTCCAGTTGTTTTTTCAACTGTTTCAGAGTCTCTGATTCATATGTTTCAGGTATACGGATCCTGCTCACTTCTCCCTGACATTGTGTTTTCAAAACTGCGATTTCTTTCTCTTTTGCACGCTTTCGATTCCCCAGTTCTGTCACAATATCCTGATACATTTCTGTATTAAAAAGCTTTCGAAAAATCACTTTTTTGTCATCTGATTTTGCACGGAGGAGATCCATAAATTCTCCCTGCGCAATCATAGCAACCTGCATAAACTGACTCTTTGTCAGGCCTACGATCTCCTGCAGTTTACGATCCGTTTCTTTTGATGGATATTCCATTCCATCCGGCATGATCAGACTTACCGAACCTGTATTTTCTTTTGGTTTACCCTTGTTTGCACCTCTTGTGATCGTTTTGAGATGTCTCGGAACACGGCGCACTGTATAGATTTCCCGTTTTTCATCACGGCCTTCCGAAAAGACAAGTTCGACATACGGTTCTGAATCAAAATCCACATACTGGCTCTGCAGAACTACGCCTTCTTTTTTGTTTAAAGAAGAGCTGGCTTCTCCATATAAAGCAAAAACGATCGCATCAAAGATCGTCGTTTTTCCCGCTCCGGTATCCCCGGTTATAAGAAAAAGATTCTGATTTACTTTCTCAAAATCAATTGTAGTTTCTTTACCATATGAGCCAAATGCCTGCATTTTTAAACGTAAAGGTTTCATTTATTTCACCCCCTGAACCGTATGTAGTACATCCTGCAAAATCATCTTTTCTTCTTCGTCCAGATCTTTCAGGAAAGAGCAGCACAGCTCATACGGATCCAGCAATTCTTCTGTCTGTAACGTTCTGGTATAATCCGTTTTCCGCTGATTTTCCCTCCGGATCTCCAGCAGATTCGGAAATGCCAGACGGATACGTTCCTGCATATCGATCACATCCAGATCCGCCTTATCTGTCAGGATCACAGTCACATAATCCTTACAGGATTCTTTCAAAACCTCCTCCAGAGTTCCTTTTACAACCTTCACCTGTCGCAACGGTTCAAGCGGTAAAATTGTTGTTTTTATCTCTCCTTTTACACCCATTTCTACCATAATAATGCCTTTTTGCTGCTGTGCTTCACTCACAGAGCAGGCAAGCGGAGTTCCGCAATAACGGTATAATTCACTGCCAACTTTCATTGGTTTATGGATATGTCCAAGAGCCGCATAATCAAATTTTTCCAACACGTCTGCTGATACTTCATCGATATTTCCGACCGTACGCATCTCGGAATCCATACGTTCCACATCCTCTGCATTCTTACCGGAAGGAAGATAAAACTGGTGGCTGACAAGTACATTTCTCTCGTCTGAATTAATTTTTTCACGTCCGATCAGACGATGAAGTGTTTCATTATAAGAAAGATTGTTTCCATTCTCATCCACTCCCACAACCTGTTTCACCATAGATGGTTTTACAAACGGAAGAAGATAAAAATTCACCTTTCCATCCTTATCTTCCAGGATAACTTTTTCAATGTATTCTTCTTCTGTTCTCGGCGGCTGACCAACCATATATACTTTCTGGTGAGACAAAACTTTTCGAAAACAGTCAATTCTCGGAGCACTGTCGTGGTTTCCGCTGATCATCATAATCACAGCTTCTGGAACTGCCTCTGTCAGCTTCTCCAGAAACTGATCAAAAACTTCCACTGCTTCCACAGACGGAACCGCTTTGTCATAAATATCCCCCGCGATTACAAACGCATCCGGCTTTTCCACATCTGCTGTTTCGACAATTTTCGATAAAATATATTCCTGATCTTCTCTCATGTCATGGTTCATGAGTTTTAATCCTATATGCAAGTCCGATAAATGAAAAAATTTCATAAACATATTCCTCCATCAGCCATGTTACTGTTTTCCGTAACACGGCATCTCTTCTGTATACATCATAACATCTCGATGATCTGCCTGCACCTTTTTCTTTCAATATTTATTATGCTATAATCGATATTGGAAACCACGGTCAGATTTATAAAGAAGCGTGATAATATTGAACAGGTTGTGCCTGATTCTGATTATCAGCCATCTGTTTCTCAGGAAGATTTGATCAGAGAATTGAATTTAAAATAAGACAGAAAAAGTTCCTGACAAAATGCCGGGAACTTTTTTCTGTCTTACTTTTTATTTGTGTTTCTTCAGAATCCTTGTCTGTAGTGGAGCCATGACTTCACTCTCTGTTCCATAAAGCAATTCATACTCTGCCGGAACCGGAACAGCCTGTGGCTTACGCGCATAGTTCTGGATGAAGAGATATTCGGTATCCTCGTTTTCTCTTACTGTTACAGAAACTCCTTCCGGAATAATCTCTATTGGAGATTTCAGACCTGCTTCTGCAGCTACTCTGCCGTAGAAATCCTGATAGAATCCAATTTCCATATCTGCACACACATAATATACATGGCCTTTGCCAAATGCCTTGTGTGTCAGCACCGGATATCCCTGATAGAAGTCTTCGCCATAACGCATCAGTACTTCTGCATCCGAAACTTTGACCAGTTCGCAAAGGTTTTTGCAAGTATATACATTGCTGATTCCAAGATGGCTTCCTGCCTCCGGGATCGCATGGTTTTCTTCCCAGTCATAAAGCGCATCTGTCTCTGTGCTGCGGAGTCCTGCCACATCCATAAGCCCATACGGAGTTCCGCCAAGGAAGCATCTGTCGGTGCCGTCAACCAGTCCCGACCAGTAGGAAAGCACCAGAGTTCCGCCGTTTTCCACATAAGTACGAAGCTTTTCTTCGTATCCATCTTTGAACATATATGCCATCGGAGCCGCCAGAACTTTATAATCGGAAAGGGAATGTTCCATTGCGATCACATCCACATTCAGCCCCTGTTCTCTCAGAGCACGGTAGTTTTTCTGGACTGCTTCGCGGTAGTGCATATCTACATTTCGTGGTCCCTGCACATCAGCGATCGCCCAGTCGTTCTCACGGTCATAGAGAACAGCCGCCTGCGATCTCATGCTGGTTCCAACCGTCTCCTGGATCTGCTCAAGAGCCTCGCCAACCTCTGTTACTTCGCGGAAAACGCGGGTATCATCTCCGCCATAATGATCGATCACTGCACCATGGAACTTCTCCGAAGCTCCCTGGCTCTGGCGAAGCTGGAAATACAGCACGCTGTCAGAACCATGTGCTACAGCCTGGAGAGATGCAGCCAGATGCATTCCCGGTTTTTTTAGTTTGTTGATCGGTTTCCAGTTCGTTGCAGACGGACAGGATTCCATAAGAAGGAATGGTTCCTTCTTGATACTGCGCATCAGATCATGCTGCATTTCCGCATCAACTGCTGTAAGATATTCTTCTTTTTTGTGCCAGCTCGGATAGTTATCCCAGGATACAATATCCAGAACATCTTTGAATTTTTTATAATCCAGACCATCATAGTCATACATCAGATTTGCCGTCACGGGCAGTTCAGAACCACCCTCACGGATTGCATCAACCTCATTTTTAATGAAGTCGATCGTCTGGTATGTCACAAATCTCTTCCAGTCAAGCTTCAGTGCATGAAGTTCATTTTCGCCTTTAGTTGACGGACTTTCAATCTGGTCAAAGCTATTATATCTATGGCTCCAGAAAGTAGTACACCAGCGTTTATTAAGGTTTTCGATCGTGCCGTATTTCTCTTTCAGCCATTCACGGAACTTCGCCTGGCACAGCGGGCAGTGGCATTCTCCACCGAACTCGTTGGAGATATGCCACAGCATAACTGCCGGATGTCTGCCAAATCTTTCAGCTAATTTCTTATCAATTGCATGAACTTTTTCTCTGTATACCGGAGAGGTAAAGCAGTGATTATGTCTGCCTCCGAAGAATCTTCTGGTTCTGTCCGGATCCATACGAAGGACTTCTTCGTACTTGTCAGCCATCCATTTTGGTCTTGCCCCTGACGGAGTTGCAAGGATAGTATAGATGCCTTCTTTGTAGAGATTATTGATAATTTCCTCTAACCAGTCAAAGTTATATTTTCCCTCTTCTGGTTCAAGAACTGCCCAGGAAAAAATCCCTACAGATACAGTATTGATGTGTGCTTTTTTGAAATATTCAATGTCTTTTTGAAGAATATCCGGGCGGTCAAGCCACTGTTCCGGATTATAATCTCCACCGTGAAGGTAACGTCCGTATTTAATCTGTTTAGCCATTTTAGCTCCTCTTAAAGTCCTTTAAACACAAAGGAAAATTCCATCTTCTTGTCAGTTTTCAACAGGTATTCTTCGTGTGTACGAGCTCCCCAGCTGTCATCACCACCGATTCCCATCTGGTCTTTTGCAACACGTACAACAGTGTAATGAACCTCTGGAAGTTCATATGGATGCATTGCATTTTCCATCTCATGTGGTGTGTATGGAAGTGCTGAGAACATCATCGGGCCATTGTTTTCATCCATCTCAAAGAGCATTCCTCTGCCCTTGCGGTCAGTTACTTTTGCCCAGCGTACTTCTTCTTTTGCACCACATTCCTGTGGTACCATATATCTTGCGATATTGTCTGCAACTTTGTTTGCATAAATGCCAAGTTTTGCACCTTTCTTACGGTCTGCATAAGTTTCTGCCTCGCCAAGTCCATACCATTCTACACGGTCATAATCTGCGTTGAATTTAAAGATCACACCGAATTCCGGCATATCACCGAGTTCTTTAACAGGGTCATACGTAAGAGTTGTTTTCACTCTTCCATCACCGAAAACTTCATAAGAAAGCTTGCATTCGCTGGTCGGTGTAGTCGGCATGATGTAGGTATAAGCTACTTTTACAGACTTCTCATTCACTTCTACTTCTGGCATATTTGCCGGGCCATATGCTCCCTGTCTAAAGTCTTTGTGACTCAAGTACATGCTGGCAAGTTTCCACTGTCCGTAGCGCATTCCCATAAGATTTCCACAGTCATTGTCGGTTGGTGCACGCCAGAAATTCGGTTTCGGGATTGCCTCGATCATCTCTTTTCCGGCATATTTATAAGATACCAGACCTCCGTTTAATACAGAGAAAAGTACTTCAAAGTGTGCACCTCTGACACCGATATTGTGTGTGCTGCGGATCACTTTTACACCTTCCGGGCAGGTCTTTTTCGGTTCTTCAACCTGGTATACATACTGTCCAAAAGCTACCTCATGTCCTGCTTCTGCCCATGCTTTATCTTCTTTCAAATGGAAGGAAACCGTCACCGTATATTCGCCTGGTTTCTCTTCTTTTGCAAGCGGAAGTACATAAGTTTCTTCGCTTAATGGAGCAACTGCAGTTGCAAGAGAAGCCTTGTGGATCACTTTGCCATTCTTTGCAACAGTTACTTTGCAATCAAAAATATCTGTGCTTACAAACAGGTTTTTGTTGATGACTTTTACGCTGTCTGCACTGACTTCTGCAGTGATATTCTGGTAGTTGAATTTGACTTCCTGCATCTTTGGAGAAGCATCTCTGTTTCCGCCGTATGCGATACCATTTCCACTGAAGTTGTAATCTGTCGGACGTTCTCCGAAGTCACCACCGTATGCCTGGAATTCTTTGCCGTAGCGGTCTTTTTTGTAGATAGACTGGTCAATATAGTCCCAGATAAATCCCCCCTGATACTTCGGTTCTGCGTCTGTCAGATCTGTATATTTGTGCATTGCACCGCAGGAATTTCCCATTGCGTGGGTATATTCACAGCAGATAAACGGCTTGGAACTGTCTTTTGCAAGGAACTCCTTAATTGCTTCTACAGACGGATACATCTGGCTTTCCATGTCGCTGGTATCGTTATATCTGCGGTCGTGGCAAAGACCTTCATAGTGAACCAGACGGGTCGGATCTTCTTTGTGGAAGAACTGTGACATTTCAAAAATATCCTTGCCTCCGAAGGACTCATTTCCGCAGGACCAGATCAGGATCGCAGCGTGGTTTTTGTCTCTCTGGTACATGGAATTTGCACGATCAAGCATCATATCCAGCCATTCCGGTTTGTCATGCGGCACAACATAGGTGTAATCCTTCGTAAATTCAGCAACATCCCAGGAACCATGAGATTCAAGGTTTGTCTCATCGATCATATAGATTCCGTATTCATCGCAAAGCTGATAGATCAGGGATGCATCCGGATAATGGCAGGTACGGATTGCATTGATGTTGTTCTGTTTCATGATCTTAAGATCTTTGCGAAGCTCTTCTTCGGACACGTGTCTTCCACTCACAGAGCTGAATTCATGACGGTTTACGCCCTTGAATACGATACGTTTTCCGTTCAGTGTCATGATACCGTCTTTCATCTCAAAACGACGGAATCCAACCTTCTGCGGAACTACTTCCTGAAGTTCTCCTGCCTCGTTATAAACCTCTAAAACAAGGTCATAAAGCTGCGGATCTTCTGCACTCCAGAGTACCGGATTTTCTACTTTCCAGGAATAAATTTCCTCTCCGTCGAGTGCTTTTTTATCTTCGATCACGGTCTCTCCATCTTTGGAAAGAGTGATCTTTACTGTACCTTTGCCCCAGGTATCTGTTCCGATCTCAAGTGCCGCTGTACTTAAAGTTTCGTCCGGGATTGCACGGATCTGAAGGTCATAAACATGAACCTCCGGCACGGTATAAAGATAAACATCTCTGTAGATTCCAGAGAAACGATAGAAATCCTGGTCCTCGCACCAGCTGCTTGCTGTCCATTTGAATACCTGTGCTGCAAGTTTGTTTTCACCTTCTTTTACATACTCGGTCAGTTCAAATTCTGACGGTGTAAAGGAGTCTTCACTATATCCTACAAACTGTCCGTTGAGCCATAATGCAATGCCGCTCTCTGCTCCCTGAAAAGAAATAAAGAGACGTTTTCCCTGCATTTCTTCCGGCACTTCGAAGTATTTCACATAGCTTGCAACCGGGTTAAAGTGCTCCGGAATCTCACCCGGATGAATGTCTTCGTGACCTTCCCACGGATACTGTACGTTGGCATACTGAGGTGCATCATATCCTTCCATCTGGATATGTGCCGGCACGCGGATATCATCCCAGTCCTTGCAGCAATAGTCTGCTTTTTCAAATCCTGGGATTGCACTTCCGTAGTTGCGGGCATAGTGGAATTTCCAGATTCCATTGAGGTCATAACGGAAGGAAGTTTCTTTTTCCTGCGCTTCCTCTCCATCTCTGTAATATGTATGGTCAGAATGCGCATCCATTCTTCTGTCCTTAAAATACTGTGGATCCTTTACTAAAGAATAATCAAAAGTTTTCATTCTTATCCTCCTGCGTTTTTATTTTTAAGCAAAAAAGGATGCCGCATAATCTGTCTGGGACATATTACGCAATATACCCACAGGCCCAAGCAGCATCCTTTTATTAAATTCATTGTTTACTTGACAGCACCGGTAATACCTTCTGCGAACTGTTTCTGCAGTACGAAGAAGACGATCATGGTCGGGATGGAACAGAACAATACGCCGCACATCAGCATACCATAGTCTGTTACATAACCTGTGATCAGGTTGGCGATCAACATTGGCATTGTCATTGCCTTATTATCTGTCATGATTACCTTCGGCCACAGGTAAGAGTTCCATGCGTTCATAAAGGTAATAACAGCTGCAGCTGCATATGTTGATTTCATGGTAGGAATGAACATCTGGAAGAAGATCCTTACTTCGCTCAGTCCATCAATACGAGCTGCTTCGATAATATCTACCGGGAATGATCTTGCGTTCTGACGGAACATCATGATCATAAATGGTGTAGAAATGATTGGAAGGATAAAACCAACTGCTGTATTCAGAAGTCCTGCTTTAGAGAACATTTTGAACAACGGAACCATAGTTGCAACCTGCGGAACCATCATTGCAAGAAGCAGCACGGAGAACAGTCTGTCTTTTCCTTTGTCATGATAAACTTCAAATCCATATCCTGCGATAGAGCAGATCAGAAGACAGATCACTGTGGTAAGGATTGCATAGAAAAATGAGTTTCCAAGTGCTCTCCACAGTGGCTGCTGAGATGTCAGATTATGGAAGTTTTCCATAAAATAGCTTCCCGGAATAATTCGTCCACGAGATACATCTGTTGAT
>OLPH01002831.1_pt1 | contig 13248 bp, 11 predicted proteins | sample 1672951 | NCBI WGS metagenome assembly OLPH01 (sample SAMEA3136740, study PRJEB25190) | human gut metagenome
GCCCCATGGCTTCCGATATGATTCCGGGGTGTATCTCGCAATGGTAAGCCATTGTGGCCCAGGTGTGTCTGGCTGCATAGGTACTGAGTGCCGACTGCATTCCCAGGCACTGCCTGAGTACTGCCAGCCGCTGGTTGAATCCCCTGAGTGCCGACTGGTATTCCCGGTATGCCGCTTCCGTACCTTCCTCGCTCTGCAGAATGGGAAACAGATAGGGGGAATCGGGATTCCTGTTCGCCACCATCCTGACCATCTGCATGGCTTCGGGTGTGAGTGACACGGTCAGCGCCCGTCCCGTCTTCCGCCTTCTGTAAGACAGCACATTCCCCTGCAAGTCCCTTTTGTGCAGGTACGCCAGGTCCACGAAGGGTATGCCCCTGAGCATGAACATGAGTACGAAGAAAATCCTTGTTCTCTGCTGTGTGTTTGGGAGCGTCCCTCCTTGCAGGCTCCTTTCCGTCTCCCTTACCAGGCTGCTGATGTCTGATGCTTCGAGCGCCTTCTTCCTGTCCGCCCGTGTGCCGGTATACACATGCTCGAACAGTCTGGGTACATACCGTATGTACTTTCTGTCCACCGCCCGATGATACACCGAGCGTACCGTCTTGATGTAGGTGGATACGGTGTTCCAACTGCAGTTCCTCTGCCTGAGGAAGTTTTCGAATCTCTTCAGTACGGTCGGGCTCAGCTTGCGCATGGGCATCGGTTGCCATTTGGTGAATGCCGAGAATGCATTCACCGCTGACTGGTAGATGTGTGCCGTCCCCCACCTGCCGCCTTCCCGGAGTTCCCCGATGACTGAGGAGAACATCTCTTGTAAGGTAATTTCATTTCTATTCATTTCCAATTTATTTATAAAAGGTTTACCTTACAAGTATATACAATTATAGCTGCAAATACAATGATTTCATATTCTTCATTTTTTGCAATATCAAGTGATTATTGCTGCAAGAGAAAAATGTTTAAGTCATGATAGGGATTGGATGAAGAAGGGAATAAGTAAGAGAAAAACGCTCAGGTATGTATTTCGCAGTACTTGGTATGGTACGAAGATTTAGAAGAAGAATATGCGTTGGAAGTAAAAAAGAATATAAATTATAGAAATAGATGGCATGTGATAAACAAGACTTCATTGTATTAGAATTCCAGTTTTTCTAATATCACAATAAAGAGGATTGTCCAAATCTTCTGTAAGTAGGACTGGCTCTATAAGGTTACTTATCTTGCGTCTAAGTTTCCACAATAGAGGAGTATCTTTAAAATAATCGTCATCCAGGCGTTCTACTATCACAGCAATATCTATATCGCTGTCTGCTCTATAATTTCCTTTACTGTACGAACCATAAAGATAAAGGGCCTTTAATGGTAACTTCTCCGCTACCATTTCCTTATAGCGTTTGGCAAGGTTTATAGCTTGTTCTTTATCCATAATTGCAACTCTTTAGTTTGGCTCAAAAGTTCAGCACAGTATTCTTTGGTTAAGCTCTTCATTAATCTTTCTTTATAAGAGGGGTAACGGGCTTCTATATTAAGAGGTTCAAGTTTGTCTATAAAGTCTAACTGCTCCTCCGACAATTGCTTGTCCAATCCCGTTCTCTCCGCAAGTCTGGATAGTGAATGTATCTTTAGAGGAACTTCCATTAAGCAATTAGTCCAATATGCTTTGAGAATTTTCTCTATTGTTTGATGGCACATGAACCGACATAGAGATAACGGCCTGTAAGCAGCATTGCATTCGCTGTTTCCAAATCATAATCTGACATCTCAATCCAATAAGGTTACTTTACTATCCATATTTCGAGTCTTTAGAACAAAGATACTAATTATCTCTGGAAAAATCTAACGAATGAGGGAAAATAATGATGGCGGCACTGGTGCTCAATGACTTATGAGGACTTTTGATGAAAGCCTCGCCGATGCAAAAGTGTAAGGAAATGAAAGGTAATGAGGGCGAACGGTTTCTTATCCATTACCCGATAACGAGGTAAGTTTATAGGTCGTTGGAGTTTATTTCTACTCTCTGCCATATTCTGCATAACAGTGTACAACTCGCTGATAACTAATTTTGTAACCAAAAAGAATTAGATTATGCGAAGTACATTTAAGGTGCTGTTCTACGTGAACGGAAGCAAGGAGAAAAACGGTATTGTCCCCATTATGGGGCGAGTTACAATCAATGGCTCGGTGGCACAATTCAGTTGCAAACTGACCATTGCAAAAACAATGTGGGATGCCAAAGGTAACCGAGCAAAAGGCAAGAGTAAAGACTCAAGAGACATCAATCTTGCTTTGGATAACATCAAGGCTCAAATCATCAAGCATTATCAGCGCATCTCGGATAGAGAAGCGTTTGTAACCGCCGAAATGGTACGTAACGCCTATCAAGGAATAGGAACGGAGTATGAAACACTGCTCGGTGCATTTGATAAGGACAACGAGAGTTTCAAGAAGCGTATCGGTATAGACCGTGCAGCAAGTTCCTACAAGGTGCGTGTAAGGTCACGAAATCATTTAGCAGCATTCATCAAAAAATGCTATAAACGCAGTGATATTTCTATGCTTGAACTTACTCCTGACTTCATAAAGGAGTATGAAATCTATCTCTCTACTGATGCAGGACTACATAATGGCAGTGTGTGGGCACATTGTATGTGGTTGAAGACAATTGTTTCTAAGGCTCATTACAATGGACTGACACCGAGAAATCCGTTTGCTCAGTATCGGGTGAATCAGAACATCAAGGAGCGACAATATCTTACAGAAGATGAAATCAAGGCTGTAATGACACACGAGTTTGCAGACAAGAAGTTGGCTTATATCCGTGACTTGTTCGTGTTCGCAAGTTTTACAGCCCTGTCATTCGTGGATATTAAGGAACTAACTACCGATGATATCGTAGAAATAAACGGAGAGAAGTGGATATTGTCGAAGCGACACAAGACAAAGGTCAATTTCCAAGTGAAGTTGTTGGATATTCCATTACAGATAATCAAGCGATATGAGAGATTCCAAGAGAATAAGTTGGTATTCCCAAATCTCAACTATTGGAATATCTGTAAACCGCTGAAAAAGATGATAAAAGAGTGCGGTATCTCAAAGGATATTTCCTTCCATTGCACTCGTCATGGGTTCGCTACGCTTGCTCTAAGTAAGGGTGTTCCCATTGAGAGTGTAAGCCGAGTGTTGGGGCATACAAACATTACTACGACACAAAAGTATGCTAAGATTACAACCGAGAAAATCGACAAGGATTTGACAATGTTTGGCAACAGACTTAATCAATCGTTTAGTGAAATCTCAATAGCAATGTAACTATGGAACGAGCAATTATAACAATCAGCGAAAGCGGCAGAGTGAATATCCCAATCGGCAATGTATGGATGTCTGAAATGGAATTGGTGGAGTTGTTCGGGGTGATAGCCCCGACACTCCGAGCCGCCATAAAAGCGATATACAAGAGTGGAGTACTTTGCCCTGTTACTACCCAACGATGCGATTTGGCAACGCCTAAAAGTTGGGCTACATACTACAATCTTGAAGTGGTTATTGCCCTTGCGTTTCGGTTTAACACTTATGAGGCAAGTAAGATAAGGCAAAAGGTGTTGGAGAGTTTATGCCAGCGAAAAGAGAACGGGATTAGCATACTACTATCGTTGTGGAGTATTGGGCATCAGATTTCACCCAAAGGGATATGCTAATAGACAACGAGACCTGCTATTCTCACGAACGGCAGGTCTCAATCGTCTTATATGTAAATATCTATCAAGGAAATGATAGAGTTTCTTAATCTTCTCTATTGTGCCTCATTATTCAAAAGCCACACAGTCTGTCAATGTTCTGTTAGCTGGAAGCTCAACACTTATATATGTATTATAATTTTCTGCTGTGATTTCTACCTCACCACATACGCAATCTTTAAGTGTAATCTTTGCATTTGCAGCAAGAGCTGATAAGTCTAAATAGTAACCTTTTTCAAATACACATTCAGTAAAAGTTGTAGAAACATATGGGCGGATAAGACGGTCATAGTCTTGGTCATAGCCATTGTTTTGCCAATATTTAGATAAGTTCTCTCCAAAATTACATTTTGTGAATGAAACGGCATCAAGACCTGCAAGACTTGTCCACCCTTTCACTGTAGAGTTTGTCACTATCAGATTCTTCCCATTATGCTCAGTAGTATTGATTGCATAACCAGGACCATCAACAACTACATTATCAATATAAATATCTTGTTTAGGCGATGAAATAACAATACCACGACCGACAGGGGTGTCAATTGTTAAATTCTTGATTGTACCTCCATATGTTTCAACAGCATAACCATTGTATTGAGGATTTTCAATATCCAAAGAGAATCCATTGCCATCAAGAACACCACCTTCTTTCATAACTACAGCAACAGGAGTTCCATAAATAGCACTATTTGCAAGAGGAGCGGCTACATCTTCAGCAAATACAGTTGTATATCCTTGACTAAGAGCATAATTTACGCCATTAGCAGTACCTACTGTTGCAATATTATTTTCTACAGTATAAACATTTACAGTTACATTGTTAGTAGTATTTGAAGAAAGATCTGCGTTTGGTCTGTTATCACCCACAACTGCACCAGCAGCTGATTCCTTACCTGTATCTGCATATTCAGCAATCATATCTGCAATTACATTAGTATTATTAACTACGCAGTTTTCAACTTTAGCACCAGTCATTAAGCGTCCTGCTATACCACCAACACTTCTGTAGGCTGTTATATCAAGGTTGTTTACAGTACAGTTTGTAACAGAATAGCCCGTTTTGCTATTCTCAGAAACATATCCAACGATACCACCAACGTTATTAGCATTATTTTTCTGGCTGTTAGGAGTTGAGAGAATCTTACCACCATCTACATGACAATTCTCAATATTACCATAGATAGAACCTACGACTGCACCTGCTTTGTAATGTCCAGATATATTAACATTAGACAATTTTACATTCTTAATGTTACCAATTACATTACCAAACAAGCCAGCAGAATTTTCATCATCAGTAACCTTTACAGTCAAATTACTTATTGTCTTATTACCACCATCGAAAGTTCCCATGAATGTTTTGGTTGTACCGATAGGAGTCCAAGCAACATTTTTCATATCAACATCAGAAGTCAATTTCACTGTATAACCAGAGAATTGGTTGCTATTGGTATTACTTTCTGTTGATAACCAGTTAAGACCATCTACTGAGTAGAGATAATAGGTCTTGGTCGCTGCATCATATTTAACTCCATTTGTAACCTCTTCAAATTCAGGATAATTATAATCATCATCGAATCTTTCATCAATAACAATATTGAATTGAATATCGCCCGTCAGAAGTTTACCAAGAATATTTGTTCTCCAATTACGTTGTACGGGAACTGCATGTAAACCTTCATCGAAAACGATGTCTTCACCACCTGACTTAAATGTAAACTGCAGACCATCTGCTTCCAAAGTAGTTCTCTTTTCATCGTTATCAGTCAAAATATAGCTCATAGAAAGATACTTGTACTTCTCGTTTTCCTGAATAGTACCATCTCTATCCACATCAACTTCCAAAATTGCAGGGTCTGTAGGGATTGCTGCAAAATCATATTCAACTGCCTGTTCGCCTTTTACAGTACCATCGAGCAAGTTGATAGAAGTAGCAGCATTCTTGATGACAACCTTTGACGCGGTAATTTCTATACCTGATTCTACTGCTGCTTTCCAATCAGCTTCTGTTACACCCACATTGATTTGAGCAAAAGGACGCTTCAATACAACATCAATTTCTGTATTGCCTGTTACCTTGAAAGTTTCAGCCTTGAAGAATGCGTCACGAGTCTCATCGTTATTGTCACCCTCATAATCTACGGCAACTTTTAGTCCGTCAGGTTCTGCAGTAACTGTGTAAGCATTGCAGCTTGCATTTTGTGCCCAAAATACGGCTGTGTACTCCTGTCCCTTTGCCAATGTCACTTCTACTGCATCTTGCTTACTTCCATTAGGAAAAGCTTTTGGCTTTGTCAACAAGCCGTTTGTAGAGCCTGCAATAGTTGTAATCAATTTTCCGTATGCATCGAAGATAGCATAGTACAATAAATCTGCACCTGTACCATCACTGATAGCACGGGTAGCGATACCACCTTCGGCTGCAAGCGAGAACGTCACCTGCGCCTCATTTCCTGACTGAACCACATCCAGTTCGTCATTCGAACACGATGTTGCGAGCAACATACCTGCTGCTGCGAACATACCTAAGAAGAATTTCTTGTTCATTTCTGAAAATTTTAATTGTTATACAAATAGTTTACTTTAATTTCTTGTTTTTAATGTTTTCCGCATTCACTCGGATTGCCGAAACCATTGTCGAGGGCTGTTCCGCTTATGCAGAACGGGGATTTATCATCAATCTGTCGTATCCTGCGAGTTGCAGGATGAAAGGTTTGGGAACTATTCCTCACCTTTGCGGTGTTAGCTTGTTTGTTCTTTTCTGTTCGGCTTTTAACTCGTTATTAGGGTTATACTTATATTGAAAATCTCTTATTCTGCTGTAAATCCTCCTGCTATGTTGCTTCGTTGGTTGGCTTCAATCTCAACCTTTGGAAATTCTACCGTCTTGCTGTTTTCTCCATCGGTCAATGTCAATTCCGCTGCAATCTGCATCGCTGCTGTCGGAGCAAACACATAGCCCATAGCGAGATAGCTATATTCTGTGCCATCAGCCGAGAATGTCTCGGTTGTGGTCTCGCTGAAATTCCAAGTAAATTCGGCTGCTCCACTTACGGTATTGGTGAACGGGTGGAACGTATTGGGAGCATCACTTGCAGTAAATGTGGCTTGCATCGGTGTTCTTGTAGTACCCACATTGATTTGAGCCAATGGACGGACAAGTTCAACGGGATAACTGCAATCCCCTGTAATGGTAATATCCTCCATCGTGGCGAAGAAAGCGTCTGCGGCTTCTGCCTGGGAGAATGTTATCTGATTAGGCAGGTCATTCATTACGATTGCTGTCAGATCATCTATGTTGTAGATGTTCTGATTGCTGTCATACGCCCAAAATACAAAACTATATGTCTGTTTCTGAGCCAATGTAAGTTGCACATCTATCGAAGTGCCATTTATCGGGAACGATTGGCGGTCTATTTCATAATAGTTCCAACTGCCACCGCTGTTGGTATGAACATCGGCAACACCCTTTTTGAATATGCCGACCACAAGGGTATTCACTTGTTCAGCCTTGCCGAATGAACGGGTACGGATATCCGTTGGAAGTGTGGCTGTGAAACTCACCTGAACATCGCCCACATCGTGCAATTCATCCGAACAGGATTGTATGCCTATCATAGTCAAGGCAAGCATCGCCAATATCTGTATGTTATGTAGTAGATTCTTCATTATGTCTATCTGTTATGGGAAAATAAGGTTATGGTCTCCGTCAAAGTCGGGATTGATGGTTACACCTCCCGAAGCCTCCGACATAAGGAACATACCTGTCATTATGGTATGGTGGCTACGTTTGAGCGGTACCTCTATCGGCTCGGTCAAGGAGAGTTGTGTACCCTCATTGTCATAGATACCTATCTGCACGGTTACAGCCGACTTCTTGCCGTTCACAAACACATAGTCAAATCCCATCGTTGCCTCCGATTCGGAGAGCTTTCTCAATGTGGATTCAAACATCACTCCCGTAGAGGAGTCCACAGGCTTGTCGGTATTCATACTGTAAGTATCGGGCATAAATCCTACATAGTAGAACACCACCTTGTAATCCTCGATGTTTACGGCTCTTGTCTGGGTATCATCTGTTGATGCAGCCTTGTTTCCGTTGGCTTTCGAAGCGACACGTACAGATTCCTTGTCTATAAACTCCACCACATCGTTTGTTACGAACTCAAATTTGGCAAGAGGACGCTGCATCGCAATATCCAATGTATCGGGCAAATGCTCCATAATATCCGCTACAAGGGAAATGTTGTTTGAGCCTCGGAAGGCATCCCGATAGTCATTATTACCCTTGTGGTCGCCTTGCAGTCTGATTTCCGCAAAGTTGTCGGCATTGTGGAAATGGCTGTCACCGCTTGTCTGCACCAAATCCGACCATACCATCACATTGTAACTGCCGGGCAAGAGGTCGAGCGTCACTTCGTGGTCATAACCCTCTGATATATCTTTCGTGAATACGAACTCCTGTGTGTAGTCCGATGTGGTACGCATCTTTTCCGACACGGTATAGGTGCGAACAATGTAACGTATCTTTCCATAATCACGATGATTGTCGTATGTTTCGCCATATCCCTGCTCAATGACCGATATCCCATCATACAGATGTTCCCATTCGGTCATATCTGTTTCATAATTGAGGCGAAGATGCATTTTTACAAACTCCGGCGTTTCAGGCCATTCGTGAACATCACAAGCCGAAAGAAACAATATCGGCAAGCACATAATAAAGTATAGAATCTTTCTCATCGCTTGCCTCCTTTCTTCTTTAAGTCAAACGAATAGGAGAACGATACCGTTGCTTGGTCAATACCCCAATAGGTCTTCTTGATGCTCTCTATCATCAGACCGTCTTTTGTGCGTGGGGTATTGTGGAACTTGTCGTAGTGATTTGAATATACTCCTGCTCCGAGTGAGAACTCCACCCTCCAACGGTTGTTTTTGCTGATGGGCAGACGATAACCGATGCTCACACCGCCACCGATGGCAGGTGTCTCACGGTTATGGTCTTGGTAGCGGTAATTGCCATCAAAAGCAAAATTGTAGTATGCCAGTCCAAAGTGTGCTCCTGCGAAGAATCCGTCATTCTCTTCCGACAGCCAATAGCGGAACTCAGGCTGCACGGCGAAAGTGCGGAACTTGATGGTTGATTTGAAATAGTCCCAAGCCGAGTAATAGACAGGAAGCGTAAACGACCAATGCTTTGCCAAATCTACTTCTGCGGCAACATTGGCGATAGCTATCCCCAAGCCTATGGCATTGGTTTTCAAATGGAGTTTGCGACTCCATCCCTCTATTTCGGGGATAACTGTTTCTACGATAGCCGTTGTGTCGGGTACAATTTCCACAACTTCAACTATTGGCTCTATCGTAATGGTATCAGGCACGATTATAGGCACTTGTACGGGTGGCAACTCTTTCTTGTAGGTTACGAATACCGCACACGCATTTCTCATCTGCTCGAAGAAGAGATTGTTCATCTGCTGCCATACCTTACCACCGTCCAATGCTCTCAATTTTACGACACGGTTGTCGATATGCGTATTCGGGTGATGATAGTCCACCAATCGGGCTTCTTCCTCCAAGATGGCAATTACTTCATCCTTACGGATAAGTTCCGAATCCTCAATCTGCGATTTGAGATAATCCCACGGGATATAGCTGTCATTATAGGTAATAAGGCTGTCGGGAATATCCACCTCACTGCGGATGAACTTTTCAAGTGCCGAGAGACGGCCTTGTGCCAACTTACGGTTGAGTTGATAACTGCCTTCGGGAGAAGCTGCTCCGCAGAAGGATACTTCAATGATATTGATTGTACTGTCTTGGCGTATAGTTCGTAGGAATTCCAACATCTCCTGCATACGGGCGGCATTGTCCGAATAGGCGGAGTCTATGACAGTACTGTTCACACGGAAGTCAATACAGATTTCCGTGTGTTTCTCTTGCGAATGCGCAACACCTACACCAAACAGCAAGAGAATCAGCGTTATACAATATTTCTTAATGCGCATAAATCAGAATAATAGGTCACTTCTCTTTGGAAGAGTGATTTATGCGGCATACTGATATTGATTACGAGTAGGTTACTTGAATAGTCACGATTTAATTTGCTCAACAATCCATATCGCCACTAAACAAAATCTAAATCTTGCGTAACATTTTTTAGTGTAATTTGGTGCTATTTGCCGAAAAATGTGTAATTTTGCATCGCTAATCATTTCTCTTCCAAAGAGATAAGTTCTCTCTTCCAAAGAGACCTTTCATTCGCTCAACAATCCATCACTTATAGAGATTTCAATATCATACTGTTCGCCTTGTCGATGGCTACGGTGTCTAACGATGCAAGGTAGATGCGTGTGGTGGCTTCCGAGTCGTGTCCCATACCCTCACTGATTACCGATAGCGGTACATTCTTGCTCTTGGCGATGCTCGCCCAAGCGTGACGGGCAACATACAAGGTTAGTGAAACGGATAATCCCAACTCTTTACCGATGATTTTTAGGCAACGGTTGATGTTATGGGCTGCATAGATATATTGCTTGCGTTCGTCTATATCACCGAAAGGTTTGATGATAGGCAACAGGTAATTGGATTGCGAAGTATCGTACTTATTCACAATCTCCTGCATACATTTCTCCCACTTGATGAACAGTTGCTGCCCCGTCTTGCGTCTGCGATAGGATAGTACCCCATTCTGCAAATCCTTTTTTCGCAAGTATGCCATATCAACGAATGACATACCTCGGGTATAAAAGCTCATAAGGAACATATCTCGGGCAAAATCAAAGGACGGATTCATCGAGAAGTCCATCTCCTTGATTCGCTTGATGACTTTCAGAGGTACGGCTCGTTTGACGGTCTTATCCACTCCCGTGTAGACGTGCTTGAATGGGAAGCGTTGTGAGGTAAGTCCCTTTTCTACGGCACGATTATATACTGCTCTGAGATTTCGCATATAGAATGATGAAGAGTTTGGACTCACTCCATTATTCTTCAAATATGCCTCGTATGCCATCATCATATCGGAATCCATATCATCAAATGGCACATCCTTGTCCTCTCGGAAACGCCTGAAACTGCATAGAGTCGCAGCATATGTTTCCGATGTGCGTATCTTGCCCAATGTTTTCAGATTGGCAATAACTCCCTCCATAAATGGGAAGAGAAAATTTTCGGGGTTGTCTGATGCAAATTCCGCTATCACATCATCTGAGGTATAATCACATCCGCTATGTTCAAAATCAGCGATGACCTTCTGGAAATGCTTGACATCCATTCGGATTTTGTCGCCAATCTCCGATAGATAGCGTTTTCTGTTCTCGTTGAACTTGGGTAACACTACCTCTGAAGAGTGGCTGTTCCACTCATAGCCGTAGAGACGGTAGCCCGTCTTTTGCTGACGGGCTACACGATTATGGATTACTTGATAGAAAATTGAGCCTTGTCCGCCATCAACCGTTGATGGTCGGAACTTAATCTTTACTGTTGCCATATCACAATCAGGGTTTTGATTTATTTTGTTTAACCTTACTATTATCCTGCTTGTTCTTAATGGACTTGGCTTTGCTCTCCTGTTCCTTTGCGGCTTGCTCTTTCAATCGTGCTTGCTCGGCAAGGGCAGCTTGTTTGCGTACAGCCTCTTCATAGGTCTCTACATCTTCACGCATCTGCTCAATCTTTTGATTGTCGCGATTAAGTTCAAATAAGTCCTCTAATGTGGCGATTTGCTCAGCCGAAGCATCGCCTTTCATCTTGATGTAGCGATATTTTAGGTCGTTGTCATCCCTCTGAACATTTGGTCTTGACAGGTGATATACTGCTGATACTCCTGCTGCCATAAGGAAGACAATTATTGATAGGAGAATCCAAGATTCCTTTGTATAAAGGGCAAACGAGTGTCGTTTCTCGTCAATGTTGTGCTTTACCTTTACCTCGTCCATCTTGTCGATAGCCTCTGCAAGCTGTTGTTTTACACCCTCAAAGTCGGGTTGCTCCTGCTCACTGATGCCATCCATTCGCTTGTTTATCTTGCTAAATTCATTGACAACGAATCCTGCAAGCTTGTTGGTTTTAGCATCATAGTACTCTTTGTTTTCCCGATTGCCATTCTCGATTAACTCCTTAATCGGTGTCAAATCAACATTGGCATTTACTGTTTGTTCTGTTCGTTGGCTCTTGCTGATTGTCAGCAACTCTTCCAACATTGCGATGATGATTGAATTATTTTCCTGCATACTATTCTGTTTTTAAGTGGTTAATTGATTAGAGTTTGAATCCTCTCGTTCTCTTTTTCTTAGGCTTCTGCTGCATCAAACGGCGGAACTCTGCCTCTTCCTGGCTATCCACATCGGGCGAATATGTGAAATCCAACAAGCCTAATGAACCGCTGATAAACTCCGATTCCTTGTCTTCGAAATGGCTTATTTGCATATGGTGTGGTTCATATTGTCGCTGATTCTCCGATTGATTGTGACTATTCAGAGCCTTATCAATCTTTGAATAACTGAAACTGCGGTCTATCTTAGAGCCGTTGAAGTGGTAGCCATTCTTGGTAAAGATGATACCTTGCACCTCATTAGTATTACCCTTATACTTGAAGCGAACATCTATTCCTTCGGCTTTCAAGCGCTTCAGCAGTGTAGTCCAATCCGAGCATCGTGCAACCTCCCGTTTGAGAGCTTGATATATCTCGTAACGGGTTTTGTCAGGCTCTTTAAGTCGGTGCGTTTTTACCTGTTCTTTGCCATTGGCGAAGTATAGCCCGTATTTGCGTGTCAACTCTTTGCAGATGCGTTCACTGCGGTAACGGTCATTCCTGTCGCTGATGGTTCTGCCGTTATTATCTACTCGATTAAAGGCAATATGAACGTGCGGATGCTCCTTATCATAGTGCCGTCCGATGATATATTGCGTATCACGAATACCCATTTTCTCCATATATTCTCGGCTTATCTGTATCATAAGTTCATCCGTTAAGCGTGGTAAATCCTGCTTTGAGAAGCTGAGTGAGATATGTCCGATAAACTTATCCACTCGTGGATTAAGCCTCGATTGAGCAATAAAACTTTTGGCTATCGTGCTGTTATCATTGAACAATACACCTTGACAATCTATGAGCGTAGCTTGCTTCTTCTTATCGAGGATATAATCAACAACTCCTCTGGCTCCAGAGCCTTTTACAATCTTCGCCATCATAGGCTGATATGGTCTATAATGTTTTCCATTGACAACAATAGATGTTGGCATTGCCCGTAGTGCAGCCTTACACCCTCCCGATGTGCTTTTTGAGTGAGCTGATTGAGGTTGTTTGCCATACCGCATAGTTTACGAATATAGTCCGCTTGTTCGGTTGTCAGGCGTGCCTTGATATGGCAATCACGGATAGCCATTCGCACAATCTCGCTCGCAGATACACCTGCATTTTTGGCTTTGAGTTTCATTGCGTAGTACTCTTCGGTAGCCATCTTTACCGTTATGCGGTACTTGCGTTTCTCGGACAACTTCTTCGTGGGTC
>OLPH01002836.1_pt1 | contig 13236 bp, 5 predicted proteins | sample 1672951 | NCBI WGS metagenome assembly OLPH01 (sample SAMEA3136740, study PRJEB25190) | human gut metagenome
ATTCTTCCATGTGAATTTCGAATTTGAGAAGTGTCAACTTATTCAGTACACTACAGTCTGACTTTTATCTCCTTAACTCCACTTCAAAGCTAGCACCATCTTTACAACTGAACTGCAAAACTGTTTGCTTCTTATCAGAAGAAATCACCTTGCAAAACGGAGTTTCTTCTACATTCCATTGCCCTTTTATCGTTACAGTCACAGGTATTTCACTACTGGCATTTTCAATCCATGGTCGTGAATAGATACTACGTTCGATGCGTTTCCCATCTTTATCAAACGCTTCATCGCTTGGACCGCGATACAAAGCTAAATCCGGTTGTGCCACCGTCAACTTAATCTTATCAGCAGATCCTTTATGAATCATAACCAGACAGGAAGTATCCACACGTTGTAATAAACCACCCGGCAATGTCGTTTCAGGAGTTTCAAACAACACATAAGAAATGATCTGTTCGGAAACGGACTCTACAATATGTGCATTCCGGTCTTGCTGTAATACCTTATAAGTGGGCTTCTTTGCAAATTTCTTCATCAGAGTTTCATTCGTCTGAGGCAGAACAGCGTATTCATAACTTCCGTTTTTCGGTGCCTTTCCATGATCTACAACCAAAGAAACCCAATCACCCTTTGTTTCCTTTCCTGTATTTTGCATTCGCGAGTATTGAGGAAAGTTCTTCTCAAACCGGATGGGAGTTGGAACATAATAACCCGTTCCCAAATGGTCCACCCATACTTTCTTATCTCCTTGATAATTTTTCCAATAATCATGCCCTGCTTTATCAGTAACTGCCAATTGGAAGATAGTCGTTTCTGTCGGGAACTCCGTATTTGTATTTTCAATATCCGAACCAAGACAGACAATCATTCCATCGATGAAATGGTAAGATTTACGTACCCGATGTGATCCGTTGTACTTATCATGCTCATGTAACTTCATTCCGAAATTACCATTCATCTTCTGTTGAGACAAACCACCGGCAAAAGCCTCGTCGGAGTAAAGCATCTCTTCCATTCCAGAGTAACTATCCACATTGAGCACCTTAGCCTGCAATTGCTCCAATGGCAAATGAATAGATGTCACTCCCGGAATACGGTTCCAGTCAAAACCTTCCTGCTGCCAGCCGCTAGTGGCGGGAGTTACTGTCTGTCCCGGTGCAGCAGTCAATATTTGCAAACTGCCGTGTGCCAGGTAACGACCGTATAGATTTGCTCCCAGATAATGCTCTGCCGCCCATAGATAACGGGAATGTCCGCGTGCCACAGCCGACCAGTTACTACGACGTTGGACAGAGACGCAACCATATCCCATCGCTATATTTCCCTGCGGGTCCGGCTCCGAACGGAAACCTTTCTCTATAAGAAGTTTTGCCACCTTACGTTCTTCAGTATTTGAAACCTTAGGTATATATTCAGGAGAGTCATTTTCAATACTTGGGTCTGAAATCAGACGGAGGTAAGAAGAAGCCATTTCACTATCATATTCCTCCTTTCCATCGGGAGAACCGGCTAAAGCCATCATAGCAAAATGCATAGGAACCAGTTTACCTTTTCCATCCGGATGACGACCGGACATGGAAAGAGGGAAGTTCAGCTTATTGCAATAGAAACGCATGGTCAACAGTACATTTTTCACTGTTTCATGAGCTAACTCGGAAACAGCAAATTCCGTCCGGCTGAAAAGATAGATCATATTGGTTGCTCCATCGAGTCCGCCCACAGCATAAGCCGGATAGTTATTTCGATGATGGAAAGCACCTCCGTCTACTTTAAACGAACCGGACAATCCCAATGCAGGACGGCAACCAAAATCAATCCAACGGGAGAAAGACCGGAGATATTGTAGTTTTTCCGGTGTATCTTCCATCATTAAAATGCTGGCAATGCGTCCTGTGGTCTGTGTATTGAAAGAGTCCATATCAATTCCATTGACTTCCGGTTTAGGGTATACTTCGTTAGTTATCGCATACCAGCGTAATGTCCGTTCGGCTTCCTGAAGTTGCCCGGTTTCCCTAAGCACATCTTTCATCAGAAAATATGCCAGGTACAGACCGCGAACACTATAGCCATAATGATGAATATTTCCCCAACAACTACCATAAGCTACCCCCTGATCGGTTATGTGATCGTACATTGCTAAGAACTTCTTCTTCATTTCTTCCCGAATCACCGGATTTGCCGCATTATTATATGCAACGGCAATTCTTTTCATCAGGTCGAAATAAGCACGCATTTCCACTCCCATTTTAGTCAGCATATCTTTATCCCAGTTCGGTATGATCCGTTCATAAGCTTCTGAAGCACGTACCATGTAGATAGGTACTCCCGATACTTGGCCGTTCTTGTAAGTTATCTGATAGAAATCATATTTCTTGCGGATGGTTTCTACTTCTTTATCTGTCGTTTTCCCTTTCGTGTAGATCATATCACGAAAACGCTTTTCCAACAGTTGCATTTCTGCTCTTTGCTTATCGTCTACAGGAGTCAATTCAATATCCGGTTTCAAAAGCGAGTGTTGATAGACAACCAGCCAATGGTTGGTGGTCCCGGCATTGACAAAAGGAACTTGCAGATCGGCCGTCTGTTGACGTGCATCAACCTTAGTAGCCGTAATCAAATGATCGATGAAAAGGCTTCCTTTTGAATTTGGAGCAATAATCCGGAGTTCATTCATGCCTTCTTCCGGTGTGCCTTGCATATCACGTTCATAGCAAACCCATGCGGCACGCCAACCACTGAAATTAATACCAAAAGGGAAAGATGTGCATCGTTTGCCGTCTTTCAGAAACTGAAACTCAATGGTCGCATCTTGGGGAACTTCATTATAAACCCACACAATAAAAGCCGAAAGATATAAATCCTTGCCGGTCGGATCTTTCTTCTCAAACTTCAGGTCTTTCTTGAGTTCCAATATTCCACCCGGTTCAAATGTCCATTCCAGCGAATGTTTTCCATCTTTATAATGCAGATCAGATACCGACAGGCGGGAATGAGTAGCGGTGATACAATCCGGTATTTGCGGTTCTTCAAAAGAAAACATCCGTTCATCTGTTACAACTTGCGCATGAAGGAATGCTGAACACAAAAGAGAAAACAGAGTTGTCGCTCCAAATTTAGTAAAAGGTTGTTTCATCATGGAAATATAGTCTTATTAGGTTTTCAGTATATAAGTCAAAGTATAGTCGCTTTAAAATCTGTAAAGAGTACGTGATTCTGCAAAAGACGTAAACCGAAGTGTCCGTCACCTTCACTACCCGCAAGGGTATAGCGGAACAACTCTTCATCATTCACAGAATAAGTTGTGATTCCCTTTTCCACTCGAATCCGAATCTCATACCACTGATTGGGGACGAGTAAATGAGAGGCATCGGTATATTCTTTCAATAAAGGTTTCACCTTGTCATCTGCCACTCCATAATATTCTCCTTTGTATCGACGGAAACGGGTCGTTGAATTATCATTTCCTCCGTATCCAACGTAGAAAAGGTTTAATGTGTTATAGTTTTTAAAGATGCCGTCACGCCACTGACTACGGGCAAAAAGATCATCAGGGTATTTAGGATCATTGGCAGCCCAGAAGCAGTTCAGATCACTCAAGCGGTCATACTTTCCACCTTGCATCACCATACAAATACGATAACTTATTTCATAATCGCCCGTCAATCGTTGCCGATACCACATAGTCAGTCCGTCCGGAACTATCAATTCTAATGTATCTGCACGTTCTATTATCTGCAAAGCATGGGATGCATCTTCTATTTTCCATTGCTGCACAAAGGAAGCTTTGTGTTGTGCCAAAAGCACCACACTATTTAAGAGAAAAAAAGTAATCAAACTGTAGCCTATAAAAAATCGCTTCGTCATTACGGTATTAGTTTAAAGATTATTCTTCCGAATACAAAGAAACCCCTCTTTTCGAAAAAAGAGGGGTTCAAATTGTACAAAATATCTCAAATAACGTATTGACTGATAATTTGCATTACCAATATCTTATAGTTTTTTCATCAACAAAGTTCTCATACCATTTCTGGTTTGAAGCACCCTTACTATCTACCCATTTAGTAAAATCAGGATATGCTTCTCTAAATGGTACACGTTCATAAGCATGACGTGTGCCAACCGGAAGTTTAACTCCCCAAGTGGAACCTTTGGTATTTGAATAATAAACATTTGCATCCAGTGTAGTGTCACCCGCAACCAATGCTTCATATTCTGCTTTGTAAGCAGAAGTCGGTGCATAACCCCTCATGTGTATTTCTTTACCACCGTTCACCTTAATAAAGAAATTCTGTCTATTAGTATCTAAAATCAACTCTCTAAATGCTGCAAGCTGAGCATCTCTTTCAGCTCCAGTTAATCCTTCTTTACCAATCAGTCTAACTTCAGCACGCAACATAGGTAGTCCTTCTCTTACTTTTCCTTGTGTTACCTGAAACATATCCTGATTATTATCCATCAAAGAAGTTAAACCATCCAGTGTAATAACAGTTCCTTCCGCTTGTGCTTTATCCACTGTCAATATTGCGAAACGCGGTTCTTTGCGAGTATCATTACTCCAATTCCAATTTTTATTTTCAACTTTCACTATATTTTTTGTAGAAAGTTCCTCTTTAGCTAAGTCTGTCATTGTTCCCTGACCACCTTTTAGTACAAGGCTTGCAGTAATCCGATCAACATACTCGCTTTTCAAACCATCCAGTACAACACCTAACACAGTCGGGTATATACCACCTACAGCACGAACATCCAAAGTCAACAACAATTCTTCTTTACCTCCTACAGTCTCCATCATCTGTTGACTATGACATTCAGTCACCTTCAAGTCATACTCGAATACAACATCGTTGAAATCTTCATCATACCATGAATCCAGTTGAATAGGCCAACCATCTTCGAACATCACCACACCTGTGTTATGATAGAAAAGATAGCCTTGGTCCGTTTCATTTGTCGGCTGCACTGCATCTTCAGGAAGCGCAAGAGTTACCGATGCCAGACGGTTTGTTTCAAAATTGAAACCAGTACTCTGATCTACACCACGACTAACAGGAGACAAAGCAAATTCTTTTGTAGCTTCTGTTCCCGAAACTGTATTGTATTTCATATACACTTTCTCGCAAGCAGCAGGAACATTCAACGTAAGAGTACGGGAATCTTTCACTAATACATCTCCCACAAGCAGACTCGCTTCAGAACCACTTTTATCGGAATATACATTCACAAGTGTAGAAGCATTTACCGGGTCAACAGTTCCCGAACCATCGTTACCTTTTTCCAACTCATTATCAGAGCAGGAAGTAGTAACCAACATTGTCCCCATAAGGACATACATCAAACTTTTAATTTTCATCTTAATTTAATTTTTAAATTTATTGTTTGTTTTTGTTTCGCATGAGAACCTGGCTTATCACACTTATTTCCAGGCTCCATTTGTTAACTTATCAAAAATATATTTAACTCCTAATAGCTTTTTGCTTGCCTTTATTTGTAATTTCAATCCTTTCCATCGAGAATAATCACAAGAGCTAAAATAGGGCTCAAAAGGCCTGTTCATGAACACTGGATAATATATACAAGTTATTTCGTATATTTGCATTAGACAGAACATTCAATACAACAAATGTAGAGCTTTTATTCCGAATATACAAGTTCTATATATAAATATATCAAGGGAAATGGATCAAGTACTGTATGGTATAGATTACATAGAATATTATTTCTATTGGATATATTACAAGTTTATTGGCTATCCTTTAATCATAAGAATATGCTCAATTGCTGTAATGTTTTGTATTATTGCGTACTTATTTCTCCTATTCCATATTATATATGGTATATTTAAAAGGCGAAAAGAGAAGCGGAAATACAATAAAGCATTTGATAAGTATTATGAAGAAATGAAATCTATCTCACTAGATTCCAACACATTGAGTGAAGAAGAGATAGCTGACAGATTAGAATATGATACGAAAAAGCGCCCGAAACCTAACGAGTTACGCATTATCACTCAACTATTAACAGAAATCAAGAGTGTGCATGAAGATGAGATCAATGAACTAAACTATCAAACGATTCAAACCGTATTCCAAATCACACGTTTCCTTGAACGCGAACTTCAATTCGGTTCCAAAAGATCAAAGATACAAGCTCTGAAACTTATTCAGTCCATCAATGGCTATGCCTCTGAAGCGGTATTGGTGCGTTTCCTCTATCATCGTGAACTAGAACTAAGAAACTCGGCACGCTACACTTATATGTGGTTAAGCCAGGGTGACCCGTTCCGCTTCTTTGACGAAGATATCGGCATGAAGTTAAGGCAATGGGACATGATGGAGTTACACGCTATCTTGGAACACCGTAAGAAAGTGGGATATAACACACCCACCTTTATTAAATGGGTGAATACTTCAGCTGAAGAAAACGTTAAGATATTCTTTATCAACGAAATCCGGCTATATAATGAAACCGAAAGTGCCCCAATTCTCGCGAAGCAACTCAATGCCCGTTCTGTGGAAATACGAGGTGAAGCGATCAAGACTTTAGGTAAACTAAAATACAAAGAGGTTGAACCTAAGCTGATTGAAATGTATAATGTACAACCGGAAGAAGTCAAACGACAAATCATTTCGGCTATTGCGGATCTAAAGACCGATAAGGCTTTAGGATTTCTTTACAATGCTTATGATGAAGCAGATAACTGGGGAACCAAGAGAGTCATACTCAAAGCCCTCTATGAGTATAGTGCAATGGGAAGGAAAACATTCGATCAATTGGAAAGAAAAGCAGATTCCCACACAGCTATATTGTTTGCCCACACCAAGCATCCGTTAATCAACCAGTTAAACTAGAGAACATGAGAGATATAATATTTACATTCTTCAATTATTTCGTATTCTTTTATACGAGCATGCTGGCGATATTCTTCGTCACATTCGCCTTCCTCTCTTTCATTTCTCTAAAACGGAGAAAGGATTACTATGTGGAAAGCTATATGCGGAAAACAATCAAGGAATCCCCCTATACACCGGGCATTTCGGTAATTGCTCCTGCCTTCAATGAAGAAAAGACAATCATTGATAATGTGAACTCCATGCTTGCATTGGAATATCCGCTTTTCGAGGTGGTTATTGTAAATGATGGAAGTACGGACAGTACATTGGAAAAGATGACCGAATATTATGAACTGGTAGAAGTGCCCTATGCTTATATCGAGCGAATCAAAACCAGACCGTTCCGAAGACTCCTCAAATCCTCCAACCCGAAATACAGCCGACTCATCGTTGTAGACAAAGAAAATGGAGGAACCAAAGCGGATGCATCCAATGCGGGTATCAACGTTGCTTCTCATCCTTATTTTATCTGCACGGATGTGGATTGCATTTTGGAAAAGTATGCTCTTTATCGTTGTATCTCGCCCATTATATCTTCAGAAAAACAAGTAATTGCAGTCAGCGGAACGATGTTGATGGCTAACGGATGCGTCGTGAAAGACGGACAAATCATAGACGTTAGAACTCCCCGTACACCGATTCCACTTTTCCAGAATCTGGAATATATGCGCTCTTATCTGATTGGTAAGATGGGATGGTCCGCTATCAATGGTATGCCGAATGTTTCCGGTGGATTCGGTCTTTTCGATCGTTCGGTAGCGATTGCAGCCGGAGGATACGATGCTCCCTCTTTTGCCGAAGACATGGACCTCATCACCCGCATGGTAGGATATATGTGCGACTTCTCCCGTCCTTATAAGATCGTACAGATTCCTGATACTTGTTGTTGGACGGAAGGACCTCCCAACCTGGCAATGCTTTACCGTCAACGTACCCGTTGGGCACGAGGGTTGTTCCAGACACTTAATATCCATCGTAAGATGATTTTCAAAAAGACGTATAAACAGATGGGACTGTTAACTCTGCCTTATATGTTCGTTTTTGAGTTTCTAGCGCCGATCATCGAGCTCGTCGGTTTGATAGTATTTATCTATCTGGCCTTTACAGGAGCAGTCAACTGGAACACGGCATGGATGATTTACCTGACGATCTATACGTTCTGCCAGTTCCTTTCCATCGTTGTTATTACCTACGACTACTATGTCGGGATGCTATATAAAAGAGGATATGAATACCTGTGGATTATCATTGCGTCCATATTAGAGCCTATCTTCTATCATCCCATCATCACTTTCTGTTCATTGAGAGGATACCTCAGTTATCTGACCAATAGAGACTTCAAGTGGAAAAACATGGAACGTAAGGGATTCAAGCAGAAAGAAGAAAGTGCAGACGGTACTGATATAACGGCAATGAAGCCCGAACCTGCTACGATTTAAACAAGAAAGAAAGATTAAAGACAAGATAGAATGAACAGAGAATTTCTCCATAAGATCACCATATTAGGTTGTCTGTTTTTACTGATAACCTCTTCCTCCGGGACCGACAACGGATTCCAGACACCGGAGCAATATGCCCAGATTGTACAGGAGCATTTTGCGAACGAGGAATGGGAAGCAGGGAAAGAGCTGTTGGAGGAGGGCCTTCAGAAATACCCGAATGTTTCTGACCTTGAATGGCTCATGGGAAAATACTGGTTCCACGAAAAGAACTATGACCAGTCGCGTTATCATCTTGTCAAAGCGATAGATGACAATTACAACAACGTCAATGCCAAACATCTGCTGGTAGACGTAGAAGATATCACCGAGAATTATTCCAGTGCTATTTGTTACGTTAATGAGTTGCTGGAAGTGAATCCGTATTGGAGAGGTTTATGGCGAAGAAAGATTGAACTGTACCGCAAGCAGAACAACGATGTGGAAGCAGACCGTCTGTTGAAACGAATCAATCAGATTTACCCGAACGATACGATTCTAAGGAAGGATTATATCTACAGCATGGAGGTAGGCTACCAGCAAATGAAAAAAGGCGGTAACCGAAAAGAGGCTATCGAAAAGCTGACGGAGCTCATCAAAGTATCTCCTCAAAACGAAGAATATTATCTGGACATCATTAACCTGCATTTACAGGAAGGAAACCGGGAAGCTGCTCTAGGCTGGTCATCCAACGGTTTGGCTGCCATACCGGGAAGCGGTGCGCTTATCGTCAAAAGGGCGAGTATCCTTAGTGAATTGGCACGTTATCCGGAAGCTCTGGTGTTTATACGCGAGCAAATGCGAAGAAACAACAGCCCTGCCATACGGCGTATGTATAACGACCTGTTAATGGAGGCTGCCCGAGCAGAGAAGCAGCGGGATCCTTATGTATTATATGGCATGGCCTACGAAGGAGGTAATAAGAACAAGGAAGCATTAGACTACCTGCTGAACACTTCCGTCACCCGGGGATATACCGATGACGCACTCTTCTATATCAGAGAAGCTAAAAAACAATATGGCAACAATGATAAAGGAATTCTTTATAAAGAATATATGCTTTATCGCCAGATGAATGAGGATGATCTTGCCTATTCAACGCTGAAAAAGATGTATGAGATGTATCCTGATGATTATGATATTACGCTTGCCATGAGCGCACAACACATGAAGAAAGCTGAAAAACTGATGGAACTTGGTCTGTACGCAGAAGCATTGCCGCACGTATTGTTCGTTTCTCAAAAACATGTAGACGACAATGAAGTGAACGGTGCCGCATGGGAAAAAGCCTTGAGTTGCTATATCAATATGAAACGTTACAATGAAGCACTTGCAACATTGGACACCATCACTCTTCACTTCCCTGATTACGAAAACGGCACGTTGAAAAGGGCATTTATTCTCGATAAAATGGATAAAACCGAAGAGGCTTTGCAACTGTATCTATCTGCCATCGAGCAGAGTGATGAGGATATGCGCATTTTCTATGTTATCGGATACGAGGAACTAGCAGTGCCGTACATCAAGAAATGTATGGAAGCCGGAGCTACGAAGAAAGCATACGAGGAATCTGTTAAGCTAATTAGCCTGAATCCATCGAGCGATCTCGGATTACGGTATGCCATCAATTCGTCCGGTTTACTCGGAAAATACGATGAATTCGAGAAATATACGGCTCAAGGGATCAATTATTATCCTGAAGAACCGTTCTATCAGGCAAAGAGGGCTACTGTCCTTGAGCGTGACAAGAGATACGAAGCTTCTTTGGAATTCCTGAAACCGATACTCAATAAATACCCGAGTAACAAAGAGATTATAGGCGCATTCTCACAAAGCAGTGAATATCGTGCCCTGCAACTGACAAAGGCGAAAGAACCGGAAAAGGCTCTCGCTGTTCTTGATACAGCTTTGCTTTACGACAGTCAGAACAAATCATTGAAGTACACCAAGGGAGTGGTATATGAAGCCAACCGTCAAGCGGATTCAGCCTATTATTACCAAAAGTACTACGAGCCATCCATCATGGAATATCGCTCTTTCCAACGACATTTATCGGGCCTTAGAAGCATGATGCTCAAGAATGAGATTGCTTTGACCTACCTGCGTGCACGCTACGGAGAAGAAGATATCATTACCTCTGTTGCAACAGCCGAATATACCCGAAAAGGCCAGAAGAACAGCTACACAGGACGCCTCAACTATGCAGGACGAAGCGGCTCGGCAAGCGACAGCATGGAGGCTGAAGAACAGACACCAGGAGGGGTTGGCATTCAGGTACAAGGTGAGTGGACGCATCACTTCTCACCGAAGTGGAGCCTCACGGCCAATGCAGCCTTTGCGACCAAATACTTCCCGGACATAACGGCTGATGTCGCTTTACGGCATTATCTCAAGAATGATTGGGAAATAGGTGCACATGTGGGTTATAGACGGGTAGCCGCCTACACAAAGCGTTATGAATGGAACGATGAATTCTTTGCAGGTGGCACCGGAGACAATGGCTATCTGTTTACGGGTTGGAATGAGTCAAAAACTAACCTACTCACTGTAGGCGGAGAATTAGCCAAGACCATTGAAGTCGTTCGTCTCAACACGAAGATAGATATGCACTTCTTCAACTCCAACTTCTATTACAATGCTCAGATTGGCGCCAAATACTTCCCGGCTAATGACGGAAAGACAAATATCAACGCCATGGCAAGCATCGGATCGGCACCGGAAACGGCCGTACTGGACTATGCGCTGCCCGGCTCTTTCTCTCACACCAATACTATGGTGGGATTGGGAGGCCAGTATATGGTCAGTCCTAACATTACCATAGGTCTGATGGGTACCTGGAATACTTATTATAACCAGACCAACACCGTGCGAGGGACCAGTCCGCTCAACCCGATAGAATCCATATCGACACGCTATAAAAACTTATATAACATTTATGCACAAGTTTATATTTCATTCTGATACGCTTGGCCCTGTATTGGCAGGAATGATATGTATTTGCTGCCTTTTATCCAGCTGCCGTATGCAGGCACGCACGGAGATGTTCCCATCTAAAGAAGGGTATCTCGTCACCATTGGTGAGGATCCGACCGACAGAGACACCCGGTGGGCGAAATACCTGTACGAGCATCTCAAGAAGCGTGCAAACGACGATGAAATAGTAGCTTTTGGCGTTTCCGAAATGGACATGTGGCGCATCATCATACAGATAGACCCAACATTGCAGAGAGGATTCAAAGTAGCCTGCAAAGGCTCTGATATCAGACTGACCGCAAGTGACGACAAACAAATGTTATGGCTGCAATACCAACTGATAAAGAAGATCAGCAAAGAAGACCCGCGTATAGACGGTTCGGATCTTCCTCCCGCCCTTATCAATCTCAACGATACTTGCGGAGCTTTTGCATTTGACTATCAAAGTATTTATTCTCCATACGGCCTGAACGCCGATCATACAGGCGTTATCGGCCTGGACAACTTTGACGACAGCTGGGGAATATGGGGACACAACCTGCGAAAAGTCTTGGGAAAAGATGCAGAGAAAGTATATGCCACCATTCACGGGAAGACAGATGACTCACAACTGTGTTTCTCTTCCGAGGATATGTATCGCCAGATAGAAAGTTACATCGTAGATAACTTCGGTGAAAAGGGGAATTTCCGTTTTGTAATCGCACCGGATGATACTCCGTACGCCTGTACGTGTGCCACCTGCACCGCATTAGGAAATACAGAGAAGAACGCAACTCCCGCCGTTACGGAACTGATCCTCCGCCTGTCGCAGCGTTTTTCCAAACACACGTTCTTTACGACTTCCTACCTGACTACGCAACAAGTCACAAACAAGCAGCTCCCGCCTAACGTCGGGGTAATTGTCAGCGCTATCGACTACCCGCTCCGCCGGACAGACGGCAAGGACGAGCAAGACAAGAAATTTGCGGAACAACTCGACAACTGGAAGAAAGTAACGAACAACATCTATATATGGGACTATATCAACAACTTCGACGACTACCTCACTCCTTTCCCCATATTAAAGATAGCCCAGCAAAGACTCCAACTTTTCAAACAACACGGAGCCAGCGGCATATTTTTCAACGGAAGCGGCTACAGCTATTCTTCTTTCGATGAAATGAGGACTTTTGTATTATCAGCCCTTCTTATCAACCCGGAACTTCCGGTTGATGAGTTAATTAAAAGCTATTTCAATCAGGAATACCCGGTATCCAAAAAATGGCTGTACGATTACTACACAGAGCTAGAAAACAACGCCCAATCCGGAAAGCGGCTCGGACTTTACGCCGGTATCAGAGAATCGGAAAAAGGATTCCTCTATCCGGAGAAGTTTATCAAATTCTATGATGAAATGGGAGATTTTGTATCCGAAGCAAAAGGGAAAGAGCGCAAAAAGCTGCACGAGCTCCAGACCGCCTTGTCTTTCACGCGCATGGAATTAGCACGTGACCACGGTTTCGACGCTTACGGATATGCCAAGCGGAATGGAAAGGATATTCAACCGCTTCCCCAAGCTCGTAAATGGGTCACCCAGCTCAAAGAGCATCAAGCATTTGCCGGAATGGAATATTATAATGAGTCAGCTTATGAGATTGACTATTATATAAAGGAATGGGAACAATATATACTTGCTTCCGACATAAAGAAAAGTTTGTTTCTGGGAATGAATCCTTCCACAGCCCCTAAACTAAATAAAAATGATTCAAAGAAACTGACCGACGGCACTCACGGTTTACCCGGAGACTATCATTGCGGTTGGGTTATCATTCCGGGAGAAGAATGTACCATCAACCTGCCGGTTAAAGGACTCAATGCATCAGGAACATTCTATATCAGTTTTCTGAATCTTCCCC
>OLPH01002842.1_pt1 | contig 13194 bp, 10 predicted proteins | sample 1672951 | NCBI WGS metagenome assembly OLPH01 (sample SAMEA3136740, study PRJEB25190) | human gut metagenome
CTGGGCACCGTGCTCGCCAACGAGGAGGTCACCGCCGAAGGCAAGTCCGAACGCGGCAACTTCCCGGTGTTCCAGCGCGAACTGCGCCAGTGGTCCATGCGCATCACCGCATACGGCCACCGTCTGATCGAAGACCTCGACACCATCGACTGGCCTGAGAAGGTCAAGCTCATGCAGCGCAACTGGATCGGCGAATCCCACGGCGCTTCCGTGCATTTCGACGTCGAGACCCCGAACGGCGTCAAGGACATGGAGATCTACACCACCCGTCCCGACACCCTCTTCGGCACCACCTTCGCAGTCGTCTCCCCGGAACACCACCTGCTTGAGAACGTTCCGGAAGAATGGCCGGCGGAAACCCCCGAGGATTGGAAGGGCGGCTACGCCACCCCGGTCGAGGCCGTGAAGGCGTACCGTCTGGCCGCCGAAGCCAAGACCGCCAAGGACCGCGTGGACGAGGCGGGCGAGAAGACCGGCCTGTTCACCGGCCTGTACGCCATCAACCCGATCACCGGCGCTAAGCTGCCGCTGTTCACCGCCGACTACGTGCTCATGGACTACGGCACCGGCGCGATCATGGCAGTGCCGGGCGGCGATCAGCGCGATTACGATTTCGCCGTCAAGTTCGGCCTGCCGGTCATCTACACCGTCAAGCCGCTGCCGGAATCCGGCGACGACCTCGCCAACTATGAGGGCAAGGCGCCGTTCGTCTCCCATGACGGCATCGTCATCAACTCCTCCATCGACGCGACCAAGGCCAAGGGCGATTCCCTAAGCCTCGACGGCCTGCGCGTGGACGAGGCCATCGACAAGGTCAACGCCTGGCTCGAATCCGCCGGCGTCGGCAAGGGCACCGTCAGCTACCGTCTGCGCGACTGGCTGTTCAGCCGCCAGCGCTACTGGGGCGAGCCGTTCCCGATCGTCTACGGCGAGGACGGCACCCCGCACCTGCTTCCCGACGAGCAGCTGCCGATCAACCTGCCGGACGTGCCGGACTACAGTCCGAAGACCTTCGACCCGGAGGACGCCGAATCCAACCCAGAGGCTCCGCTGAGCCGCAACGAGGACTGGGTCAAGGTCGAGCTCGACCTGGGCGACGGCAAGAAGACCTACTACCGCGACACCAACACCATGCCGAACTGGGCCGGCTCCTGCTGGTACTACATGCGTTACCTCGACCCGACCGACACCAAGCACATGGTGGAGAAGGACGAGTTCGACTACTGGATGGGTCCGGACCACAACAAGACCGCCGGCAAGTCCGGCGGCGTGGACCTGTACATCGGCGGCGTCGAACACGCCGTGCTGCACCTGCTGTACTCCCGCTTCTGGCACAAGGTGCTGTTCGACCTCGGCTACGTCGACTCCATGGAACCGTTCCACAAGCTGTTCAACCAGGGCATGATCCAGGCATACGCCTACACCGACGACCGCGGCCAGTACGTGCCGGCCGCCGAAGTGGTGGAAGGTCCCGCCGACGCCAACGGCGAGCCGACGTTCACATGGAACGGCCAGCATGCCAACCGCGAGTTCGGCAAGATGGGCAAGAGCCTGAAGAACATCATCACGCCTGACGACATGTATGAGAACTACGGCGCGGACACCTTCCGCCTGTACGAGATGGGCATGGGCCCGCTGGCCGAATCCCGTCCATGGAACACCCGCAACGTGGTCGGCTCCATGCGTTTCCTGCAGCGCCTGTGGCGTAACGTCATCGACGAGACCACCGGCGAGGTGCGCGTCACCGACGGCGAGCTTGACACGAAGACGCTGAAGCTGCTTAACAACACGATCGCCGACGTGACCGTCGAGATGGAGGCCATGCGTCCGAACACGGCCATCGCCAAGCTCATCGTGCTCAACAACCATCTGACCAGCCTCGACGCCGTGCCGCGCGCCGCCGTCGAACCGCTGATCCTGATGCTCTCTCCGATCGCCCCGCACATCTGCGAGGAACTGTGGAGCAAGCTCGGCCACACCGAATCCCTGGCGCACGCCGACTGGCCGAAGGCCGACGAACGTTACGTCGGACAGGATTCCGTCACCGCGGTCGTGCAGATCAAGGGCAAGGTGCGCGCCAAGCTCGAGGTCTCCCCGGACATCGATCCGAAGGAGCTGGAGAAGATGGCGCTCGAAGCCGTCGCCGACCGACTGGGCGGCAAGGAGCCACGCAAGGTCATCGTCAAGGCTCCGAAGATCGTCTCCATCGTTCCCGCGGAATGATCTTCTGACGAGACGGCCCGCATAAGAGGACGCGGGTTCTTCCGCACCATGGCGACACGCCAGGAATGTGGATAACCCGCGTTCTCCGACCACAGGAGCCGTTTCGGCTGGACAGTATGCCCATGCATCCTCCAATGTTGGATGCATGGGCATATTTGCATTTCGCGGCACTCACCCCATCCGTGCCATCCACACGGCGGACGGCGGCACTGGCATGCCGGCCGCCACGAAGCGGCTGCGGGGATTGGGCATGCCCGAAAAACCGTCCCGCCCCAACAGCCTTACGGCCATGGAGGCGCAATCGGACGAACCGTCCGCATCACACGAACCCGCACGACCGATGCCGCAGCGGAAGACGCATGACGCGAAACCGACATTGGCGGAGCTCGCCGGCGTCCGGCCGACGGACAAACCCGACGAGGGGGAGCGGCCGAAACGCGACAGGCCACGATTGGCGTTCCGCCCGTTCCACGCGCTCATGGCGATCCTCACTTTGTCGTGCGCGCTGTGCGCGAGCCTGACCATGCTCGTCCAACAGACGATCCACTACAGCGAACTGCAGCATTCGCGGTCGCAGATACGCTCACAGGCCCAACAGCAGCCGCAACAGGCCCCGCAAACGGAACAAACGCCGGCACCGCAAGAAAACGGGCCGACGCAGGACGCGTCCACACCGGACAGCCATGACGGGCAAGACGGAGCGCAGCAATCGAACCAGCTTGACCTCAACACCGCAGACCTAGGCGAATTGCAGACCCTCAAAGGCGTCGGACCGGTCACCGCGCAGCGCATCCTCGACTATCGAACGCAGATAGGACGGTTCGACAACGTCGACCAGCTTCTGGAAGTCAAGGGCATCGGTTCGAAGACTCTGGCGAAGTTCCGTGACCAAGTGTGCGTGAGATGACGGGCACACGCGATTGGCTGACCAGGGAGCGCGGGAGCCGAGACTGGAGACTGCTGCCGGCCGCAATATGCGGTTGGGCGGCCAGTCTGGCCGCGCACGCCGGCTTCGCATATTGCATGTCGCATGACGGCATGCTCGGCGCTTTGCCGGCCGTTCTCACCTGCATGATACCGCTGGCGGTCCTGGCGGGACTGCCCTTCCCACGATTGCCGGCGTCCGTTCGACGACGGATAACGCTCTGGCATGCGAGCGTCACGGTCTGCGCGATCGCTGCGATGGTTTGCGCGGCAAGCGCGTTGACCTATGATTTGCTGCAATGGCGCGACCCGGCTTCTCGGGCGGCCGCGGAAGGCGACGCTTCCGTCGTCGTCACGGCGCGCGCCACCTCGCCGACCGTCATCTCCGACAGACGGTCGAACGACTGCCGTGCCGACGCGCGCATCACATCGGTCACCATCGACGGCGTACGGCAAACCAGTTCGGCACGAGCGCGTATATACGCGGACCGGCCTGAATGCGGCAAACTCAAACAGGACGGCACCTACAAGATCGCGGGCCGCATCTCCGAAGCGCGATACGGTGCCATGCCGTTGTGGCTGACCGACGTCACGACAGTCGAACACGTCAGGCCGCCAAACCTGCCGATGCGCGCCATCGGCATGATGCAGGAGGCGTTCTTCGTCCAAACCGCACGTCTTTCCGACCAAGGGAAAGTGCTCGTCCCCGGACTGACATTGGGTGTTCTCGGACAGGACTACGTGCCGGCCGAAGGCGATGGCACCGACATCGATTCCACATACGCCGCACAGGTGGAGGACGCGTTCCAAAGGTCCGGAATTGTGCATCTCATGGCGGTCAGCGGCGGCCATCTGGCCGTGACCGCCGCATTGGTGCGTTCCGTCTGCTCGTTCTTCCTTCTGCCGCGACGATTCACCGCACTGCTGGTCGCCATGTCGTACATCATGCTGTCGGCATGCGTGTTTCCGTCGGATTCGGTATCCCGCGCGCTTTTGATGGGATTGTCCGGCGCGGCATGCCTGTTCATCGGCAGACGAGGCCAGGCGATGGCGTCGTTGAGCTGGACCACATTGGCTATGCTGATGGCATGCCCGCACATGTCGCAAAGCTTCGGATTCGCCCTGTCCTGCGCCGCGGTGCTCGGCATCGTGCTGTTCGCCGACACCCTCAACGCATGGATGGAACCGGTCCTGCCACGGTTCGTGGCCGAGGCTCTGTCCATGACCATAGCGGCGCAAGTGTTCACCCTGCCGATCCAGGTGCTCATCGAACCGGAACTGCCGGTGTTCTCCATACCGGCGAATCTGATGGTGGCGCCGTTCGTGGGTTTCGCCACATTGGCCGGCCTGGCCAGTCTTGCCGTCTCATGGCTGATTCCGTGGCTCGGCCTGCAACTGGCCCGTGCGGCCTCCTGGGGCACCGCGGTCATGGAACTGACCGCCCTTGAACTGGGTTCCGGCAGCCAGGCCACGATACCGTGGGCCGGAGGCGTCGGGGGAGCGGTCCTCGTCTGCGTGGTGGAAGCCGCCTGCGCGGCCGCCGCGATCATGACGCACCGGCTGTTTGGACAAATGATGGTCCAGGAACCCGATCTGCCCGGAAAACGTCTGATAGCCAACCCTGTGGAACGGCTGCGCATGTGGATGGAACGTACTCGGAAGGCATTGCGCGAACTGCAATGGGAGGAATAGGCCATGCCGGTTTTGTCCACCGATACGGCGAGATTGAATGGTATGCCGAAACCATCCGCAGCCACCACGCCCTTCCACCTTGTGTACGGAGGCGACTCGTACCTGAACGACCAGACGGTGCGCGACCTCAAACACGAGGCGCAACGCCGGTATCCCGACGCGGAAACCATCGAACTCGACGCGGCAAACGCCGACCATTACGCCTTCGACGAGGCGGTAAGCCCATCATTGCTTGCGGATCGTGCCATCGTCATCGTCACCAACCTGCAGAACGCGGACGAAAAACTGGGCGACGCCATGGTCTCTTACTGCAGGCAGGCGTGCAAGGAGCCGGCGGACGCGTGCATCGTCATCTGCCAGCATGAGGGCGGTGTGAAGGGCAAACGTCTGGTGGAGCAGCTCACCAAGGCCGGAGCGTACAAGGACGCTGTCGCCGACCTGAAGAAGCCCGAGGCCAAACTCAACTTCGTCATGCAATGCTTCGAACGGCGCAAACGCCGCGTCGAGCCGATGGCCGCGCAGCAACTCGTGGCCGTGTTGGGGGATAGGACCGGCGAGCTTGCGGCCATGGTCGGCCAGTTATGCTTCGATTTCGACGACAATCCCATGACGCTCGCCCGCGTCAACCAATATCTCACCTCCAATCCGCAGGTGGATGGCTTCCGTGTCGCCGACCTCGCGTTGTCGGGACGTACGGCGGACGCGATCATCGCCATGCGATCGTCCGTGGAACAGGGCACCGCTCCGATCGCGCTTATCGGCGCGCTGGCCATGAAGCTGCGGACGATGGCGAAGGCGTCGGCGGTGCGTGCGGGCACCATTTCCACGGCCGAGGCGAAAACGAACCCCTGGGTGTTGAAGAACGCGACCCGGCAACTGTCCGGATGGACGTCAAGCGGCATGAGCGCATGCATCCAGATGCTCGCATGGGCCGACGAGCAAAGCAAAACCAATGGCTCGGACCCGGTCTATGCTTTGGAACGGTCCATCGAACTGATCAGCCGCAAAGGACGTGCCGCATGAGCAACACCATTACCATCACAGCCGCCACCGGAGAGGACATGCAGGCGTTGGGGGAGCGTTTGGCGAAGCTTGCCCGTGGAGGCGACGTGCTGTTGCTGTCCGGTCCGCTTGGCGCCGGCAAGACCACGTTCGCGCAAGGGTTCGGCGCGGGACTTGGCATCGGAGAGCCCATCGTCTCGCCGACCTTCACCATCGCACGCGAGCTTGAGGGACGGTTCGCGGACGGTTCGCCGGCGCATCTGGTGCACGTCGACGCCTACAGGCTCGGCGGCAACGCCTACGCGCCCGGACAGGACACGGTCGGACGGCTATTGGACGAATTGGAATCGCTCGGTTTGGACGAGGAATTGGAGGATCCGGGCGAGCATACCGTCATCCTGATGGAATGGGGCGAGCAGATGGCCGCCGCATTGGCTCCGGAACGGCTTGAAATCCACATCGACCGTCCGCTTGACGCGCCCGCCGTGACCGCGGACGGCGAGCTGACCAGCGCGGGCGCACGCACGGTGACGTTGGTGCCGGTGGGCGCTGCCTGGGATTCGTTCGATTTCACCGCGGGAAAACGCTGACCCTGTCAAGACGCATCCGACGTGGCCGACCGCACCGCATGCCGTGGCTTCCAGCGCCGGTTGTACAGTGGTTGGCAGTTTGGCACAAGGAGTTTTCAAGCATATGCAGACACTGGTGATTGACACCTCATATGGTTCGACCGTAGGCGTGGTCGGACATGAACCCATCGTCGAAACGGATTCGCGCACCCATGTCGAGAAACTGCAGGTGAACATCGCGCAAGCCGTCGAACAGGCCGGACTGCAGGCGTCGGACATCACCCGCATCGTCGTCGGCGTCGGACCGGCGCCGTTCACCGGCCTGCGCGCCGGCATCGTCGCGGCCAAGGCATTGGCCTTCGCCACAGGCGCGCAACTGGTCGGACAGGACGTGCTCGCGCCGCAATGCCTGGCACATACTCAAGCTATGGACGATCGCCGCCATCTGACGCTTGCCGTCAACGACGCGCGTCGCCGGCAACTGTATTTCGCGCTGTATGACGGCGGCACCGTTGCGGACGGCGTCGGACAATCGCCCATAACGTTGATCGACATGGACATCGACTATCCGGATTCCATCACGATGCGCGTCAATGACGTTCTTACGAAGCTCGCCGACACGGGCAAGCCGTACGTCGTCGACGTCATCGGCCATGGTGCGGTCAAATACGCGCAGTCGTGGAATGCGATTGCCTCCCTCGGCGAAGTCGACGACCATGCTCTGCTCGACGAAGGCGCGGAAGGATTGGCGCGATTCGCGGCCTTCACCACCAGCGAACAGGCGTTGGCAGAACCGACCCCCGTCGAACCGTTATATCTGCGTCGTCCGGACGTGTCAGTGCCCAACCCGCTCAAGCATGTGCTCAACCATGCCGGCGCCGAACGAACGGAGTGACGGCACGCCCATGATTGTCGACCATTCCCAGATTCCGGAAGACACCGCCGTCGGACAGATCGCCGCATTGGAAAAGGACCTGTTCGGCCGCGGCGCGTGGAGCGAACAGTCCGTACGGCAGGAATTCCACGCTCCGGCACGCACGTATCTGCTCGACATTGAAGGCGATGCCGTACAGACGGCGGATCCCGTCGTCCGAGGCTACGCAGGCTACTGGTACGACGGCGACGACGCGGAGATCATGACGATCGGCGTCGGCAGACCATACCAACGGCAGGGGATAGCGGCGGCGCTTCTCGAAACACTGATCGTCTCGGCGCGTCGGCAGGGCGCCAAACGCATGCTTCTGGAAGTCCGCGTCGACAACGTGCCGGCATTGGCGTTGTACGAAAGGTTCGGCTTCACGCGGATGGGATTGCGCAAACGCTACTACCAGCCAGAAGGCATCGACGCGTACACCATGAGCCTCGACTTGGAGCCGCGCGTCGTCGGCTTCAGCGCAACAGCGGATACAGAGCACACTTCAGCAACACACAACGGAGCAGCAATGAGCGAACCAATCGTACTCGGCATCGAATCGACCTGTGACGAAACGGCGGCGGCCGTGGTGCAGGGACGCACCCTCATTTCCAACGTGGTCGCGTCCTCCATGGACGAGCACGCCCGCTACGGCGGCGTGATTCCCGAAATCGCCTCTCGCGCGCACGCCGAAGCGTTCGTGCCATGCGTCTCCAAAGCTCTGGCCGACGCGAACATGACGCTGTCCGACGTCGACGCGATCGCCGTATCCGCGGGACCCGGCCTCGCCGGCTGTCTCGCGGTCGGCGTGTCCGGCGCGAAATCGTTGGCATGGGCCGCGAACAAGCCGATCTACGGCATCAACCACGTCATCGGACATATCGCGGTGACGCAGCTGCAGTTCGGACCGTTCCCCAAGGACACGCTTGCGTTGATTGTGTCGGGCGGGCACACTTCGCTGCTGCATGTCGAAGACGTGGCGCGGCATATCGACGTGGTCGGCACCACGCTCGACGACGCTGCCGGCGAATGCTTCGACAAGGTGGCGCGTCTGCTTGGTTTCCCGTATCCCGGTGGCCCGCACATCGACCGTCACGCGCAGCTGGGCAACCCACATGCCATCAAAGTGCCTCAGGGCCTTACACAAGGCAAGGCGGGGCAGCAGCATCCGTACGATTTCAGTTTCTCCGGCGTGAAGACGGCCGTGGCGCGTTGGATCGAACAGCAGCAGGCGGAAGGCAATGAGATTCCCATCGACGACGTGTGCGCGTCGCTGGCCGATTCCGTCGCGACGGTGCTCGCCAAGAAGGCGATGCGCGGTTGCGAGCAGTACGGTTCGAAGACCCTGATCGTTGGCGGCGGCTTCTCCGCGAACTCCCAACTGCGCGCCAAACTGTTGGAGGTCGGAGCCAAGCATGGCGTCGAAGTGCGTATCCCGCAAATCAAACTGTGCACCGATAATGGCGCTATGGTGGCCATGCTGGGCGTGAACTTGGTGGAGAGCGGCGTGAAACCGTCCGAACCGGATTTCGCAATCGATTCCGCCATGCCGTTGACGAAGATCAGCATGTGACGGTAGTCCCGCCGCAGCAGGGGAGACACGCGCGGGATTTGCATTTTGCGTTTTACTGCGTATGATTCATGTCTTGTGCACAGCGCATTCCTGCGTAGCTCAGTTGGCAGAGCATCCGACTGTTAATCGGACGGTCACTGGTTCAAGCCCAGTCGCAGGAGCCATTCGAAAAATCCCCTTGGAAACAAGGGGATTTTTTCATTTTCAACGACTCTTGGCATTTTTGGCCACCCTTCATGTTTATCCGTCGGCGGAAGCCGTGGTTCGTCCAGCCGTCCATGCGTATGATGAACGCACCGGGTCAATCAAACAAAGGAAGGAAGTCCATCATGTGCACTGGCGTTCGTTTCTCCGACGAAGAGGGAAACATGTATTTCGGCCGCAACCTCGACTGGAGCTTCTCATACGGCGAAAGCATCCTGGCCACTCCACGCGGCTACCACTACGACAACGTGTTCGGCGCGAGCGGCAAAGCCACGCCGAACGCGGTGATCGGCGTGGGCGTGGTCATGGCCGACCGTCCGATGTATTTCGACTGCGCCAACGAGCATGGTCTGGCCATCGCGGGATTGAATTTCCCCGGCTACGCGGAGTTCGTGCATGAGCCGGTCGAAGGCACCGACAACGTCGCGACCTTCGAATTCCCGCTGTGGGTGGCACGCAATTTCGATTCCGTCGACGAAGTCGAGGAGGCGTTGAAGAACGTGACCCTCGTCTCCCAGATCGTGCCCGGCCAGCAGGAGTCGCTGCTGCATTGGATCATCGGCGACAGCGAGCGCAGCATCGTCGTCGAACAGATGGCGGACGGCATGCATGTGCACCATGACGACGTAGACGTGCTGACCAACCAGCCGACGTTTGGCTTCCATATGGAGAATCTGCGCAACTACATGTGCGTCGGCAACGAGATGGCCGAGCCGGCCACGTGGGGCAAGGCGTCCCTGTCCGCTTGGGGCGCGGGTGTGAGCATGCATGGCATTCCGGGCGATGTGAGCTCCCCGTCGCGTTTCGTGCGTGTGGCTTATGCCAACACGCATTATCCGCAGCAGGAAGGCGAGGCGGCCAACGTGTCTCGCCTGTTCCACACCCTTGGTTCCGTGCAGATGGTTGACGGCATGGCGAAGATGGGCAACGGCCAGTTCGAACGCACGCTGTTCACCAGCGGATATTCGTCCAAGACCAACACGTACTACATGAACACGTATGATGATCCCGCCATCCGCTCCTACGCGATGGCCGATTTCGACATGGATTCCTCGGAGCTGATCACCGCCGCCTGAGCATGCGTGGGCTTTTTCGTCCGTCGGTTCCCATACAGACGGACGAAAAAGCCGCACGATTGCCGAAAAGGACATGAAAATGGAGTCGTGCGACAGATCCACTTTTCGGATACCGGCTCTTCCATTGCCCGCTCAATGCCGTTTGACGTCGGACCAATACGACACGCCGGAATATGGACTTCGAGCACTTTAAGTTTTTAGAGTGCGGGGTATGAGCAATACGACGACCACCTGGCATTCGATCCGTGAGGCGTCCATGATTTCCGGACTGCCCGAATCGACGTTGCGTTATTACGAGCAGATCGGCATCATCGATCCGATCGCCCGCGATCCGAGTTCAGGCCACCGAGTCTATTCGGACAAGGACATCGAATCGCTGACCACCATCGCATGCCTGGCGGCGACGGGCATGCCGCTTGAATCGATGCGCGAATACCTGAAGAACCGTTTCGACGGTCCGGAAGGCGCCCGACGGCAGATCGAACTGCTCGACGCGCAATCGCTGCGTCTGGCCGCGAAAGCCGAGGCCCTGCGCATCCAGCAGGCGTACGTGTCGCTCAAATCGCTCTATTGGCGCGCCATCGCCGAAGGACACGAGGATGAGGCCAACCGAATTCTCGAGGAAAACAAAGACGTCATCGAAAACGTCAAGAAACAGCCCGGCAAGGGCGCGATCGCACGCTGAACATTCAGACGACGATGGCCGCTATCCGCACGCAACATTTCCGACGATAGAATGAACGCGGCATATGGCGCGAAGACATCGAATGGAAAGGAAGCCATGTTCGAGGAACTGCATAGGAAGATGAACGCGTTCTGGAACAACGACAGGACGCTGTCGCAGACCGATCCGGAATATGTCAAGCTGTTTTCCGACTTCGCTTACGGGGAAGTGGTGAACGAGCCGGGCGCGAACCATCCCGATCTGGACGACCAGACCCGCTCCCTGGCGATCCTCGCGGCTCTGGTCGGCTGCCAGGGTCTCGACGCGTTCGAAATGATGCTGCCGGTCGCCTACGAGACAGGACTAACGTCCGTGGCCATCAAGGAGATGATCTACCAAGCCACCGCATACTGCGGATTCGGGAGAACCCTGCCGTTCCTGAAGAAGCTCAACGTTTTCCTTGGAGCCGCGAACGTGCATCTGCCGCTGGAGCCGCAGGGCACGACCACGTCGGAGACCCGCGCGCAGGCCGGAGAGGACAAGCAGGTCGAGATCTTCGGCGAGAACATGCGCGGATTCGCGCAATCCGGACCGGAGGAGACCCGGCACATCAACAAGTGGCTGGCCGACAACTGCTTCGGCGACTACTACACTCGCGGCGGACTCGACACCCGCGAGCGCGAAATGGTCACGTTGTGTTTCCTGGCCGCGCAGGGTGGTTGCGAACCGCAGCTTACGGCGCATGCCAAGGCGAATATGGTCGTCGGCAATGAGAAGGCGTTTCTAATCGCGGTGGTCTCGCAGTGCATGCCGTATATCGGCTATCCGCGTACGTTGAACGCGATTCGTTGCATCGATGAGGCTGTGAAGGGCTGACCTGCCCGTTAAAAACGCCGGCAAACAAACAAAGGGCTATCCGCCGAACAAGACGGATAGCCCTTCCTTATAGGTGATTGTGGATGGCGTGCTGTGTTTACTCGCCCCACACGTCCTTGGCGATGGATTGGACGAGTGCGATCTTGGCCCACTGCTGGTCTTCGGTGAGCTTGTTGCCTTCCTGGGTGGAGGCGAAGCCGCACTGGGTGGACAGGCACAGGCGGTCGAGCGGAATGTACTGGGCGGCTTCCTGGATGCGGGCCTTGATGGTGTCCGGATCCTCAAGGTCGGGCTTCTTGGAGGTGATCAGGCCGAGCACGACCTTCTTGTCGCCGGAGACTTCGGCGAGCGGCGCGAAATCGCCGGAACGGTCGTCGTCGAACTCGAGGTAGTAGGCGTCCACGTTCTCCTCGCCGAACAGTTTGGCCGCGACCGGCGCGTAGCCTCCGGAGGAAAGCCAGGTGGAGTGGAAGTTGCCGCGGCACACGTGGGTGTTGATGACCAGGTCGTCCGGCTGGTCGGCGATCACGGCGTTGATGACGTCGAGGTTCTCCTGCTGCAGGCGTAGCGCGTCCTCGTCGCTCCAGCCGAGACGTTCGCGTACGCTCGCATCGCACAGGCGTGTCCAGGTGCAGTCGTCGAACTGCACGTTGCGGCAGCCGGCGGCATACAGGTCGGCGATGACCTGGCGGTAGGCGGCGACGATGTCGGCGGTCAGCTCGTCGTCGTTCTTGTAGAACTCGTCATACGGGTAGGCGGCCGCGTTGCCGGTGAGCACGAAGCGGGTCTGCGCGGGGGAGGGCATGGTCTGGCGGGCCACGGTGTTCTCGTCCTCGAACTGCTTGACGAACTTGAAATGTTCGACGAACAGATGGTTCTCGCCGGAGATCCTTCCGGTCACGGTGGCGGTGTCGGCCGGGGTCACCTCGTCGTGGAAGGCGACGCGGTGGGCTGCGGCGGCATGGTCCACGCCGTTGAAGCCCCACATGAAGTCGAAATGCCACCAGCCGCGGCGGAATTCGCCGTCGGTGATCACATGCAGGCCGGCGGCCTTCTGCTTGGCGACGAGTTCGGTGATGGCCTTGTCCTCGACCGCCTTGAGCGCTGCGGCATCGATTTTGCCGGCGGCGAAATCCTCACGCGCGGCCTTGAGCTCGGCCGGGCGGAGATAGGAGCCGACCACGTCGGCGCGGAACGGCGCGTTATGCGAGTATGCCATTGAATACCCCTTTTTTGTGAAAGCGACAAATACCTAGTGAAGGTTACACGCACGTCCCGAAACACGGGCGCACACGGCTTCTCGGCCAGTATTCGTGCTTGAATGGATGATGTTATCCGTTACACATTCGAGAATGGAAGGCAATGAGCGAATCGCGCGATCCCGCAGGCGACAGTACGACCACGAACAACATGGGGGAGGTGCGGGAAGCCGAACATCAGGGCGCAGCCGTCAAGGCGGCGTTGGGTGCGAACATCGG
>OLPH01002848.1_pt1 | contig 13167 bp, 12 predicted proteins | sample 1672951 | NCBI WGS metagenome assembly OLPH01 (sample SAMEA3136740, study PRJEB25190) | human gut metagenome
GAAATAAAAGTTCGGAAGAATGAAATGAAACTTCGGAAGAAAGATTTCAAAGTTCCGAAGAATTTTTTTATTCCTCCGTGGAGGATTAGAAATTCTTAGCGAGGTAATGGCTGATTTCCTTGAGGGTCTAACCAAAGGGTCATCATGCAGTGGCGACAGTCGTGGGCGATGCGCAGACGGTCTCGTCCACGGACTAGGTAGAGTGGTAGTGCAAAGGGTGGCTTGCGACCCGTACGTGTGCAGTAACCGAGCTGATGCAGCAGGCAGTGACGGGTAAACATCACTGGGATAGCCCCCTCGGGGCGCTCCACCTCTAGGGCGGGGGCGATGCTCCCAGAGACTCCTAGCTGACGGTACAGCTTACGTGCCGATTCATTTGCCACGTTGTAGGTAAAGTCCAGCGTGTCGGGCAGACCATACCGCTGACGCGCTGTAGGATCTGACGTGTGAAGTCGGTCTATGCGCTTCAGCTGTAGGGGTTTGCCGATGGCATCTCTGCGCTGCAAAGCTTTCGCTAGGCATTGACGCTGTAGCTCCTCCGATAGCTCTCGTCGCAGCTCTGCAACGAGCGAAGGCGGGACGAAAAGTCCGTCAAGACTCAAAATCACTCGTTTAGCTCGGTATGGCGTGTCGCCAAGCTTGCGGAGGGTGCGCTCTATATGCTCCGTATTATCTCGCTGTGCGGGCTCTAGCGTGACCGCACGGCTACGTGTGACCGACATCTCGGGTGCCTCAGAGAGTTGCATCTCTAGGGTGAGTTGATCGGGTGTCGCCTCTAGATGTAGCGTCACGGGCATGGTACGGGTAGAGGCGTCGGGGCGGAGGAGCTGAGCCTCTAGGAGGTGGTTGAGATTGCGCCAAAGCGTCGCCCCCTGCGGTAGTTCTATCGCCTGAGATAGTCTCAGGCGATAGCTCCCAGCTCGCTTAGCGGGCATTACCTGATTGATCTGCGCTCCAACGAGCTTCTTGTCAATTGTGTAGGCGACCACCCCATCGCCATTAGCTAGCTCGATATCGTCGCTCAGGAGCGCTATCTCAAGCTCTTTGCCTCGGCTCTGGGTCACTGTGCCGATCGGCTGGCCGAGGCTTTTGCTACTATACGGTGTGATGCTGTCGGTAGGGATTGGCGCCCCGAGGGGCGTATTGTAAGTGGTAAAGGGGCGGGCAAAGGTCGCCTCAGGCAACGGCGTAAAGGTATACTCCGTCGTGCCCCAGGAGGGACGACGCAACTGGTCACTACGTCGGGTCAAGATTTCGTCTAGTACCTTACGATAGTGGGCGATGACGTTGCGCACGTAAGGGAGTGCCTTGAGTCGTCCCTCCACCTTGAAGGAGCTGACACCCGCATCGATCATCTCCTCGATGATTTCGGTGCGGTTGAGGTCTCTCAGGGAGAGGAGATGCTCGCCCTGGCGAAGCTTTTGCCCCTGGGCATCAACGAGATCGTAAGTCATGCGGCAGTACTGAGCGCATTGCCCTCTATTGGCGCTGCGCTGTGAGAGCGCCTCGGAGATGAAGCAACGACCGCTATAGGAGACGCAGAGCGCCCCATGGACGAATGCCTCTAGTCGTAGCGGGGTCTTGTCCCGCACCGCTGCAATGTCCTGACAGCTCCACTCGCGTGGCAGGACAGCCTGCTCGAAGCCTAGATCCGAGAGCATCTGCAACTGCTCTAGCGAATGGTTGTGGCACTGCGTGCTCGCATGTAGCGGGATGGGCGGAAGGTCCTGCGTGAGTAGGCCGAGATCCTGTATGATGAGCGCATCGGCACCCGCCTCGTAGAGCTGATGCGCCAGCTCCACAGCGTGAGCTAACTGACTATCTGTGAGGATTGTATTGAGGGCAACATAGACCCGTGCGGCATAGGCGTGAGCCGCTGCGCAGAGTTGCCGTATATCCTCCAGCGAGACCCCGACAGCACTCCGAGCACCATACTGAGGAGCGCCTACATAGACCGCATCGGCACCCGCCGAGAGCGCCACCAGACCACCCTCTAGTGAGGAGGCGGGAGCCAATAGCTCTATGTCACGTAGTGTGGACAATGAAGCGATGCCTTAGAGCTTACCACCGAAGGCTAGATCGCCCGCATCTCCTAGACCGGGGACGATGTAGGCGTGCTCGTTGAGCGCTGGGTCGATGACACCGACCCATAGCGTGACGGGAGCCTTGTCGTCAAACTGAGACTGAAGGAAGTCAATAGCCTGTTGGCTAGCCACGATGGCGACCATATGGGTGTGTCGCGGTGTGCCACAGCTCTTGAGAAGCGCCTGCCAGGAGAGGTGCATAGAGCCTCCCGTGGCGAGCATGGGGTCGACGAGGAGTAGCTCTTTGTCGGTCAGGTCTGGCGCAGCGACATACTCGACATGTATGTCAAAGTCTTCGTCATCCTTGACTTTGCGATAGGCGGAGATGAAGGCGTTTTCGGCACGATCGAAGAAGTCTAGGAAGCCGTGATGGAGGGGCAGACCAGCGCGTAGGATCGTTGCCACGACCAACTGTTCGTCTAGAACCGCTGTGGGTGCCGTGCCGAGCGGGGTCTCTACGGGACGGGTCTGATAGTGGAGATGCTTGCTCAGTTCGTAAGCCATGATGTGGCCAATGCGCTCTATGTTTGCTCTAAAGCGTAGGGGATCTCTCTGGATCTCTCGGTCTCGTATCTCAGAGATGAAGTGGGTCAGGAGTGAAGGTCTCTCGGATAGATTGTATACCTGCATGAGCTTTACTATGGTTTGGGTGCTTAAATCAGGCAAATATACAATATCTTTGTCGGATAGACGTTTGAATCACGTAGCCAACTACTATTTTGTGAAGCAAGTCATAAGTACATATCACACCTATTCACTAGGTCGTCGCTACTGGCTGGTGGGGCTCCTGCTCCTGCTGCTGGGGGTGCCGATGGCTACCACACTCTCTGCGCAGACGGCCCGACCGATGACGCGTCCCTATGCGGATCACAGACGATTTAACTGGGGATTTCACGTGGGAGCGCATGTGGAGGACCTGATCATTGACAACCTTGGCCCGACGGAGGGAGAGGCGCAGACACTCTATGCGGCTGTGCCGAGCTACAGTCCAGGCTTTAGCGTAGGGGTTATTGCCAACTACAACCCACACATTGACTGGAGCATACGGGTCTTGCCGACACTACACTTTGGGGAGCAGCGACTGCTCTTTAAGAGCTGGGGCGAGACGAGCGAGGAGACCTTTGAGTTCATACCGATGCGCACCAGTCAGATCGAGCTACCACTGCTGGTCAAGTACAGCTCCGTACGCTTCAACGATACCCGCCCATACCTCGTGGGGGGCGTCTACGGCTTGCTAAATATGGGGCAGAAGAAGGGTGCCCCCCTGCAGTTTGCTCCGCTCTCGGCGGGGTGGACCTTTGGCGTAGGGTGCGACATTTACCTGCGCTACTTCAAGCTCTCGCCTGAGCTACGCTTTGACTTTGGCGTGACCGACCTGATCCGCCACCACCGTCCCGACCTTGACGATGGTGCTAGCCTGCGCTACACCAATGCGCTACGCCGTGGCACTGGGCGCATGATCATGCTCACCTTCTGCTTTGAGTAATCAAGGCTACACAGATGCTAGCGGCGGGCTTTCGCCACTTACATACCAAAAGAGGGCGTGTCGATTGTCGCAATCGGCACACCCTCTTTTGCTAAGTGATAGATCTACTGTCTTACTTCAAGACTGAAATGTCGGGGTTGCTTGGTATGTCAAGGATCTTGAGCACACCCTTGTCATCATAGCCCACTGTCAGCTGAATTGTCTCCTTGGATCCCTTTAGAGGCTCTACCTCCACTTGGTATAGGTCCTCTGACAGCTCCGTGATGGTTAGTGAAGACATGACTCTCTTGGTGTCCCAGTCCTGAGCATTGATAAACGGATCGTAGTCGATTACTGGCATCTCTCCGTCCTTCTCATTTAGCTTTGCATTAAGCTTGTCACCAAGGAGCTCCGAGACGACATCGGAACCTCTGTAGTTGTCATTGACGTAGAGCTCGGTGTAGAGCTTGTTGATAAGAGCTTTAGCCTCCTCGGGGTCAACCCTTGGAGTGGTCTCTTCTTGCGTGGTGACCTCTTGAGTGGAGTCTGCTGCTGCGGTGGTCTCATCGCCTTCTGCCTTCTTGCTGGTACATCCAGCCAAGACGAGAGCGACAACTGCCAATAGTGCAATAAGTCTTTTCATGTTGGTCATGTATAGTTTATTGTTGGTGTAAATGTATCTATACCAAACAAGATAAGCGTAGGAGCTAGGCTCACTACGCTTATCTGTTCTTACTCTAAACCAATATCTTTCGTATCGAAGAGCGGAAGACGGGACTCGAACCCGCGACCCCAACCTTGGCAAGGTTGTGCTCTACCAACTGAGCTACTTCCGCATATCGGACACCCCTTCTTGTATCAGCCTCCCTTGTGTTGTGAGTCTACTGACTCAAAACTAATTCAGAGCCGTCGCTCTTCCTAACCACCAAAGGGTGATAAAGGGTGCCCTTCCGATTTGTGAGTACAAAGGTACGAAAACTTTTTGAATCTGCAATAGCCTCGGAGGATTTATTTGTCGAATTGCCTCTTTTGGCTCTTGACAGGGAGCTCGCCTTAGAACTTCGTCGTGTGACGAATGCCTAGCTCGGCGATGAGCTTACGATAGCGCTCGATATCCTTCTTAGCGAGGTAGTCGAGTAGACGGCGACGCTTACCAACGAGCATCTTCAAGCTACGTGAGGTAGAGAAGTCCTTCTTATTCTCCTTGAGGTGCTCCGTAAGGTGCTGGATACGATAGGTAAAGAGAGCTACCTGGCTCTCGACACTTCCAGTGTCTTTTGCAGAGGTTCCGTACTTTGCGAAGATCTCTTGCTTCTTGGTACTGTCTAGGTACATCTTGTTATGAGGTTATTTGTGAGACATTCATATCATCTTCGCCACCCAATGCCCCACCTCTATGGGGGCGACAATGAGAACGACGATGTATTTCGCCTGCAAAGGTACAAATAATCTTTTACCCCGCAAGCATCACGCCCGCCTCGGGTCACTCGATCACGACAATGAGCGTGGCGAGCGTGGGGCAGTTGTCGTAGACAAACTTAGCGTGTGAGCTGGCGTTGCGGACGCACATGTGGGAGCGGGGTGTCGTGCCGAGCGAATGGCTGTACTCGACGATCTTACCCTTGGGATTGTTTACGGGGACACCATGTATATAGGCTCCGCAAGTGAAGCGACTAGCCCACGGGGCAAAGCCAGCGATACGACTTGAGCCGTCACTGGTGTAAAACATCTTAGGCTTCTTCTCCTGTAGGAGGAAGATGCCCAGAGGGGTCTCCTTAGCGTGAGGGGGCTTGTGGCGTCCCGTAGTGGCGGGGTTGATGCTCCGTACGAGGTAGTGCGCTGGGGCCTGACGCTCCAGCGTGATGATGTGTTGGTTCTTGCGATCCACTACGACAACGTGAGAGAAGGTAACATCGGGCTTCAGGAGCTTGACGTAGCGCTTTGGCACAGACCAGTCAGCTTCGGGAGACTCGGTTCGTCCTTGCCAAAAGTTGCTACCCTGCGTGTCGGTCATCGCTATAAGCGTTCCGTCTCGACCATAAAGCTCGGGCGTGAGAGTATCTGTGGAAGCGTAGAGTGGCACCGCCTGATAGCGCTCCACGCCGAGCGAGTCGGAGACTAGCTTGTAGCTATCGCGAGACCACACTTTCGTGAGGGGAGCTTCGCCGTTTAGGTTCTTATAGTTTTGCAAGACGCCCCACCGATGAGGCGTAGCTTGTAGTTGCTCTATGCGGAGGAGCTGCTCTCGTATCTTATTCCACTGGATGGTACGGGTCTCCTTTTGGTACTGGTAAGAGTCCTCGAGCGTATACTTGTCAAAGGCGAGCTCTCGGTCTATGACAATCTGCTCTACCGTAAGCTCAGGCTGTGAATCAGCCACGACCGTATCTGTGGCTATGATTGAGTCCATGTTCGTAACCTCGGCACTGCTATCCGTGGAGGGTTGACAAGCCAGTAGGAGCGTGAGAGCTAGCGGTAAGAAGGTCATAATGTTTTTCATAAGAGTGGTTAAGTTACTAGGAGGCGTCGACCCCTTTGAGCTGAGGTAGGTGCCAATGATAGTGCGCTGCTAGGATGCGTATCAGGATGACCATGCCAGCCGATATGAGCTGTGCGTAGACCGTATCTATAGGTACGAAGTGAAGCATCAGTGTGTAGATGACGCCTCCAGCGATGCAAGCTAAGGCGTAGATGTCTTGGCGGCAGATGAGTGGGGTCACGTTGAGGATAATGTCTCGCAGTAGTCCTCCGAAGGAGCCAGTTACCGTACCCATAATGACCGCCACCCAACTGGGAAAGCCCATGGCGAGCGTCTTGTCCACACCCACGACCATAAAGAGTCCTAGCCCGATAGCGTCAAAGACAAAGACTGTCGGTGCTGTGCGGATTAAGATCTTCCTAAAGATATATACATAGAGTAGCGCCACAAAGGTGATAATCAGATAGGAGGGCTGGAGCATCCAGAAGGGGGTCGCCCCGAGGAATAGGTCACGTAGCGTACCTCCGCCCACAGCGGTCGTAACACCCAGCACGTAGGCGCCAAACCAGTCCATCTGCTTGGTCGATGCCAAGCGGATTCCAGAGATGGCGAAGGCGAAGGTCCCAACGAAGTCTAAAATACTCGTGACCGTCACCTCAGACCATGTGAGAGCTGAGTGGTCAAAGCCTAATATCTGATCCAACATCTAATCTCTAACCTCTAATGCTTAGCTCTTGAGGATAGGAGCGAGCGCACATTGTCTATGAGCAGACGTACGGCAACGGAGTTGAAGCCTCCCTCGGGAATGATCAAGTCGGCGTAGCGTCGTGAGGGCTCGACAAACTGCTGGTGCATCGGCTTGACCGTCGTGAGGTACTGCTCGATAACTGAGTCGACACTGCGTCCCCGCTCCTTGACGTCGCGCTGTATGCGTCGTGCTAGGCGCACATCGTCGTCCGTCTGCACGTAGATCTTGACATCCATCAGGTCGCGGAGCTCTTCATTCTCAAAGATCAAGATGCCGTCAATGATCAGCACGCAGGGTGGATCTATGGTGACCGTCTCGGGGATGCGGTTGTGATTGACAAAGGAGTAGACGGGACGCTCCACGCTGTGTCCATCGCAGAGCTGGCTAATCTGCTCGCACATTAGCTTCGTATCGAAGGCGTCGGGGTGGTCGTAGTTGAGCTTCGCACGTTGCTCCAGAGGTAGCTCATCGTGCGCCTTATAATAGTAGTCGTGGCTGAGGACTACGACATCCTCATCAACAAAGGTCTCTTGCAGACGGCGCACCAAGGTACTCTTGCCCGAAGCGGTACCACCCGCTACGCCTATGATAATCGGTTTGTGCTTCATAGCTTCAGCGAAATAGTCTTATGCGTTTACTATAAATAGGTATCTCCGCGCGGCGCAACGCTCCATAGTCTCTAGCAAAGAGTCGTACGAAGCCCCCGCTAGCGAGAGCTGTAGGTGAGTTCCCTCAGGGAAAGCGTCTACATCTGCGACCAGCTCGGCAAGCGTCAGCGACACCGTGTGCGATGGCGGTAGCGAAGCTTTCGCCTTGCGACGACAACGTGCCAGACGACGCTGCAGGTTGATGGCAGCCAGTACCAATGGCGTGGTCACGCGTCGGCTCCACCAGCTACGTCCCTGATGCTTGAGGTAGAAGAGGCGCATCGCTCCGTAGAAGTTCTCCTCGTAGCGTACCCTATCGGCCGCCTGCTCCGACTCGCCCTTGTAGTGTAGTACTGGCGTGGGGAGGTAGTAGTTATGGTAGCCCGCTCGCTCTATCGTATAGCAGAGATCAATGTCCTCGCCATACATGAAGTAGCGCTCGTCCAGTCCGCCCACGGCTTGGTATAGTGCCCGCCTCATCATCAGGAAGGCGCCCGTCAGCACTGGCACCTGCTGCACCTCATCAGACGAGAGATGCCCCTGGTAGTAGCCATTGAGCCAAGCAGAGCGAGGTGCCAAGCGATAGAGACGTGTCAAGCGACAGAAGCTATGCCACAGCGTAGGCACGCCCCGCTTGCTCTCGGGGTGCATCACCCCAGACTGGTTAATGAGGCGAGGTCCTATAGCGCCCGCCTCGGGATGGGTACGGAGAAAGGCCAAGCAGTACGACAGTGTCGACTCCCCCACTAACGTATCAGGATTGAGCAACAAGAGGTATTCGCCACTTGCCTCGGCAATAGCTTGGTTATTGCCACGAGCAAAGCCTCCATTCGTCGGGCTCTCCAATAGCTTAACCTTAGGCTCCCCGCCAAAAGCTGTACGGAGACGATCCATCGAGTCATCGCCCGAAGCATTGTCCAGCACGATCACCTCAGTCTCGCCCTCGATCAGACGACAGCTAGCCAGCACCGAGCGAACCGCCTCGATGGTTAGCTGCGGTACCTTGTAGTTGACGAGGATGACCGAGAGGAGCATAGCACTACCCTGCTAGCGCTAGGCAGAGACCACGATGAGGTAGTAGTTCTTCTTGCCTCGCTGTACCAGTAGATAGCGACCAGCGATTAGATCGTCGGTGGTGACTACGCAGTCTTGGTCAGCCACCTTCTCCTTGTTAAGGCTTATGCCGTTCGAATCAATCAGCTTGCGTAGCTCGCCCTTGGACTTAAAGATCGGAGCATGCTCCACCAGTAAGTCTAGCAGTTTGACGCCACCCGCCTGCTCTAGGAGCGTCCGTCCGACGTTGTAGTGTGGCACGCCTGCCATCACCTCCTCGAGTAGCTCTTCGGGCATCTGGCGCAGCTGGTCGTGCGTGTTATTGCCAAAGAGTATCTGTCCAGCCGACATGCTCTGCTCATAATCCTCACGTCCATGAACCATGACCGTGAGCTCCTCCGCAAGCGTATGCTGGAGCAGGCGCTCATGTGGAGCCTGACGATGACGCTCTATGAGCGAATCAATCTCCTCTAGTGGTATGCTGGTAAAGATCTTGACAAAGCGCTCTGCGTCCTCGTCCGAGACGTTGAGCCAGAACTGGCAAAAGGTGTAAGGCGACGTGTAGCGACGATCTAGCCAGACATTGCCCTTCTCCGTCTTGCCAAACTTCGTGCCGTCAGCCTTCTTGATGAGCGGACAAGTCACGCCAAAGGCTTCGCCACCATCGATGCGACGAATCAGCTCCGTGCCAGTCGTAATGTTACCCCACTGATCGGAGCCACCCATCTGCACACGGCAGCCGTACTCACGGTAGAGGTGCAGGTAGTCGTAGCCCTGGAGGAGCTGGTAGGAGAACTCGGTGAAGGAGAGTCCCGCCTCGGCATTCGCCTCAAGACGACGCTTGACGCTATCCTTCGCCATCATATAGTTCACCGTAATATGCTTACCGATGTCTCGGATGAAGTTGAGGAAGCTGTAATCCTTCATCCAGTCGTAGTTGTTGAGCAGCAGCGCCTTATTGGGAGCGTCCGACTCAAAGTCTAGGAAGTGCCCCAGCTGCCGACCGATGCACTCCTGATTGTGTCGGAGCGTGTCCATGTCTAGGAGGTTACGCTCCTGGGACTTCATCGAGGGGTCGCCGATCATACCCGTAGCTCCACCCAGTAGAGCTATCGGCTTGTGCCCAGCACGCTGCAGGTGCCGTAGCATCATCACGCCGACAAGGTGACCGATGTGGAGCGAGTCAGCCGTCGGGTCAAAGCCCACGTAGGCAGTCGTCAGATGCTCTGTGAGTTGCTCTTCGGTGCCTGGCATGATGTTATGAATCATCCCACGCGCCTTCAGTTCGCTAATCAGTGAGGAGTGGCTCATAGTTATTCGTTATCTGTTTCTTAGGTCACAAAGATACGAATTTGCTAGTTAATAGACGTTTCCAACGCTGGAACCGAAGAGTTCCTCCCTTGGAACTGAAAAGTTCCAGTCTTGGAACTGAAAAGTTCCAGTCTTGGAACTGAAAAGTTCCAAGACTGGAACTCTTTTTGGAACTCGTATATACTAGAAAGAGAGTACGATACGATTTCTTCGGCAGACCTCTTCCACACGTCAGCTCCGCTAGGGTTACAGTACGAGCTACCGAGACATCATCCTCTCCCCCTCAAGAACGACAACGGGCGGACTCACTACATGGTGAGCCCGCCCGTACTATTATTGTCGATGTTATATCGCTCGGTCTAACGCTATCGCTTCAGGCGTCGTGCCAGTGAAGCAGATGAGCTACCGAAGTCCTCAATAGGACTGAAGCTGAGACCCGTGATAACGGTACCCTCGTCGATCTGAACCATGACGCCCTCCTGCTCGTTGATATAGGTGGGCAGTGAGATAGATCTCTTCTTGTCATAGACAAATCCACGACGCTCCAAGCGATCGATGAGCGATGGAGAGCGGAGTGCCTTGAGATCTGTACAGATGACCATCGCAGCTCCGTAGAGGTTCTCGTCCTTGTCGGCTGGAAGCAGGATAATGGTCGGGAAGTACTTGCTACGTGTCTGTACTCCTGGGAATGGCATATCGTTAGCAAGCATCGGGAGGACCGTAGCCGTGTAGTCTTCCTTGGCATACTTCTTCATGACATCCTCCAGCTTATCCTTTTCAAAGCCAAAGAGTGGCATCGGGAAGTCTACCTCCTCATAAGGTAGAAGTTGCTCTATTTGACTATTGGTGTAGTACTGGATACCTGGACGGAAAGTCTCTTTAGCCTTAGCGTCCTTAGGGATATTCATATCTACATTAGCAATGAGCTGGATGCTCTTGTCGTAGTAAATGGGGTTGCCCTCCTTATCCTTGAGACCTGTGGGCTTGAAGCCTTGAGACCTGAGGTAAGCATCAAGCTGCTCAGGCGTAGGACGGTGGAGCGTGTCGCAAGAGATCTTGCTCTCCTCGAGGAAGTGATTGGTCTTAAGGTCTAGCCAATAAGTCACTTCCGTGTAAATCTCATGACCCGTCTTGAACTTGAAGACACCCTTGTCAGGCTTGCTCGCCTCAGCATCAAATGTATGTCCCATACGAGCCTCAAAGAGCTGAACCATCTCTAGTGTAGCTCCGTAAGGTAGGAGAGGAGTCCATATACCAGTAGCCTTGTCCTGAAGAGGATCGACACGTAGCCAGTTGGTCTTCTTGTTGTCATTGTTAGCCCACCAGAAGATAGGCTCGGTCTGCTCGCCATCCACGAGGACGACAGAGGAGACACGGCTACCACGTGGAGCGCTGACGTAGATCTCCTCCGAAGCCTTAGCCGTGCGGAGACCACTCTTGACGAAGCCGTTGTTGAGCAGATACTCGTCGATGAACTGCTTGGCACTCTCCTGCGAAGCAAACTGTACGCGAGCCACCTGATAGTGACTGCTCTTGTCAAAGTAGTAGACGATCTCTCGTACCGCCTTGGTGTCCTGAGGCGTAGCCGTCAGAGTCATCAGCTCGTTTGAGCGCTCGACCTTGTTGCCACGCTCTTTTTCGATCTGAGCCACCTCATTGAGCGTGATGCCGTAACGCTCGATGGGGAGCATCCACTGCGAGATCTTCTGAGGCTGTTGCGGTTGCTCTGGCGTGTCAGGCTCCGTGATCGAATTACACTCACTACAGCTCGTGAAGGTGCATAGCCCTGCTATCAGGAGCAGGAGGATTGATGTGATTCTTTTCATAGGGAAAACGTTTTATAGTTAAACTTGTTTAGTGTGCATGTCCGCTTACCACGCATCATCAACGCAATAGGGGATCCGCTACAATCTTCTTACGTGACTGTCGCTAGGCAAATATACTTATTATTTTCTTATGACAACTCAACAATCGTAAAACCTTGCTCTCGGTAGCTGAAGAGTCCGTTGAAACGAGTCTCCTCTCACCTCTAATTCCTAATCTCTAATTTCTCATTTCCGACTTCTCGGGAGGAATGTACGGCTCCATAGAAAGAGGTGGCTATAGAACTTCCTCTGAAGCTTTTTACCTACATTTGTAAGCGTGTTGCGCTTGACACCAAAATGTGCACTGCCCCGCACTTACTAGCATAAGAAGCGAGATACGATATGGACGAGCAACGGATTATCATATACAATAGCGACGACGGGCGTAGTAAGGTCACACTATACGCCCAAGATGGAAGCGTATGGCTGAACCAAAGTCAACTAGCGGAGCTTTTTGACACCTCCAAGCAATCAATCAGCTACCATATAACTAACATCCTGGCAGATAAGGAGCTGGACGCAAATTCAGTTGTCAAAGATTATTTGACAACTGCCTCAGATGGCAAGCAATACAATGTAGCCTTTTACTCCTTGGAAATGATCCTAGCGATAGGCTTTAGGGTCAGGAGTAGACGGGGTACACAGTTTAGACAGTGGGCGATGCGCAATCTGAGGGAGTATATGGTCAAAGGATTTGTCATCGATGATGAGCGACTGAAAAATCCCGATGGTAGACCTGACTACTTTGATGAACTCTTGGAGCGTATCCGAGAGATCCGTGCGAGCGAAAAACGCTTTTACCAAAAGGTGAGAGACCTGCTCGCTCTCAGTAGCGATTATGATGCTAGCGACAAGAAGACACAAATGTTCTTTGCCGAAATACAGAATAAGCTAATCTACGCTGTGACGCATCAGACGGCAGCCGAACTGATACTCTCACGAGCAGATGCTAGCAAGCCTAATATGGCATTGACATCTTGGCAGGGGAATGTAGTGCGGAAGCAAGACATCTTGATCGCAAAGAACTACTTACGCCAAGAGGAGATTGATCAACTCAATAGGCTGACGACACTCTTTCTCGACTCTGCAGAGCTACGGGTCAAGGAGCGGAGAGATCTCACGCTCAACTATTGGCGCAGTAATGTGGATGCATTGCTTCAATTCCAAGGTAAGGATTTGCTTCTCGGCAAGGGAGCTGTAACGCACAAGCAAATGGAGCTACAAGTGCGCAAGGTATATGCACAATTTGATCAGAGGCGTAAGTTAGAGAGTTTGCATGAAGAGGAGCTACGAGAGGCTCAAGAATTAAAGCAACTAGAGGAGAACGTTATAGCACGTACTAAAGAGGATGTGTCAAGTCCGCAACGTGACAACACTTTGAACTAGACTCCCCCCTCTCTCTCGTAAAGATAAAGAACAACTCTGGCTAAGAATAAATCTACGCTCAATCTCACAAGTCAAGGCGCTCACTGAAACGAGTCCCCTCTCACCTCTAATTCCTAATCTCTAATTTCT
>OLPH01002851.1_pt1 | contig 13155 bp, 6 predicted proteins | sample 1672951 | NCBI WGS metagenome assembly OLPH01 (sample SAMEA3136740, study PRJEB25190) | human gut metagenome
TCTTGAACGGCTTGACCGGCGGTTGCGGCCTCTTACGTGACATGATGTTCTCCTTGAAAATTACGATTGAATGCTTGCTTCTGGATTGTTACGTGCGTCGCGCGGCTTCATATGGCCGCGGACGGGCATCAGAACTCGGGTTCCTGCGAATCGCCACCGAAATCGGACGAGCCACCGAACGAACCGAAGGACGAGCCGGCATCGCCGGACGTGCCCCACGGATCGGTCGCGGGCGCGGCGCTCTGGCCGGCGTTGCCCGCAGCGGACGCGCCACCCTGGTAGCCGCCATTGCCGCCACCCTGATAGCCACCGCTGAAGCCGCCATTGCCACGGCCACCCTGGTAGCCGCCGGCGTTGCCGCCGAAACCGCCGCCATTGCCCTGACCGGCGTTGAATCCGCCATTGCCGCCATTGCCACGGCCGGCGAATCCGCCTTGGCCGTTGCCGCTGGACGTGCGCGTGACCTGCGCGGTCGCGTAACGTAGCGACGGGCCGATCTCATCAATCGTCATCTCGATGACGGTGCGGTTCGAGCCGTCCTGCGCCTGATACGAGCGCTGCTGGAGACGCCCCTGCGCGATGACACGCATGCCTTTGGACAGCGTGCTGGCGCAATGCTCGGCGAGATCGCGCCAGGCGGAGCAGCGCATGAACAGCGCATTGCCGTCCTCGAACTGCCCGGTGTTGCGATTGTAGGTACGCGCGGTAGAGGCGATGGTGAAACTGGCGACGGAAGCGCCGTTTCCCGTGGTCCTCAGTTCGGGATCTGCCGTGAGGTTGCCCACCACGGTGATGATGGTTTCGCCTGCCATGACTTACCTTCTTACCTTTGGTTCAGCGAGTCGCGAACAATCAGAAACTCATACGGCTTACTTGGCGTCTTTACGAAGAATCTTCGTGCGGACGACGGATTCGTTCAGGTTGAGCACACGATCGAGCTCGGCGCTGACCTCGGGAGTGGTCGTGTAGTTGACCACCACGTAGTTGCCTTCGGTCTTGCCGTCAATCTCGTAAGCGAGCTTGCGACGTCCCCAAATATCGGTGTTCTCGACGGAACCACCTTCCTTGGTGACGAGCTCCAGATACTGCTCGGTCAACTTCTTCAGACCGCGCTCATCCAGCTCAGGATCGGCAATGAACATCAGTTCGTACTTATGCGCAGACATCACCCACCTCCTTCGGACTAGTCGGCCATGGACTATCCATGGCAGGAGTGTGTATACGCGCTGCTGAAAACAGCAACTTCTCTAAGCTACGCCATGCCCGCGACAGCTTGCGGGGGCTGTCGCGAAGCGACTGGGGAGTAATCCGTCCTACTGCAAATCCACGACCGCGCAATCCGCGGCACCATAGCCGTTCGACTTGCACCATGCGTCGCCGGCCTTCACCGAGTCGACCGTATCACCCGACAGGATCACGTAATACGCGGTCGAAGCGTCGGCCTTCGTGTACGTCGGGTAATCGCCGGACCAGATCAGGATCGCGTTCTTGTGCTTGATGCGCTGCTGCAGGAATTGCTCGTAGATGTCCACGTAATGCCAGGTCTTGCCGTCGGCCTTCATGTCGTTTTTCTTGCTGGACAGCTGCGTGGTGTAGGTGGTGTAGAAGCGGGATGCGGCGGATTCGTCATGCTTGAGCTGCCAGCTCAACGCAAGCTGCGCGTACCGCTCGGCGTCCTCGCTGTCGATGTCGGAGCCTGCCAACGCGTCGCCGTCCGCACTGCCCGCCTCGCCGGTGCCGCTCTGACCGGTCTGCAGGATGACCTCGGCGCTGCCGGTCTCGATCTGGTCGTACGGGCGCCAGTACTGCCTCGTGGTGAATTCGAGCGCGACGTTGGCCGTCTCGCCATTGAACTTGACCGGCTGCTTGGAGAAGTCGAAGACGGCCGAGGCGATGACATTGCCATCATCGTCCTTGATGCTGACCTTGACGTCGGATTCCTTGAACTCCGCCGTGTCGCCGTCCTTCGTCGACGCGCAGTTGGAGGTGAGCTGCAGCTGCGCGACGAGATTGGTGTCACTGTGGTCGACGGAACTCAGCTCGGCATCGGGCGCAGCGGTGCAGGGCTTGTCGTCTTTCGCGGCTTTGCTGTCGCCGGACTTGGTCTTGCCGCTCTGCTGGGATGTCGACTGCGTCTGAGCCGATTGGGTGCCGGAATCACGCAGCATGAACCACCAGACGCCGAATCCGGCGGCAAGCGCCACGACGAGTACGGCGATGATGATGCCGACGATCAGCGCGGTCTTCTTCTTGCCCTTGCCGGCGGACTCTCCAGGCCGTGACGGTTGGACTGGCGGCTGCACGGCCTGCGGCGGGAAGACGGCACCGGGCTGGGCGGCACCGTATTGCCCCGCGTACTGCTGAACAGCCTGATAAGGCTGTGCAGCAGGCACCGGCTGGGCGGTCGGCACCGGCTGTGCGGGCTGCGAGCCGGCGGACAGCTCGGCACCGCACTGCTGGCAGAACCGTATGCCGGGTTCCGACTGCTGACCGCACACCGGGCACACGGGACCCGCCTGCACGGCTACGGGCGCCCCGCAGTTCTCGCAGAATCTATCGCCCTCAACGACATTCGCACCACAACGGGAACACCGCATAATCTCTCCTCATGACTATCCTGCGCTCAACGTTACACTGCATGACAGCATTCCCCCTGCAAATATACTGCGATACGGACACCAAATGACGTCCGCAACCATTTGACCGAGATGTCTTTTTAGATATATAATTTGAAGACTGACGAAATTTCGAAGAGGAGATTATCATGTCGGCAACCAAAGGCTCCAGATAACATTGTTGGCTGTTTTGCTGACTCTCGCCGCATCGTTCGTATCGATGTCACCCAAGCAGGCTTCTGGCTTTGACTCCACATATGAAGTCGTCACTGATGCAGACGGCAGCAAAATCATCATGGCCAAGCCCGGCTCTGTAGCAGTCATAGAACCATCGACCGGCAAACTTCTAAACGTGATTCCTCCTTCATCCATGAATGTCAACGCCATCACCGTAACAAGGGGATGCACAAACAAGAACGCTGGATGCTGGACAAGCGGTAGCGCACTTGGGGATATGCAATTCGCCGGAAGTGGAGCTGTGTCCGGCACTTGGCCGTATAGAAATGCGTACTACACCGGGAACTTGCATGGTTTTGTGATCTATCAATACAAAGATGCGACCATGAGTTCGCCGAAACCAGGACCGCATTTGTGGATACGCATGGCAAACAATAGTGCTGTCACGGGGAAGAGTGTCACCCGTTGGCAAAAAGACATTCTCATACGTTGAGATAACGCATATCGGAGTAAGAGGAGTAAGAATGGGGCATATTCCGGCATCCCGTCGTACGGTGACGATGGCCATCGCCGTCATCGCCGTCATTACGCTTTCCATTGCGATGCTGTGCGGATGCGGCACGGCACGGAACACGAACCAAGCAACGGATTCCGGCTCGGGCGGGAACCGTCTCGCCTCATCTTTGCAGGCTTATGCGACGCAGCTGCTCGGCCAGGACTCCGGAATGGACCCCGCGCAGAAAGCGACACTGCGCAAGGCCGCGACAAGCGGCAAAATAAGTCTGTCCGATTACAAGGCCGCATGGAGCCGATACATCACGTGCGTCCAAGACAAGGGCTATCCGAGGCCGACACTGAAAACTTACTCCAACGGCATCCAGCAGCCGCAGGGAGACATACTTCCTTCAGATAAAGCCGATGACCTTGACTACATCCAGAAAAAGGCCAAGGACTTGAACGCGTGTGGAATCGCCACCGTGGATTCGGTGGACGCGTTGTATATGGCACAAGTCGGCAATCCCAATCTGTATGCGTCTCATGAGGAGGGAGCAGTTGATTGCCTTAAGCGCGCCGGGCTGGTGCCGAAATCCTACACCGTCGAACAATACGAGAAGGAGGCGAACGCAATGGGTCATGCCGCTCCCGGAGAGACCGTCAACACGACGTATGACATGAAGAAACCGGAAGTGCTGGCATGCCTCGCCGCCAACGGCAACGTATTCATGGACAGATGACGCCACAGGCACAGAGAATGCATTGGCATGTTTTCGCCCCTATCGGATATCGGATTACCTGCCCGATGGGGGCGAAAACATACCTTATATACCCCGCCCAAATACCGCGAATAAGATGCTGAAGATGACGTGGCGACTATACAATAAGGAGGGAAGAGCAAACCAAGAAAGGGGCTTGTTATGATATGTCCTCACTGCGGCGCCACGCTGTCCAGCGCCGCACGATTCTGCACGCAATGCGGGCAGACGCTCGCGGTCGCCGCAGCAAACAGCAACGACAACGTCGAAGATTCGACCGTGCTCGGCACCGCTCCACACGGCACCGCAGCCACGCCTCAGCCGGAAGCACCCGCTCCCGTCGCCGCATTCCCTGAACCCGTACCGGCCCCACAGGCCGCGGCACCGCAGCCCGAGCCGGCACCCGCATTCCCCGGCGCGGAACAGCCCGCGGCCGAGCCGGCCTTCCCGGCGGTTCCCGAACCAGTCCCCGCACAAGAAGCTCCTGCAGCTCCCGTCCCGGCGGCAGAAGTGCCAGTCGCCGCTCCGGCCGGAGAAGTTCCCGCCGCCGCACCTGTTGCGGCTGCAGCACCGGCTCCCGGCACTTTTGCTGCGCCCGCGCCTGGTGCTCCCGTCCCCGGCGCACCTGTCCCCGTTACCCCCGGCGCACCCGGCGCCCCGGTTCAGCCCGGCGCTCCGCAGCAGTTCGTCCCCAACCCGATGTTCAAGGAGCTGTTCTCCGCGCGTTCGCTGCAGACCGCCGCAATCAGCCTTGCCTTCGGCTTAATCGGCGCGATGGCGCTGGCCCTGATCGGCTCCATCTTCTTCTTGTCGGCCGGCTCATCATGGGCGTCCAAGCTGAGCATGGTCCCCGGCCTGTCCGACATGATGAGTGACGCCAGCGGTTCCGGCACGGTGACGCCGAACTTCTTCCAGTTCCTGATTCTGGTGATGGTTCTGGGCGTATCCGGTCAACTGTCGCCCAATATCACCGGAGGCAACCTCTCCCTGTCGTCCATCGGCGTGTCCGGCCATCTATGGATGCCTGTCGGTCTTTCCGGCGTGGCGCTGGTTCTCGGCACCGCGTTCGGCGCATACTGGTTCGCGCGTAAGTTCGCCATCCGGTTCAAGTGGACCGGCATCGTCAGCAGCGTCATCGTCGGCGTCATGATGGGATTCGTCTATCTGATTCTCGCCGCGATCTTCCCGCTGACGCTGGGAGCCGGCAGCATGGGCGGCATTCAGGCCAAGGCCATCCTGACCGGCGTCTCCGCCCGTACGTATTTCATGACGCTGCTGCTCGCCGCGATCGGCGCGTTCTTCGGCTATCTGCTCGCCCAGTACGCCTCGGATTCCAACAACGTGTTCACCGCGGCCTGGAAGTGGGCTCACCGCACGCGCGGCTTCGTGCGCACGCTGCTTGATGCGGCGTTCATCTACGCGGTCGTGTTCACGGTGATCGGCTTCATTTGCCTGATCATGCTATCCAGCAGCCTGCACAACGGCCAGATGTTCATGCTGTTCCCGATTCTGCTGCCGTACCTTTCGTTCCTGACGTTCGCACTCGGCTCGTTCGGCGCGGTCGGCATCACGGCCAGCGGTAATATCGCTAACCTGTCGCTGTTCGGCATCTCGAACCAGTACGTCGGCTCCATCAGCGCACCGTGGCAGCTGTGGCTGGTATTCGTGGTGTTCCTTATCACCACGTTCTACATTGCGTTGCGCGCCGCGGCCCGCAACATCTATGATCCGGCATATGCGGGATGGCAGCACTCGTGGAAGTCTCCGGTCGCCACGCTGGTGATCTGGCTGATCGTCACGTTCCTGTTCACGTCCGTGACGCTGGGTTACACCATGCAGTCCGATACCTCTGACGTGTCGCTGAACATCGCGGCATGGTACTTCCTCGTCGCGGCCGTATGGTCGTTCCTGATCGAGGTGGTGGCGCTGACATTCGGCCCGGCCATGGTGCTGTCGATGGGCGGCGCATGGAAGCTGTTCGTCGGCGGCACGGTCCGCCCGACGCCCGCCGAGGTCACCGCGTATGCGGCGGCATGCGGAGCGCACTTTGGTCGCTTCCCGTCACAGGTCGCCGCGGCCGTCGGCTACACCGGCCCGCAGCAGTCCTTCGGCGGACAGCCTGGCGCCGGCACCGGAGCGCCGACCGCGCCCGCAGCTGGCGTTCCCGTTCAGGGCGCCCCGGTTCCCGGTGCTCCGGTTCAGGGGGTTCCCGCTGCCGGCACCGACGCCGCGGCCTTTCAGGCCCAAGGTGGTGCCCCGACTGTCCAAGTTCCTGCCGGCGCTCCTGCCGCTCCTGCAGCTGCACCTGTCGCCCCCGTTCCGGTGGCTGCTCCCGCCGCCCCGGCTGCAGCCAAGGCCATGACCCCGCAGCAGAAGAAGCTGGCCATCATCATCAGCGCCATCGTCGGCGTGCTTGCCCTGCTCGGTATCGCTTACGCAGCGGTCAACTCCACCGTGTTCAGCGCCGATAACACCGTGAAGAGCTACCTGTCGGCCATCGCGTCCGGCGACTATGACAAGGCCAACGGCATCTCCGACCCGCAGGTCGCCAACGGCAAGCGCACGCTGCTCACCAATGCGGCTTCCAAGGGCGACAAGACCACGATCAGCAACCAGCGCATCATCTCCGCCACCGACAACGCGGACGGCTCCCGCACGATGCGGATCTCGTACACGCTGGGTGGCAAGTCCATGACCGACATTCTGACGGTCGCGCCGAACGGATCCAAGTTTCTGATCTTCAAGAACTGGAACATCACGACGCCGCTGGTCAAGGAGATCTCCGTCTACGCGTCACCGGCCATCACCAACTTCACCGTCAACGGTGTCAAGGTCGGCGCGAAGAACGCCACAGCATCCGATTCCGGCACCTACACCTTCAAGGTGTATCCGGGCTCGTACACGGTGGAACCGGTCACGTCGAAGTATCTGACCGCGGATTCGACGACGCTGACCACCTCCTTCGAATCCTCCGCCTCGATCTCTGCCGAGCCGACCGACGCTCTGGCAGACGAGATCAACGCGAAGATCAAGGACAAGCTGGATACCTGCGCCAAGTCCACGGATGCACAGCCTGAAGGCTGCCCGTTCAGCATGTACGGTTCCGATGACGACTACCGCAACATCGCGTGGAACATCACCGAATACCCGACCGTCACCACTGATGACCTCAGCATCGACTCGGGAAGCTTCTACGTGTACGGCGGCGAAGCCAAGGTGGCGTACGAGTACAAGAACTATGACGACTCCTGGGAGCCGACGGACAGTTCCACCAGCTTCAGCATCAGCGGGCAGTTCACGCTGGACGGCGACAAGCTGGACATCACGCTGGACGACGACTGATCGGAATGATTTCGCCCGGCACGGGGCACCTGCTGCGCGCACCGTGCCGTAAGTGGAAGAATCCGTGAGCATCGCAACCCGCCGTTCCTCTTGGGACGGCGGGTTCTTGTATATTGGATAAGGTTTGTGTACGGCAACGTATCACCACGGTGAACGGTAACGAAACTATCGATGGAAAGAGCGGAAAAACATGTCGGCGATCCTTGAGGGCACACCCGATAAGCGACTGGCCTTGGTGACGGGCCGCGCATACCCTGAGCTTGCCAATGAAGTGGCTCAATATCTCGGCATCAACGTGCTGCCCACCACCGCATACGACTTCGCCAACGGTGAGATGTATGTGCGGTTCGCGGAGCCGGTTCGAGGCGCCGACGTGTTCGTGCTGCAGTGCCACACCAACCCGATCAACAAGTGGGTGATGGAGCAACTGCTGATGATCGACGCCCTCAAGCGCGCCTCCGCCAAGTCCATCACCGTCGTGGCACCGTTCCTCGGCTACTCCCGTCAGGACAAGAAACATCAGGGCCGCGAGCCGATCACCGCACGCCTGATGTTCGACCTGTTCCGCACCGCGGGGGCGAACCGTCTGGTCACCGTCGACCTGCATGCCGCGCAGGAGCAGGGCTTCTTCGACGGCCCGGTCGACCATTTGACCGCCATGCCCGTGCTGATCGACTACGTGCGCAGCCACGTGCCTATGGACAAGGCGACGATCGTCTCCCCCGACGCCGGCCGCATCAAGGTTTCCGAGCAGTGGGCCGCCAAGCTGGGCGGGCTCCCGCTCGCGTTCATCCACAAGACTCGCGACATCACACGCCCGAACCATGCCGAAGCGCATGGCATCATCGGCGACGTGCAGGGGCGCGACTGCGTGGTGGTGGACGACATGATCGACACCGCCGGCACAATCTGCGAGGCCGTGCGCACGCTGCGCAACTCCGGCGCTGCCTCGGTGACTCTGGTCGCCACGCATGGTCTGCTGTCTGGCCCGGCCGTGGAGCGCTTGCGCAATTGCGGCGCCCGCGAAATCATCCTGATGGACACTGTGCCAGTGCCGCAGGAGAAGCGCCTGGATAACATGACCGTGCTGTCGGTGGCGCCGCTGCTGGCCGCAGGCATCCGCTCCGTCTTCGAGGAAGGCTCCATGGCGACACTGCTGGAGGGCCTGCCGGAGGACATGCGCCCGAGAAACATCTACGCCTGAAATATAACACAAGGGACTACATATTTGCCCCCCCGCTGACGGGGGCAGAATGACGCGATCCTGGCCATCCATAACGGTTTGAACACAAAAGGGGAGGGCGCCCTCCCCTTTTGTGTTCAAACACCATCCGTCACACTCGCAAGCGGGACGCGGCAGAATCAAGCGACATCATGGCATTCGTTTTCTTTGCCACTTGTAGTTCCGATTTGCTTAAGTAGAAGAGGCGGCTTAAGAGGATCAGATGTCAACTGATATATAGGAACATGTGGAGACACGAAACCATTCACTTGATCCGCCGTGCCAGGCATATAGAACGTGCTATCCGCTATCCGCTTCCCGGTAGCAACGTCAATCATGCTGTCATCTGTATACGCCCGCATGAGACAACTCACGCATGAGATGATGTCCCGATTGTCGAACGCGGTCAACGACATGACCGTCCTCTCATAGATGCGGCTCATCACGGCCGCTTCCCTTCCTCCCGCGCGACCCTCGCACGACCTACCCGGAAACTTAACCCCTCGAAAAACCAACGCCCCCTCGACGACAAACCAAACAAACGGTATGCACGACCCTGCCCACGCCAGCGGGGCAGGGTAGAGAGTCGTGGTGCGCCAAACACAAAAAGGGAGGCCGCCACAGGGCGACCTCCCTATTTCTATTTACTTATATCACTCGGCGCGCTTGCGGGCGATGAACACCGCGCCAGCGGCGGCGACCAGCATCATGCCGGCCATGCCGATGACGGCGACGTTCGCACCCGTCTTGGAGATGGCGTTGCCGTTGGCATCGGCCTTCTCCAGTGCGGCGATCGCGTCGGCGAGGGCCTTCTGCGCGGCGTCGATGTCAGCCTGGGTGGCGTTGTCATCGGCGAGGACGCTCTGGGCCTTGGCGAGGGCGTCACGCACGGCCTGGGCGGACTTCTTCGTGTAACCGCTCAGATCCAGGGCCTTGGCCTGATCGATGGTGGCCTGCAGCTTGCTCTTGTCGGTCGTCTCCGGGTTCGGAGTCGGCTTGGAGGAGGCGGGCTTCAGGGCCTTCATCGCGGCGTTCAGCGCGTTATACGCGGCATCGACGTCAGCCTTGGTGGCGTTCGCATTGTTCAGGACGGCCTTGGCGGCATCCAGAGCCTTCTTGAACGCGGCCCACGAATCCTTGGTGTACGCGGATTCCTTGAGCTTCTCGGCATCGGCGACCAGGCCGGCGAGCTTGGAGGTGTCCACGCGCTCTTCCAGAGCGGCGATGGCGTCCTTCAGGTTCTGGTAGGCGAGAGCCACGTCGTACGCGGTGGCGTTCTCGTCGTCCAGCACCTTCTTGGCGGCGTCGCGCTTGGCGACGAGCACCTTCCAGGTGTCGGCGGTGTAGGTGGCCTCGGTCAGGGCGGAAGCGTCATCGTACAGGTTCTGCAGATCGCACTTGTTGACCTTGACCTCGGTGCTCGGCACGTCGCGAACCGTGGTGACACGCAGCTCGGCAGCGGAGGCGTACGTGTTCACCTCGCCCGCGGACTGTCCCGCGGTTTCGAGAGCGGTGATGCGCACCTTGGTGACGTTCTTGACCGCGTCGAACTTGACCTTCTGCCAGACACCGCTGGTCGTGGTGAACGTGCCATTGGTGACGACGTCCTTGGTGGTGCCGTCGGACAGCGTCAGCGTAATCTTGTACTTCTTGATCTTGCCGTTCGCGTTCGCGCTGCCGCTGCGGGCCATGTAGCGCAGGCCGTCGATGGTCGTCGGCTCGTTCAGGTTGAACTGATACCAGGCGGTACCGGCGGACACTGCGTTGGCGCTCCAGGAGGTGTGCCAGTGGGTGCCGGCATTGCCGTCCTGGGCGAGGCTTGCCGGGCCCTCATTGCCGTCCGACAGTGCCTGCTGGCTGCCCGCCTCGACGGTGTAGGCGTCGGTCGCCACGTCGTACGCATCGTTCGAGTCGTCGCCCGGTGCGTTCTTCATGTACTCGGCCAGCGCCACAGCCTTGTTGTAGGCGGTGGTGTAGTCGGGCTTATCCTTGGCGATGAGCGCCTCGATCTCGGCCACCGTGTTCACGTACGTGGTCCAGACTTCGGCGGAGTAGTCGCCGCTCTTGCCGTTGTAGGTGTCCTTGACTTCCTTGAGCTTGGCCTCGGCGTCGGCCTTGGTGCGCTCGGCGGATGCCACGTGCTCGACCTTCAGGTCATCGAGGACGAAGTCCTTGTAGCCACCGAAGTCGGCGGCGGAATCGGACGTGTTCTGCAGGTCGGGAGCGGTGGAGGTCGAGTAGATGCCGAACCAGCTGTCGCCGGTGATGGAACCGGTGATCTCGAACTCGGCCGTGCCGTCCTCGCCCAGGGCCTTCTTCAGGTTGGTGAGCTTGACGGTGCTGGCGTTGTACTCGCCGTCACCGGTGGCGATGGCGTAGATGTCGTCGGAGCCGGACTGGTACTTGAACGACACCTTGTAGGTCTCGCCCGGTTCCAGCTTGACGTTCTGCGGGATCGTCTGGTAGATCAGCGTGCCCTTCTGGATCAGGCCGTTGGCCTTGACGGACCACTTGCCGTCGAGCACGTCGTCCATCTTCTTGACATCCCAGCCGGCCTGCGTGAACGGGGCATGCAGCTCGGACAGGTGGATACGGTTGTCCTCGACGCCTTCGGAGCCGGAGACCACGAACGGCCAGATGCCCTGGGCATTGTCCTCGAAGTCGTTGGTGAGCGTCTTCAGGGTGCCGTCAGCGTTGAGCGTCAGGCCCTTGTAACCGTTCTCAAGCACGCGCACGTCATCGAAGTACACATGGTCGGTGTTGTCGCATGCGCCGGAGTGCGAGAGCGTCACCTTGACGTCGCCGCTTTCCGGAGCCACGAACCACACGTACATGTTCTGGAAGTAGCTGCTGCCGCCTTCAGTGTTCGAGTACGTGTTGTGGCCGTACGCCTTGATGTAGTTCTTGGCGATCGACTTGCCGGTCTCGTTGGTGGCGAGGACCTTGGTGCCGTTGGTCACGGTGATCTTGGCCGGGGAGTTGGTGCGGTTGTCCACGCCCACGTAGATCGCGTAACGCTTGCCCGCGGTCAGGTCGGTGAGCTTCTGGGAGACCTTCACGTCACCGGTCAGGCGCAGCATGGCGTTGTTGGTGCCTTCGACTTCGGCCTTGCCGGTGCCGGAGACGGCCCAGTTGTCCTTGAGGGTGTTCTGGCCGCCGTTGAAGCCGGCGTCCACGACGTGCATGCCTTCGCTCCACTTGACGGAGATCTGCTTCTCGGAGCCCTTGGTCACGACGTACGGGGTCTCGGCCTCGGCGGTCAGCAAGATCTTGCCGCCGGAGACGGCGACGGTCTTCTCGTTGGTCTTGCCCTGGTCGGTGAGCTGGTACACCTTGACGGAGGCGAGGTTCTGCCAATCCTTCGGCAGGGTCCACTCGGTGGTGCCGCCCTGGGTATTCCAGTGGTACAGCTTCTCATCGGAGGACTTGACGAGCTTGCCGGTGTTCACGTCCCACAGCCACGGCAGCAGGTAGGACTCAGTGCCCTTGACGGTGTTGCTGTTGCCCGGGGAGACCGCGCCGGACGCCACGGTGATGCCGTTGAGCGTGATGGTGCGGTTGCGGTACGCGCCGTTGTTGGTGTCGTTGGAGCCACGGGACAGGACGACGACGTTGCCGTGGTCGTCCTTCAGCGTGATCTGCTCGTTGCCGTTGTTGACGGAGGCATCCTTCACGGAGGTGGCGTCGAGCGGGCTGTTGACCCAGCGGACGACCTTGAAGTGCTGGATGAACTTGGTGGACACATCGTGCGTGTACAGGTTCCTGATGTACGCGGCGTAGTCGTTGCGTCCCTGCCAGCCTTCGAAGTCCTTCATGCTGTAGCCGCCGAGCAGCGGGGCGTTCGCGGCCTGGCCGTACGACGGGTAGTCGCCGACCCAGCTGTCCTTCTGGTGGTTGCGCAGGAAGCGCATGACCTGAGAATTCTCGCCCTTCATGCCGGAACCACCGTAGGTAAGGTCGGCGGCCCAGTGCTGGAAGGTTGCGTCATACTCGTTGCCGGCACCCCATTCGGTGGTCATACGCCAGCCGTTCTGGTTGATCATTTGGCTCATCTTGCGGGTTTCCCACGAGTCCTCGGCGCCGGAGGTGTTGTTGCCCCACACGTCGAGGTAGATGAAGTCCATGTTGTCGCCGACCTTGCTCTTGAGGTCAGCGAAGCGGGACTTGCGCATGCCGGAGGCGAGATCGTAGATGCCGTCGATGCCGATGCCCTGATCCAGCCAGTTCCAGCCGTAGCTCAGGCCGCCACTGGAGTTGCGACGCACCATGTCCTCGCTGAAGGCCTTGGCTTCCGGGTACATTTCGGACGCGTTGACGTGCACGCCGAAGCGGGCGCCGTACTCGGTGCCCTTCTCCATCAGGGTGTTCATGTCCGCGGCGCCGCCGGCGCGGGTGTTGATGTCGCCGTAGTCCGGATGGCCGGAGTCGTGGCCTTCGTTGCCGTAGCCCTTGAGCAGCACGGACTGGCCGAGGCCGTCGGTGTTGAGGGCGACCTTCTTGACGTTGTCAAGCGTGGTCAGGAACGGGTTCTGCGCCTGGGAGCCGA
>OLPH01002856.1_pt1 | contig 13136 bp, 7 predicted proteins | sample 1672951 | NCBI WGS metagenome assembly OLPH01 (sample SAMEA3136740, study PRJEB25190) | human gut metagenome
CAAAAGAAATGTTTCAACACAACCTCATTCGGAACTCTATTTATGCCGTAGGGTCGGGCACTTCTCCTCTTCCGCCTTCACTACTACCAGTGTCGGAGCCGCCTCCTGCTTCGGGTTTCGCACCGACGTAAAAAGTGACAATGGCGGTTCGTAGTGTTTTCAACGGTCACGGTGTTGTCAACCAACCAGATTTTCAATAAATTATTCAATTTATTATTTAATAATTCATTCATAGAGAAAGATTAGCATCCGCTAGTCAATAGAACTACCAATCTTTCTGAAACATATAATAATCTCTTACCGAGTATGGTACTTCTGTTTGCGCCATTGTGGAGCTTGAAAAATCTTCTGGCGCAGGATATTTACATAAAATCCATGTCGCCCAAGGATCATTCCATACGCTCTCTTTTCCATAATCCATATAAGGGATATCTGCTCCCACCACCACATCTGTTCCACTAAGTGGAGTAAACCGCATCATGTTCATATATTCGCCTATTATGGAATTTTCCATCAAGTCCACCTGTTCCTCTTGAGACATGGCGGCTATATCCCTGAGAAATATAGTCCCATATTTCTTTTCCGGAATTCCAGCTAAAGGACGTATGGTAGCATCAGGTTCGTAAGGTGCTAAAAAGTCTTCCAACGAACTCCAAGCGTAATCCAGATAGTTACCTACACTGATGCCCGCTTGCTCATCACAAAGTGCTTCGGTAGTTTCACGGGTATCAACTAACGTAAGCAATTTACCCGGCATCGCATTTTTCAATGCTTTTATCAATTTGGCATATGAAGTGTCATTTATGGGTGCCATTCCCTCTTTGCCATAACCTGCTCCTTTGTCCCAAAGATTAATACCATCTAAATCATAAAGGCTGACAGCTGTTTGTACTTGTGCCGCAAAGTCACTAATTTGTGCATCTGTCAAGTTTGCGAATCCCAATCCGGTTCCGCCACCCATGATGGCAAGACAGACTTTCAACCCATTCTCTTGCATAGGCCGCAGATAGTGACTATGATTTTTCAGTACATACTCCATATCAGTCGTATAGGTCAGTGTCGCGTGTCCTTGTACTTCTTTCAAAAAAGCCGTACGTACATTCAAAATATCCAATAAAGGACCTTTATAAATGTTCGTTTCCTCAAATCCTTCACTCATATCAAAAAAATCGACACTAAGCGAAAACTGAGCTGCAATCAAAGGATTCATGACTTCCGTGTCTATGTAAGCTATTACAGTGCCCGGCTTTTCTCCTATCTCCTTTTGATCTTCAACAGGACTAATGATGTAATATATCTGATCAATAAGTTCCCCTGTTTCCACCTCAACAGCCTGAATCGGGAAAAGATAAGTATAGTTGCTACTTAGATATTCTCTTTCAAAAAGCAATTTGACCTTCTCTGACTTCCGTTCTCCCGCCCGTATAGTTACAATGGCTTCTTTTCCTCCGTTTAGCGATAAGGTATTTCCTAATCCGTTATTCCCTGGAATATTAAAATCAGAACCTAGAGTCTTTATTTTATACTCTTTACGGAATGTCTCTACTACAAAGCTTGTATAACTGCCACCATTTTTCATCGTTTCATTATTTGCATAAGCATCCTCCATAGCAATCTTCAAAGTAATATCCTTTTCAAGTGGCTTTGGAAGGATAAGGCAAAGTTCATCTTTCCTTCCTAAATCAGTTTCATCACGTCCTTCCAAAGTTGGATCTCCGATACTGAGCAATACAATCTTACTCTCCGGGCAAAGCGTACTATTCAAAGTACCCTTACCATTGGCAGTTTCTACACCTTCAGTTGACTGTCCATGTGTAACATCGGGATTGATTATCATAGCATCGTCCTGACAAGACAAGAGCATTAACAGCAACCCCGCTACAGCACACATATATTGTATTATCTTTTTCATCACTTATCTCCTTTTTAGCTTATTGTTCATTGTTAATCTTCGGAACCTCTATTCCGCTAGGCCATAATTCGGCATCTGTTTTACTATAAGCTTCCACGTGGTCGCTTGCTTTCCAATAAGGAACCACTTTCGCATTGTTCCCATGTCCAGTCCGGTCTTCCACTTCCAGCCCTGTTCCCTCATCGAACTTCCAATAGGCACACAAAGTAGGTTCTTCGGTCGGGTTAGGAATATCATACATATTCTGACAAATCTGCTCTTGTGTACGAGCTATGCTCCAGATACGGGCTTCACAGATTTCACCGTTAAATTGACGACTCAAGTCGTGTGACTCTGTATAAGAACGACCGAAGTAGAAATTGTGATCTCCACCATTTCCAAATTCATCATCAGGCACTTTATCACCCAAACTGATGCTAGTCAGGTCACTTTTACCATGATTGGTACTAATGCTCTGCAACTGCCCGTTTACATAATAAGCGATAGTCTTAGTAGCCAAATCCCATGTCAACGCCACATGATACCATTCACCGGCTTGCAGTTGTTTGGTCTTGCTCGCTTCGGGAAATTTACCAAAAGTTGTCTGTACCTGCAACTGCTGGCGAGGGAAGTTGGCGTCTCCCAAACGCATTTGAAGATACATTTCAATGCCCATAATGGAAGAGATTTCGGTGCCTTCGTCAAACGTATTCACCCGTATAATCGCCTCCATCGTCACAGCGCTTAGATTATTCACAACATCCGCCGTCGCACTTCCCTTATCAAATCCTGGAACGGTAACATAGACATTCTTGAGATTCATTGCCGTTGTTATAGCACTAGAGCGACGCACCAGATAATACATTGTGCGTGAGCCGTCCATTCCTCCCACTCCTTCAGCCCCGCCAATAGAAAGCGGACAGAGGTAAGTGGCGTCAATCTCCAGTTCGTCGAGTTTCAAGAATCGAATACTGATGTCTTCCGAAGTCGTTTTTCCGGCAGGAATTGTAACGGACTCCTGCGATAATTGATAATGTTCGGCAGGCAACATCTCATAATGAGTGTCATTCTTCGCATTATATACACCGACTAATGAAGGATCTACCTTTAAACTTACCTTGGAATCATCCCCTGCAGGATATGACAATTTCACTGTAAACGTTTTCGTCTGGCTCGTTACTTTACGATTAAAAGTAAAAGGTTCGGTATTCTTACTAGCAGCCACATTCAGGTATGCCGAATTATCGAACGGTGACTTTTCGCTGTAATCCGTATTATCACAGGCAACCAGCAGAAATAACAAAACTGCAGCTGCAAAGCACTGATAAAGTTTATGTATTCTCATAGCTTACATCGTTTAATGAACCGAAGCAGGATTCAGGAATTGAATACCTCCACGGGTCTGTTTATAAATAATATCAGTATCGTAGTAATCGGCAGAGATATTGTAAATAGCAATACCTCCCAATGGCGTTTCCATATTGAGAGCACCGTAAGCAGCTCCGGCGATGGCATTGCGCGTCACTCCGTTATTGTCGGTTAATGTACCGTCAGGAGTGACGGCCAACAGCAGACGATCCGGTGCGGCCTTGCCATATCCGGTGGCATAGAGCACGGAGGTTTCTATATCATATTCATCGGATGCAGCGGAAATATCAAGTACGAAATAGTTGAAAAGGCTGCGCTGCGCTTCCGGCAACAATGAAGGGGTACCTTCAAAAACTAACAGACACGGTGTCTGTCCCAAAGCATCTACCAGTGGCTTTAACACCGAAACATCTACCGCAGAGCCTTCCGAACCGAGGGCAATCCCGTCAAATGTCCCTGTACGCACTGCCTCAACAGCAGAGGTAATAGAGGTATTCTGTTTATCTTTAGCCGTGCAATCTATATAGTAAAGCACCTTCGTTCCATAATCCTCACGTACCAACTTCATATCCTCCCGGTCATATTCGGAAAGACGGTCTGCATTACGCATCGTTACTATATCGATACTATCCGGCAACGCACGAAGAAAATCCTTCTCACCGATAGATACTTCTGGAGCATTATCCAACCGGGCATAAACGACAGCGTGTTTCGTTGCCTTATACGCACGTAGATTCTGCGTATATGCCGCATATTCTTGCGGATTCTGTTCCTTAAACCCATTCACCTGACTATCGTGTATTTCCATTTCCGTCCAGTCGTCGCAACTGATGGTGGCAACCGACAGGAAAGTAGTCAGTAGGCATAACTTAAAGATTGATTTATATTTCATAATCTCATTGATTTAAAGGTTCGTTCTAGTTTGAGGATTGACTATTCTCAATGGAATGGTCTTTCTTATCCCACCAAAGTTTAGTTCCTGCGGCATCGGGACCATTCAGCATTTGTACAGCTTGATCTATGTATTTCGGATTCCCCGTATATTCATCGGCAGGGAAAGGCAGACGACGGGGACCGATCGTTACATTCACACTATTGTTGGGGTCTTTATTCTCCACGGCAGGCAACAACTTCGGGTAGCCCGTACGACGATGTTCCGCCCATGCTTCCAGTCCCAGCGGGAATATTGCAATCCATTTTTGAGTAATGATACGCTCCAGGTTCCGTTCAAAATTCTCCGCTCCAGGTTCCCAAGCAATCGTAATGGTGCTTACAGCCGAATGACTATACTTTATATCAGCCCCGTCCATCGGGTTCACATAGTCTATAGGCTTTTTCTCTGTATCCTTCACATATCGGTCCGCTCCGGTGGTTCCGCCGCGCTCTTCGAATGAAAGGGCAATCGCCTTTTCATACAATGCCTGCGCATCACCTCCCATATCCCAACCACGCAACGCGCCTTCGGCACGAAGGAAAGTCACCTCCGCCGCATTCATCCAGAGATACGGGTCGGTGCTGGAAATCACCTGCTTCGAGTAAAGATTAATCATGTCGTCTTTCTTCTGGGTGAATATGCCGATACGTACACCATAATAGTCGTATACATCGACTTTCTCGCCATCCTGATCGACTGTCTGCACCCCTTTGACAAACATCTTATCCAAACGCGGATCTTCATAACCTTTCATAATAGAAACCAAATCGGCACTGATACGGTAGTCATTCCAATTATTAAATAACAATTCCGAACGGTTCTCCGCCACATGAAGCATGGCGTTATCCTCATTCGATTCAATCACTCCGGCTTCCACAGCCTCCTGCGCAATACGTTGTGCTTCAGTAGGATTGACATAGCTCATACGCATGGCAATACGAAGTTGCATGGAATGTACAAACTTACGCCATTTGGAAATGTTACCGTAATACAAGTCTTCCAGTTTGCGGAAAGCCTCGGACGACAGGTCTTTGTTTTCCTCCAACACTTTATCCGCTTCTTCCAGTTCCTTCAGCATCTGTGTATATACTTGTTCCTGCGAATCATAAGGGACAGCCAAATCTTCACCCGAATTATCATTATCCATCATCTTCGAGTAAGGAATCGGACCATAAATATCCGTCACACGATGCATGATACAGACACGGAGGATTTTACCGAAAGCTAAAGCCACAGAATCATCCGTCTTGTTCAGCATATCACGATACTGCGGATACATATCTTTGATCGGATCGGCAAATGGAGATTTCAGCCATCCCTGTTCGGGATTGAAAGTGGAGAATTTCATCACCCAAGTGTCTACAATTCCTTCCAAATAACCACCGTATGCTCCTCCTGCCATAGCATCCATAAACTGGTAAAGGTGTTCACGTGTAGGAATCACCAATCCCTGCATTCCTTTGAGCGTAGCACCTACAATATGATTCTCACGCTGCATTTCTTCTCCGTCCGCTTCATACATACTCCGGTTGATATCACTGTCGAAACAACCGCCCAACGGGAGCAGAAATAATGAAAGGATCATTATCAGAAGAATGTTATATATTCGTTTCATGTCCATCATAGTATTTAGAAGTTAATCTTTATATTGAAACCTATATTCCGGGTACTCGGCATCATGAAGTAGTCGATTCCCTGATAATAGTTGTTCGTAGTAGCTACTGCTTCAGGATCGAAAGGGGCTTTACAGTAGATCATCCAGAGATTTCTTCCCACAAGGGATACATTGATATCACAAACATTGCCTAGCCAGCGACGCGGAATAGTATAACCGATATGTGCCTCCTGCAGTCGCAAGTTGGTAGCACTATAAGTATAGTAAGTAGGCAATCCGCTCTGCGAAGCTACTACCTCATAGAAACTCTGTGGATTCACCCGGCTGCGCCCATTCACCCACACCCCTCCGGCATCACGCGCGGCAGCAGAGGTTTCAGATACTCCATAGAGATCAAGATAGGCCTGTGTTGCCGAATAAACGATTCCTCCCAGACGGGCTGTCAACAGGAAACCGGCATTGATACCTTTATAAGAAAAGCTATTATTCCAAGCCAGATTTGCCTTAGGAAGTACGCTTCCCAACTTGATATCACCTGCATTGTCGATGGCTGTCACATTGCCGCTATCGTCGATCAGTATATTACCGTTAATATCACGTTTCAAATCGGCATGTGTATAAAGATCACCCAAAGTACCACCCTCTTTCAGGATAAATTTCGCCTTTCCGAATCCGCGTCCTTCATCGGTTTTGAGTTCCAGTTTATCCACATTGTATGTCTTGCCCGTTTCCGGATGAACGTAATCTTTTACCAATTCTACGATTTCATTCTTGTTGGCCGAGAATGTAAAACTGCTGTCCCAACTGAAATCTCCCCAACGATGTCCATAAGACAACATAGCCTCGAAACCGTAGTTACGTACATATCCTGTCTGCACATACAGTTTATCGTATCCCGACGATACGGGAAGCCGCGGGTCGAATGTCTGATTGTAAGTATTAGCGTAATAGAATGATCCGCTCAACTTGAAATCTTTAAATAAGGTTGCATCCAACCCTATCTCCCACGAGTCGGTACGTTCGGGATATAATTTACCAATGGGATAATTCGTCTGCGATTTCCAGTCCTGCTTATTGGCATCATACGAGTAAGTAGGATAGGTAAGAAAACGAGGATAAGGATTACCTACGGAACTGAACGATCCGCGTACTTTAAGATAATCCACCCAATCGGGCAGTTTCAACATTTCAGTGATGACTGCCGAAAGTCCTACGGAAGGATAGAAGAAAGAAGCCTGCGGAGAATGCGTCAACTGGGAAGCCCAGTCGTTACGTCCTGTCACGGTGAGGTAGAGCATACTTTTCCACCCTACTTCGGCACTGGCAAAAACTGACTCGGTCGCTTCACGCCACCCTACCTGCGTAGCACGTTTCTTTGCGTTGTCAAGATCGTAGACATTGAACAAATTAGGAATACCCGTTTCGCGTATCGGTCCGGCGTAGCCCAATTCTTTACTAGTCACTCCACTATAACTGGCACCAATATTGGCAACTATCGTAAAATCCTGAATACGTTTGTTGATGTTCACCAACACATCGGCATACGTCTGTGAATATTGTCCGTTGTTTACCGTATAATGTCCCTGCGTACTACCGTCAGTCAGCGTATTACTACTGCTTGCATAGAGTTTACCTTCATATTCGCTATGAGTATTGTCGATGCGGACACGCCCTGCCACGTTCAGCCAGTCAAGAATCTGGTAACTCAAACCTGCCGAAGCCATATAACGTTTCTTGTTGTTCAGACGGAGATTACGGTAAGCAATCCAGTAAGGATTCTGCATACGGAGGTCACCTTCGCCCTGTGGCCAGAACTGTACACTGATCTTTCGCGCTTCATCCCAACGCTCGAAATTCTTCACGATAGAGAAATCGTCTCCACGAGGGAAAAGATAAGCAGAAACCAATGGATTGGAGTACTGCCCCTGATTGGTCATATTACGGTCGTTCTGGAGAATATAGCTTGCACTTACATCCAGTTTCATCTTGTCATTCAAAAAACTGGTCGTATTGCGGAAAGTAAAATTATATCTGTTATACCTATTGTTGGGAACCATCCCTGCCGAATTGACGGCAGCTGCAGAAAAGAAAGTCTGATTTTTATCTGTTCCGGTAGACAGCGTAATGGAATTTGTATATACCGCACCCGTATCAAAAAAATCATCCGGTTCATATCCTGTTTGAGCAGCCGGGGTCAGCTTCGGTCCCCAGCTATAAATATTGGAATTTCCTGTTTTACCATTACTTCCTGTACCATAACGTCCTTGGAAATCGGGCATCTTAAAAGCATTCAACCATTCAATGCCACTTGATACACCGACTTGCAGTTTGCCTACCTGTCCTTTTTTCGTAGTAATCACAATCGCGCCATTCGCCGCATTACTACCATAAAGGGCGGCCGCCGCTGCTCCGGTCAATACGGAAATACTTTCTATGTCTTCCGGATTAATATCAGCAATTGCCTCGGTGGCCCCTTTTGAGCCAAATTCCGTGTCACCTCCGCCACCGAAATTATACATAGGAATACCGTCAATCACGTACAAAGCATTGCTACTCTGTTCAATGGACTTCGTACCACGCATGACCACTCTACTTGCCCCACCGACACCGGAAGAACTCGTATTGATAGTAACTCCCGCTACTTTACCATTCAGGCTGTTCACAAAATTAGCATCCTTAATCTGAGTCAGTTCGTCGGACTTTACTTGTTGTACGTTATAGCTCAACGCTTTCTGTTCGCGTTTAATACCAAGTGCGGTTACAACGACTTCACTCAACAGTTTTGTATCTGAAACCAGCCGCACACTATACGTATTCTGGCCGGTCACTTTTACCGTCTGTGGAGTATAACCTACATAACTGATACTCAACACGCTTCCTACAGGAGCTTCGAGTATAAAATTACCGTCCATGTCCGTGATAGACCCGACACTCGTTCCTTCAACATGTACATTAACCCCAATTAGAGGTTCTCCGTTATCATCCAGCACACGTCCGGTGATACGTTTGGCAGACGCGATTTCCACTTCCTGTTTTTCTTGCGGAACGATGATTACGTATTTTCCTTTTAACTGATAGGTATATCCTGTATTTTTAAGGATTTCTTTGAAAGAACTCTCCAACGTAGCCTTTTCCAACGCCAAATTGATGGAGGGTTTGTTTTTCAACTGCGATTCGTTGTAGCCAACGGACAGTTTCGTTTGTTTTTCCACTTCTTTCAATGCCTCGATAACCGATATATTTTTCTTATGGATCGTAATCCGGGCACTGCTATTTTGAGCAAAAGTGGATGTAGAAAGGAGCAGACAGCACAAAAAAAGCATAAATACTCGACTGATTGCCTGCTTATTGGCTATAAATTCATAAATTTGCTGCATCTTCTTAGTATTAGTTTATACAGATAAAGTTAGATTCTCGAATTTAGTAGCGTCTGGTTAACGCTAATAGTAAGAATTCCGATTTCACATCCGGGGGAAGGTTGCAGCTTCCCCCGGATATTTTTTCCGCATAGGCTCAATGTGTTTTAAGGTTAATATCAGTATATCTTATTTTTTATTTCGTTCTCCGATAATGTAACGTACCTTCAGCGATAGCGGAAACATAGCATTTGTCTCCCACAATCTGATAATTCAGATTCCCCGTTACACGAGCAACGATATCCATTATTTCTTCTATAGAAGCATTTTGCCCGAAAGTAAGATTGAAACGGTCACCTTTCAGACTACGGAAACTGTAAACAAATGTGTAGGGGTATTTACGTTCAAGACGGGTGAATATTTCCTCTAGCGTCATGCTGCGAAATACGATTTCACCACGTTGCCAGGCTGTGATATCCTGCATATCAGGACGAACTACGTTTCCGGAACGAGTGCGCTTATTATATGCCAGCTGTTCGTTCGGATTTAAAACTTCCTGATTCTTCTGTCCGTTATACTCTACCAGCACTTTTCCCGAAATCAACGTTGCCGTCACTTCGTCTTCATCCGGATAAGCGGTCACATTGAACTCTGTTCCCAATGCGGTCACCTGAAAATCGGAGGACTTCACAATAAAAGGATGCTCTTCGTCACGCTTCACTTTAAAATTGGCTTCTCCTACCAGATAAACACATCGTGTATCACCCGTGAATTGCTGTGGATAAAGTAAAGTACTTTGAGAATTTATCAACACTTGTGTACCGTCCGGCAAAGTTATATTTCGTGTCTCGGCTGTAGGAATATATGCTTGCAACAGGTCCGGAGCCTGGCGGTTCTGCAATGCCAGATAGATAGAAATAGAAGAAACAGTTATCAATAAAGCTGCCGCTACCCGCCAAACCACTAAACGGGTACGTAAAGAATAAATCCGTCGTCTTGATCCGATTCCCGTAAGTTCATGCATCCGTTCCAGAGAATCACGATAACCGGGAGTTGTGACAGCTTCGGTCGCCTCCCAAAGTTTATTTAGTTCATGTTCTTTTTCGTCGGCACGCTCTTCGTCAGTCAACCATGTACGAAAATCCTGATTGACTTCCTCCGGATAGTCATGTTTAATATAGCGGTCGATTACGTCTCGAATATAATTCTTCATAAAGTGATATTTATTATTGTATTTTAAAACGCTTACATAAATATCACTATCCAGAAAGAAAAACTACGGGAAGATTCGGAATAGAATAACAAACATTAACATTTTACGAAGTTCAGTCAATGTTTTATAGATATGATCTTCTACTGTACGTAAGGGGATTTGTAATTTATCTGCTATTTCTTTATGAGAAAGCCCCTCAAAACGACTCATCTCAAAAACCTGTCTACGGCGGTCAGGCAAATGACTAAGCGTCATTTTGATAAGCAGCAGCACTTCTTTATAATATAGATTTTCTAACAGGGAGGAATCTTCATCACAAAGTTCACCCAACAACTGTGCTTTCAAAACTTTATCTTCATATTCCTGTTCTACCTTCTGATGCTTGAACAGATTGAATATTTCATTCCGGGTCACGGTATAAAGATAACTAGTCATGGTTTCCTGCCCCTCCCACAATTCAGGACGGGTCCATAACTTAAGAAATATATTTTGGGCAATATCTTCTGCATCCTCCTCCGACTTGGTCAACAACCGCGCAAAATTCTTGACTCGGGGGAAATTAGCGGCATAAAATTGCTCAAAACGGGCATCCATGTCATCTCTCTTTCCATTCATTCATTAAGTCTTTTTACAATGAAAGCTGGACAAATATAGACAAAATTAGGAGAAGACAAAGAATATAAATAAAAAAACATCCCACCTTCTAACCCCAAACAGGTCTAAAAGGTGGGAGTATAAATATGATTCAAATAATTTCAGAAGTTATTCTTCATCCATTAGGATTTCCAGAATCTGACAAGCAGCTTTCGCTACCGGAGTACCCGGACCGAAGATAGCAGCTACACCTGCCTTATACAAGAAATCGTAATCTTGTGCAGGAATAACACCACCGGCAATCACTACAATGTCTTCGCGACCCAGTTTCTTCAGTTCTTCAATAATTTGCGGAACCAATGTCTTATGTCCGGCAGCCAGTGAAGAAACACCTACTACATGAACGTCGTTTTCAACAGCCTCGCGAGCAGCTTCCGCCGGAGTCTGGAACAACGGTCCCATATCCACATCGAAGCCACAGTCAGCATAACCGGTTGCTACGACTTTAGCACCACGGTCGTGACCGTCCTGTCCCATCTTTGCAACCATGATACGAGGTTGACGCCCCTCTTTCTTCGCGAACTTCTCGGCCAGTTCACAAGCACGTTTGAAGTCGCTATCGTTTTTACTTTCTGATGAATACACGCCTGATATCGTTCTAATTATTGCTTTATAACGTCCTACTATCTGTTCGCAAGCATAAGAAATCTCACCCAATGTTGCGCGAACACGAGCTGCTTCCACAGCCAATTCCAACAAATTACCCTTGCCAGTCTTCACACATTCGGTAATTGCTGCCAATGCTTTGTCCACTTCAGCCTGGTTACGTCCATCTTTCAAACGTTTCAGGTTTTCGATCTGTTCAAGACGAACGGCTGTATTATCAATTTCAAGAATATCAATCGGAGCTTCTTTTTCCAGACGATACTTGTTCACACCGACAATTGTCTGCTGACCACTGTCGATACGAGCCTGTGTACGTGCAGCAGCTTCTTCGATACGCATCTTTGGAATACCTGTTTCGATAGCTTTCGCCATACCACCCAGTTTTTCAATTTCCTGAATATGCTCCCAAGCCTTGTGTGCCAGTTCGTTCGTCAGAGATTCTACATAGTAAGAACCACCCCATGGGTCAACGTTCTTGCAGATGTAAGTTTCTTCCTGAATGTAAATCTGTGTATTACGTGCAATACGTGCAGAAAAATCTGTTGGAAGAGCAATAGCCTCATCCAATGCATTGGTATGCAAAGATTGAGTATGCCCCAAAGCTGCAGCCATAGCCTCAATACAGGTACGTCCTACGTTATTGAACGGATCCTGTTCGGTCAGTGACCAACCGGAAGTCTGTGAGTGGGTACGCAATGCCAGTGATTTCGGGTTCTTCGGATTGAATTGTTTCACAATCTTTGCCCACAACATACGTGCAGCACGCATCTTGGCTATTTCCATAAAGTGATTGGTTCCAATCGCCCAGAAGAAAGACAGACGCGGTGCAAATGCATCAATATCAATGCCTGCTGCCGTTCCTGCACGAAGATATTCCAAACCATCGGCCAATGTATAAGCTAACTCGATATCCGCGGTTGCACCTGCTTCCTGCATGTGATAACCGGAGATAGAGATAGAGTTGAACTTAGGCATCTTCTGCGAAGTGTATTCGAAAATATCAGAAATAATCTTCATAGAGAATGCAGGCGGATAAATATAAGTATTACGCACCATGAATTCTTTCAGAATATCATTCTGGATAGTACCGGCCATTTCTTCGAGTTTAGCACCTTGCTCCAGACCGGCATTGATATAGAATGCCATAATCGGAAGTACAGCTCCATTCATTGTCATAGACACAGACATCTTATTCAATGGGATACCATCGAACAGCACTTTCATATTTTCCAATGAACAGATAGATACACCGGCTTTACCTACGTCACCTACTACACGTTCGTGATCGGGGTCATAACCGCGGTGAGTAGCCAAGTCGAATGCCACTGACAAACCTTTCTGACCGGCAGCCAAATTACGGCGATAAAATGCATTTGATTCTTCGGCGGTAGAAAATCCGGCATACTGGCGGATGGTCCAAGGACGAAGAGTGTACATTACTGAATACGGACCGCGCAGATAAGGAGGAAGTCCGGCAGCATAGCCAAGGTGTTCCATTC
>OLPH01002872.1_pt1 | contig 13083 bp, 9 predicted proteins | sample 1672951 | NCBI WGS metagenome assembly OLPH01 (sample SAMEA3136740, study PRJEB25190) | human gut metagenome
GACGACCTGCACGATGCTCGGGTCATTTAAAAACTCAAAATCGGTGTCGTAGAACCACGCGGTGTTCTCAACGGTGTGGCGCGCATCGAAGTAGTCGTCGAGAAACATCACAACGGACTTTTTGCCCGGCGCGTTACGGATATTTTCAAACGCACGGGAGCACGCAATGGGGTTCTGCCCCTTTGCAAGGTGCAGAATGTACTTTCTGCCGTTCACTTCTTTTTCAGAGTAACGCGTCTCGCTGATGCCCATTTTCTCCATGGAATTGCGGATTTTTTCTTCGGAAAGGCCGAATTCACGCAGCGTCGCAACGGCGGCAAGGGCGTTATAAATATTGATGTTCGTACTGTTCAAAAGCGGGTATTCCGATTTTTTGCCGCCCACCGCCACGTTCATTTTCATGTCTTTCGTATCGATGTCCGTTGCAAGGTAGTCGATGTCCGGCGAGCGGTAGCCGCAGGCTTCGCAGTGCACACGGCCGATATGATGGTAACGCACAATGTCGTGCACAAGCGGGCCGTGGCATTTGGGGCAGGCAGGCACATCATTTACGATATTGTCGCATTCCTTTTTGTCCGTGTCAAGGTGGTCGATGCCGAAATACACGCGGTCGTTTTCGGGCTTAATGGAACTGCAAAGCGGGTCGTCGCCGTTCAAAACGAGCTTTGTGCCCTTCGGAATTTCCTTATTCAGAATGTCGAGGATAAACTCCGCGTGCGCGTTGCGCTTATAAGAATCACGGAAAATGTTCGTGCACAGCACAATGTCCGGCTGCATGTAGGGGTAAATGTTCGGCGCAGAGCGCTCATCGAGCTCAAACACCGCAAGGTCACACTTCGGCTTGCCGAAAAAGTGACTGTTCGCAATGAGCGTAGATGCCACGCCGGTCGCGACATTCGTGCCGGAGCGGTTGCACATGAACTCGATACCGTTATCCTCCAAAACATCCTCGATCATGTTCGAGACAGTCGTTTTGCCGTTCGTGCCCGTAATGCCGATGATTTTCTTCGGCTTCGGCATGCGCCCGATAAAATCCGGGCACAGAATAATAGCCCAAGAACCCGGCATGGACGTGCCCTTTCGCCCGATGAGCTTTAAAACCAGCGCCGTACCGCGGGCGAACATCAGCGCAAAATAAAAGCGTAAATTTCGTTTCATTTTCTTCATTCCTTAAATTTGAATTTTCCGTTTATCGATACGCATGATTATACTACTTTTAGACGTGAACTGCAAGATGAACTGCAAGATAACGCCGTTTTGAATTGTTTCGGCTCTGAAATTGCGAATATTTAGGAATTTTTCATAATCACGGATTGATTTTTCACAAAAAAGACTGTATGATAAAGAAAAGCATTCCATTAACTTAGGAGGAGTTCACCATGAAAACTTTACCCGTAGCGGTACAGGTTTATTCTGTCCGCGATGACGCTGAGCGCGATTTTAAGGGCACCATGCAGAAAATCAAGGACATGGGCTATGACGGCGTTGAGCTTGCAGGCCTTTATGGCATGAAGCCGGCGGAAGTCAAGGCGATTTTGGAAGAAGTGGGCCTCGTTCCGCTTTCCGCACACGTTCCGTTCCAGGAGCTCGAAGCCGACATTGAAGGCACGGTCGCACAGTATAAGGAGATCGGCATGCAGTACATCGCCATCCCGTATCTGATGGAAGAAGATCGTCCGGGCACCGAGAAGTTCCTCAAGAACATTGAGACCTTCAAGAAGATCGGCGAAGCCTGCAAGAAAGTCGGCATCACGCTGCTTTACCACAACCACGATTTCGAGTTTGTAAAGATGCCGAACGGTCAGTATGCACTCGATTATATCTATACCGAGATTCCCGCTGACCTGCTCCAGACCGAGCTGGATATCTGCTGGGTCAAGGTCGCCGGCGAAGAGCCGGTCGATTACATCAAGAAGTACGCCGGCCGCGCACCGGTCGTCCACCTCAAGGACTTCTACAAGGAAGGTAAGCCGGCCAACATGTACGAGCTCATCGGCATTGAGACCGAGAAGAAGAAAGAAACCGGCAAGTTCGAGTTCCGTCCGGTCGGCCACGGCATGCAGAACATTCCGCCGGTGCTCGATGCAGCACTGGAAGCCGGCTCCAAGTGGGTCGTTGTCGAGCAGGATCAGTCTTATGACACCCCCGCTCTCGAAGCCGTGAAGATGAGCCGCGATTACCTCAAGGGCCTCGGCTGGTAATTTTGCTTTAAGTAAGACATAAGAATACATATTTTCAAGGCGTACTTTCTCTCCGAAAGTGCGCCTTCATTATATTCGCCTGTCGGCGAATGCTATAGTCCTTCGGACAATAAAAAGAAAAACGGCTCCCGGCGCATGGAAGCACCGTGGAGCCGCGTATGTATAAGCGAGATATTATGCGTCCTTCTTTTCCTCTTCGTCTTCCGGCGGAAGCATGGATGCGCAGTGCGGGCATTTCGTCGCGCCGATCTTCACGTCATCCATCAGGCAGTATGGGCAGGTTTTCGTGGTAGGAGCCGTTTGTTTTCCCCTCAAAATTTCCGATATTGCTGCGGTTTCCGACAGTTTTTTCTTGCAGAAGTATTGTTGAAAACCGTGAAATATGCTATACTGTTCTATACTTTTCCGAGATATACATAGGACGCTCGATGGTTTAAGGAGATGCACGCATGGCATATAAGATCTGGCTTTTTCTATGGTACTTTGTGCTTGCTTCCTTCTGCGGCTGGGTCGCAGAGGTGGGGTACATCGGCATGGTATACCGAAAATTCAAAAACCCCGGCATGCTGAACGGCCCGTACTGCCCGCAGTACGGCCTGATGATTGCGCTGCCGTGGGCGGCATTGACGGCGCTGCATTGGCAGACGTCGTTTGTTGCCACGCTGTTTTTCTGCCTGATTTCAAGCTTCCTTGTGGAATTCACGTTCGCGTGGCTGCTGCGCAAAACAACGCACATCCGCCTGCGTGATTACTCCAAATTCAAGTGGAATATCAAGGGCTACGTTTCCGTGCCCGTCGCCACCGTGCGCGGCGTGTGCTTCTCGTTCATTGTGGTGTTCATCGTGCCGGTACTCACGTCACTTCTGCACTACGTTAACCGCACCGTCGGCTGGGTCATCCTCTATGCCGTCCTCGGCATCATGCTGCTCGACATCATCCTCACGTCCATCACCGTGCAGCGCTTGAATCACCAGTTTAAACGCTTATCCGAACTCGGGGACCGCGTGCGCGAGGCGAGAAACGCCCTCGGCAATGCCGTCACCGGCGGCGCCATCGGCGCAGCGGAGGCCATCGATGACCTCGACCTGCAAAAGAAGCTTCAGGAAGCACAGAAGACCGCCGACGAAAACTACACGGCACTCCTCAACAAATCGAACTTCTTAAAGCGCCGCTTCATGAGCGCCTCGCCGGATATGACGAACGAGCAGTACGAAAAGGAATTAAAAGCGTACCGCATCACGACGGAAGAGCGTAAAAAGCGCTCCGCCGAACGCTGGAAGCGCAACCGCTATGAATATGAAGCTACATTCGAAAACCCGGAAGACCGCCCGTTTGCGTTCGGCATGAACTTCACAAAACTCTTCTGGATCTTCTTCATCGGCTGCCTTGCCGGTTTTGTGCTTGAAGAATGCTGGGCGTTCTTCATCGCGCACCAGATTGAGTTGCGTGTAGGCCTTGTGTACGGCCCATTCCAACCCATTTACGGCGGCGGCGCAGCCATCATCACGCTGTGCCTGTATAAGCTCTACAAGCAGGACGACATCGTCATTTTTGTTGCCAGCGGCATCATCGGTGCGGCGTTCGAGTATCTGTGCAGTTGGGGACAGGAGATGCTGTTCGGCACCGTTTCGTGGGATTACAGCGGCACGCCGTTCAACATTGACGGCCGCACAAACTTGATGTTCGCGCTCATCTGGGGCACGCTCGGCCTTATTTGGATCAAAGAAATTTCCCCCGCCATGTCGCGCATGATCGAAAAAATCCCGAAGCGCCCGGGCGCTATCCTCACCATTTTGCTCGTTGCGTTCATGCTGTTTGACGGGCTCATCTCCTGCGCCGCGCTGACCCGCGCCAACGAGCGCGCCGAGGGCATCCCCGCCACAAGCTCGTTCCAAATGTTTCTCGATAAGCACTTGGATGACAACTACCTCGCGCTCGTCTACCCGAACATGCAGAAGGTCAACGAAGACGGCACGAAAAGCGAACCGCTGAAAGACACGGTAAAGAACACGTAAACGCAATCCGTCCATACTGCGGCAAAGAAATTTGAAGCGGTTTCATCACGAATTAAAAGGAATCCACCGTATCGCTTTCACACATACGGTGGATTCCTTATTTTATCGTATTATTTTCGATTCAGCGTACGCTTTCTACAAACGTTCTGAACGCTTTTCTGCCCTCTGCCGTGCATTTGTAGACGCCTGCGTTCTCCAGCACCTTTACAAACACCTTTCCCACTTCCTGCTGCAAGATGTGCTCGGCATTCGCTTCGTTCATTTCCGGGTGGTCGCGCTTCACCTGCGCTGCCCACTCCGCGTGCTTTGCGATGCTCTCCACGCTTGAAACATCGCCGTTTTTCAGCATTACGTCTTTCAGGGTCTTCAGCTCGTCTTTCAGTCTGGACGGCAAAACCGCGAGACCCATAACTTCAATGAGGCCGATGTTTTCTTTCTTGATGTGATGATATTCGTCGTGCGGGTGGTATACGCCGAGCGGATACTTTTCCGTCGTAATATTGTTGCGCAGCGCAAGGTCGAGCTCGTATACGCCGTCCACACAGCGCGCAATCGGCGTGATGGTGTTGTGCGGCTCGCCGTCCGTCTCCGCAAAAATGAACGCGTCCTCGTCCGTGTAGCTTCTCCACGCTTTCAATACATGGTCGGCCGCGTCAATCAGGCGATCCGGGTTTTTATGGCGCAAACGCAGAACGGAGACCGGCCAGTTCAAAATGCCCGCTTCCACATCTTCAAAGCCGTGCAGCGTGCAGTGCTCCTCCATGTTCGCGCGCGCCATCGCGAACGTATAGTGGCCGCCCTGGTAGTGGTCGTGTGTCAAAATGGAACCGCCAACGATGGGCAAATCGGCATTAGAGCCGAGGAAATAGTGCGGAAACTGCTCCACAAAATCAAACAGCTTGCGGAACGTGCTCTTGTCAATCTGCATCGGCACATGCTCGCCGCAGAACACAATGCAGTGCTCATTGTAGTACACATACGGAGAATACTGCAAAAACCAATCCGCATGGTTCACCGTGATCGGGATTGCGCGGTGGTTCTGTCTTGCCGGGTGGTTCATGCGGCCCGCATAACCGATATTCTCCTTACACAGCATACAGGCAGGATAACCGGAAGCCTTCATTTTCTTTGCCGCAGCAATGGCCTTCGGATCTTTTTCCGGCTTTGAAAGGTTGATGGTAATATCAATCGCACCGAAACGCGGGTCGTTATACACCCACTTTAAATCGCGCGCCACACGGTCGCGGCGGATATAATTGCAGTCGCCGCAAAGCTTATAGAACCAGTCCGTCGCCTTTTCCGGGGATTCCTTGTAAAGTGCGCGAAATGTGCGGTTCACATCGGACGGGCGCGGTGTCAAAAGGCCCATCAGTTTCGTGTCAAATAAATCGCGGGACGTCGCACCGTCCTCGATGATGCCGCGCTTTACGGCTTCGTCGCAAAGGCCGTCCAGCAAAAGTGCCAGATTTTCGCTCTGCTCCGCTTCCTCATCCGCGTAATCTTCTTCACAAAGCGCCTCCAATAAACGGTTGCGCGTGTAAATCGTGTCTTCCGCTTCGATGAGCCCCGTGCGCACGCCATATTCGACAAGCGCCTTGATTTTTCCGAAAAGCATACTTTTTACCCCCGTATAGCTAAAAATTCAGAAGGAGAGCGTAAAAATCAGCGCATCCTCTCTTGGTTCTGTATAAAAATTGCGGCGCACGCCCGCTTCCGTAAAGCCGAGCGAACAGTACATCGCAATGGCCGGCAGGTTTGATGTCCGCACCTCCAGCGTGATGAAAACGCCGCCGTTTTCCCGCGCTTTTTCAATCAGCGCCGCCATGAGCGTTCTGCCCACACCATGGCCGCGAAACTCCGGGAACACCGCAATGTTGTCCACATAGCTTTCGCCGAGCACCGTGTGCATGCCGCCGTAGCCGAGCACCTCATCTTGCTGCATCGCCACCAAAAAGCACGCGGCAGGATTATCAATCTCCTCCGTCAGGCTCTTTTCGCTCCACGGTTCCGAAAAGCAAAGCTTTTCAAGCTCCGCAAGGCGCGAAACGTGCTCCGCCGTCATCGAAACAATCTGCATAAACGCTCCTTAAAAACCGAGATGCTGCTCAAACGTCTGCAATTCCTCGCAGATCTTGTCGCGGCACTTGCGGTAGGTATTTAGGTCCCCGCCGTAGGGATCGTCAATGTAATGCGGCACGTAAATTTTCTCCGCCGGCACACCCGCCTGCATCAAAATGTACGCGTGGGTTTTCGACATCGTGAAATAAACGTCCCACACATTGATTTCTTCCGGCGTAAAGCGGCGCGCAATGTGACCGCTGATGTCCACGCCGATCTCCTTGCAGGCCAGCACCGCATTTTCGCTGGGGTGCTGCCCATCGAGCGCGGAAAGACCGGCGCTTTGGCACATGATGTTCTCAAAGCCGCGCTGCTCCATTTCGCGGCGGAAAATGCCCTCCGCCATTGGGCTTCTGCACGTGTTGCCGGTGCAGACAAACAAAATTTTCATCTTTGATTATAAACCTCGAATACTTCTATAATCGGTCGTATTTCGTCTTCCAAAATGAAAACGCTCCCGAACGACCGCTACCTATCATAGCACAGTTCGGGAGAGAATTCTACTAAGTATTCTTTAATTTTCAATGAATGACAACAAAACAACAATAATAAACAACATTGTGCCGCACAAAGCTGCTGAAAGGCGCACCCGCCTACTTCTTCCTGTAAACCAGAAAGTCAAATTTAATCTCGGTCCTGAGCACATCGAGCGCGCGCAGACGCTCTCCGCCCTCTACGTCCGTCTTCCAGTAGTACGGCGTCATGGAGAACAGCGCTTCAATGTTCTCCTGCCCGTTCACCGTGATAAACTTTTGCACACACGCACGGCCGAGGTATTCAAACCCGTCGTAGGCCGTGTCATGCTCTTCGTTCTCATACGGCTTTTTGTATAAAACCTCTTTCATGCCGTACAGATGCCGCGCACCCGGCACCGCAAGGATCATTACGCCGCCCGGCTTTAGCACCCTAAAAAACTCCTCCGGCACAATAGGCGCAAAAACGTCCGTCAGCACATCTGCACTGTTTTCCGCACACGGCAGGTGAAATAAACTCGCCACCGCGAAATCGATGCCCTTATATTTGCCCGCAGCCGCTTTCACCGCGAATTTCGAGATGTCCACGCCGGAAACCGAACCGTTTTTCGCTTTGGCTTTTTCATATAAAGCCGAAGTGTAAAAGCCCTCGCCGCAGCCTGCGTCCAAAATAACGCCGTTCTCGGGCAGATATTTATCCGTCAGCTCCGCCAGTTTGTCACGGAACGCATCGTAGTAGCCGCCGCTCAAAAACACGCGGCGCGCGTCCACCATCTGCTTTGTGTCGCCGGGAATCTTCGCGTGCATCTGCTTTACGGGCAGAAGATGCACATACCCCTGGCGCGCAATATCATAAGAATGTCCGTTTGCGCAGCGCAGCGCGCGGTCTTCTCTTTCCAACGCGCTGCCGCATGCGGGACAGCAAAATATCATCATAAACCCTTAGCCCTTCGCTTGATACCAGCTCTTACCGCTTCCGGCCTCTGCCAGCATCGGCACGCTCAGCTGCACCGCGTTTGCCATTTCTTCTTCCAGAATTTTCTTCACCGTGTCGCTTTCCGCTTCCGGACACTCCACAATGAGTTCGTCATGCACCTGCAAAATCAGCTTTGCATCGAGCTTTTCGGCTTTCAAACGGTTGCGCACATGCACCATCGCAATCTTGATGATGTCCGCCGCCGTGCCCTGAATCGGCATGTTGCGCGCCACACGTTCACCGAACGCACGCATATTGAAATTGGAGCTTGCAAGCTCCGGCAGATAGCGTCTGCGGCCGAACAGTGTCTCCACATAGCCGTTTTTCTTCGCTTCCTCCACCACGCGCCCCATATAGTCTGCAACGCCCTTATAATTGCGCAGGTAATCGTGAATGTAGTCCTCGGCCTCACGGCGGGAAACACCGATGTCCTTTGAAAGCGAGAACGCGCCGATGCCGTACACAATGCCGAAGTTGACCGCTTTCGCACGGCTGCGCATCTGCGGGGTCACAAGGTCTTCGGGCATATCGAACACACGCGCCGCCGTCATGGTGTGGATATCGCGCCCAAGGCGGAAGTCTTCCTGCATCTGCGTGTCGTTTGCCACGTGCGCCAATACGCGCAGTTCAATCTGCGAATAGTCGGCGTCCACAAGCACATTTCCCTCTTTTGCGATGAAGAACCGGCGGAATTCACGCCCAAGCGGCGTGCGCACCGGGATGTTCTGCAAATTCGGCTCAGTCGAGGAAATACGCCCCGTGCGCGTTTCGGTCTGGTTGAAGCTCGAGTGAATGCGCCCGTCCGCCGTGATGGCTTTCAGCAAGCCCTCGCAGTACGTGGAACGCAGCTTCGTCAGCGTGCGGTAGCGCAAAACCTTATCAACTGCCGGATGTACGCCGCGCAGACCCTCCAGCACATCTGCGTTTGTGGAGTAGCCCTTTTTCGTCTTTTTGCCGTGCGGCAGTCCGAGCTTTACGAACAGCGCTTCGCCCAGCTGCACCGGGGAGTTGATGTTGAATTCGTACCCCACGTCTTCATAAATTTCTTTCTGCAGCGCGTCCACCTGCTCAGAAAGCGCCTCGCCGTAGGTTTTTATGGCCTCGCGGTCAACAAGGAAGCCGCTTTCCTCCATCTCGCCCAAAACCAACGCAAGCGGAATTTCAATGTTCTCCAATAATTCGTGCTGGCCGTTTTCGTCGATGCCCTTTTGCAGCGCCGCACAAACAGCGGGCAGCACAGCCGCCGCCTGCACGTTCGCGTCCTCATATGCGGGCACGGCAATGCCGTATTCCGCCGCCAAACGCAGCACACCGTAATCGGAGCCCGAGGGGTTCAAAAGATACGCCGCAAGCTCCGTGTCCATCACGGCGTTTTCAAGGGAAGTCTTCAAATGAAGCGCCGTGCGGTGCAGCTTTTTCAGCGCAAACGTGTACTTTTTCGTCACCTTACTGCCGAGGAACGCCTTCAAAAACGCGTCGTCCGCATCCACGACCGCAATCGCCGGCTTGCCCGCGTCGAACTTACCGTTAAACACAAGCTGCTTTAATTCGTCGTTTTCAAACACCGGCACAAAATACGCCGCCCCCTCGTCCTCACACTGGCCGAGCACCGCTGCGCCGTCTTTATAATTCTTCACAGGCAGCAAAGCCGCTTCTTCGGCCTGTGCGCTGTTCGCCGTCGGCGCCGCGCCGGGAGTCAGGTGCAGGCGTTCCATCAGCTTAAAGAGCTCTAAACGCGTCATGATCTGCGCCGCGGCTGCGGGGTCGCCCTCGCCGGGAATATAATGCGCAAGCTCCGTATCGATCGGCGCATTGCGGCGGATGGTGCCGAGGTCGTAGCTCAAAAACGCGTTGTCTTTGGAATTGATCAGCTTCGTTCTCATGCCGGGCTTGATGTCCAGCTTATCTAAATTGTCGTAAATATACTGCAAAGATCCGAACTTGCGGATCAGCTCGCCCGCACCCTTTTCGCCGATGCCCGCAACGCCCGGAATATTATCCGAGGTATCGCCCTGAATGGCCTTGATGTCGATGAGCTGCTTCGGCTCCACGCCGTACGTCTCTTTGATATACGCCTCATCACACAGCGTCACGGCAGACTGACCGAATTTCGTCGTTGCAAGGCGCACCGTCGTTTTCGGCGAGACAAGCTGCAGGCTGTCCCGGTCGCCGGTCGCAATCATGCACGTATTGTCCGTGTTTTCGCACGTTTCCGCAAACGTGCCGAGAATATCGTCTGCTTCCCAGCCCTCGCACGTCACGATTTTATAGCCGAGGTCGCCGAGCAGTTCCTTTAAGACCGGCATCTGCGCCGCAAGCTCCGGCGGCATGCCCTTGCGCTGCGCCTTATAACCCGCATAGGCCTTGTGGCGGAATGTCGGCGCTTTCATATCGAATGCGATGGCCACCGCGTCCGGCTCCGTTTCGTCCTTCACTTTTTCCAGAATATTCAAAAATCCGACAATACCGTTTGTAAACTCGCCGCTTTTCGTTGTCAGCAGCTTAATGCCGTAAAACGCGCGGTTTAAAATGCTGTTGCCGTCCAGTACCAAAAGCTTCACGCTGATCTTCCTTTCCGTTACGGGTCAAAAGACACGTCTTTGTTTTCTATATACACTTTCTCGAGCAATTTATCGAGGTCGCTGAGCGTTTCCAGCTCGCCCGCCATGCGCCGGAATTCCGCTGCACCGCGCAGACCGTGCATGTACCACGCCACATGCTTTCTCGCTTCGCGCATGCCGCGCCCCTCTCCCTTTGCGGCGCACAGCGCATCCATATGCTTTTTAATGACCACAATGCGCTCCGCAAGCGTCGGCGGAGGCATAATGCGCAGACCGCTGCTGAAATAGCCGTTGATCTCCCTGAAGATCCATGGATTGCCGAGCGCCCCGCGCCCGATCATCACCATGTCGCACCCGGTCTCGTTCATCATGCGCACGGCGTCCTGCACGCATTTTACGTCGCCGTTGCCGATGACGGGCACCTTCACGGCTTCCTTCACCTGACGGATAATATCCCAGTCCGCCGGCGGCTCATACATCTGTGTGCGCGTTCTGCCGTGCACGCAAATGGCGTCCACGCCCGCATCTTCGCAATATTTTGCAACCTCCACTGCGTTCACGCTGTTTTCGTCCCAGCCCTTACGAATTTTCACCGTCACGGGCAGGTCAACCGCATTTTTCACGGCACGGACAATGTCCCCACACAGCGGCGGCTTTTTCATGAGGGCGCTGCCGCAGTTATTGCCCGCAATTTTCGGCACAGGGCAACCCATATTGATATCAATAACATCCGGCCCGGCCGCTGCGGCGCGCTTTGCGGCAGATGCAAAGATGAGCGGGTCGTCGCCGAACATCTGGATCGCAACGGGGTGTTCCTTTTCGCCGAGCGTGATAAGCTCCTGCGTTTTTTTATAGTTATACTGCAGCGCTCTCGTCGAGACCATTTCCGTCACGCAGTACGCTGCGCCGAACGAGCAGCAAAGCTCGCGGAACGGCCGATCGGTCGCGCCCGCCATCGGAGCCAGCGCCGCCACACCGTTCAAAGTCAGATTTCCGATTTTCATTTTTATATCCTTCTGATTTTTCTGTATTTTTAATTTTACTTATATTATAATACCGAACTGCCCCGCACATTTCAATAAAAATTCCTTAAAAATTAGAATTTGCCTTTAATCTACCCTTTATTTGTGTTATACTGGGCTTAAATATAGATGCGGGGAATCTCTCTTTTAAAAAGGCGTTACACGCCTTTCGGGAGACCCCCTAATTGGGTCTCCCGCGCAAAAACAGTCCACCGGACTGTTTGATAGCAATGCGAAGCATTGGTTTCTCCCAGTCCTGATTTTGGGGAGGCAAAAAAGTTTTCGTCGTCTGCGGACGACGACTCTGGGCTTCACCCCGAGACCCCACGACCGAACCGCAGGTTCGGTTTGACCTTCATTTGAAAAAAGGTCGATCAAAAACTTTTAACCACGCTTACAAGAAACCTCATTCTAAATTCACATACAGGAGGACATTCACTTGGATACCTCAAAATCTTATGTGCGCGATGGTCGCATCCAGCAAAAGCCGCGCGGCAATTATTTCCTCTTCTCCTTCCTTTTCGGCCTCGCTCTGGCCTTTGTCATCTTTGTGCCGTTCATGATCGTAGACGGCGGCCGCTTTCTGTTCTACGGCGATTTCAATGTGCAGCAGGTGCCGTTCTACCGCATCGCGCACGATGCCATTCGTTCCGGCAACATCGGCTGGAATCATTTAACAGACCTCGGCGTCAATTTCATCGGTTCCTATTCGTTCTACCTGCTCGGCAGCCCGTTCTTCTGGCTCACCATTCCGTTCCCGGGCGAGTGGCTGCAATACCTCATGGGCCCGCTGTTCATCTTAAAGTTCGGCTGCGCCTCCCTCTCTGGCTACATTTATCTGCACCGCTATGCAAAGAACCCCAACACGGCGCTCTTAGCGTCTCTCTTATACGCGTTCTCGGGCTACTCCATCTACAACATCTTTTTCAATCATTTTCACGAAGCCATCATCGTCTTCCCTTTGCTCTTAGCCGCGCTCGATGAATACATGTACACAAAGCGCCGCGGCATTTTTGCGCTCATGGTCGCCGCCGCGTGCATCGTGAACTATTATTTCTTCGTCGGCATGGTGACATTCACGGTCATCTACTTCTTTGTGCGTCTGCTCTCCGGCAGCTGGCACATCACGGTCAAAGATTTCCTCCTGCTCGCGCTCGAAGCCGTGCTCGGCCTCGGCATCGCGTGCATTCTGCTTGTGCCAAGCGTTCTGTGCATCATTCAAAACTACCGCGTTTCCAACCCCATCAGCGGCTGGAGCGCCCTGCTTTATGACCGCAACCAGCGCTACATTCACATTTTGCAGTGCCTCTTCTTCCCGCCGGATCTTCCCGCACGCCCGAACTTCACCCCGGATTCCGAATCCAAATGGGCGTCCCTCGGCGCATGGCTGCCCATGTTCAGCATGACCGGCGTCATCGGCTGGATGCAGCTGAAGCGCCGCCACTGGCTGAAAAAGATGCTTTGCGTTCTGCTCTTCATGGCGTTTATTCCCGGCCTCAACGCTTTGTTCCAGCTCATGAACGCGTCGTATTACGCACGCTGGTTCTATATGCTCACGCTCATGATGGCCGCCGCCACTATGATGGCGCTCGAAAACCCGCGTGTTGATTGGCGCCGCTCCTTAAAGTGGACAACGCTCATCACGCTCGCCATGACGCTCGTCATCGGCCTCATGCCCACACTCACCAAAACGGACGGCGAGATTACCGATGTCACA
>OLPH01002889.1_pt1 | contig 13017 bp, 6 predicted proteins | sample 1672951 | NCBI WGS metagenome assembly OLPH01 (sample SAMEA3136740, study PRJEB25190) | human gut metagenome
GAAATGAAACTTCGGAAGAAAGATTTCGAAGTTCCGAAGAATTTTTCCATTCCTCCGTGGATAATCAACAATCTCCACCGAGAAATTCTTCGATTTCCTTGATAGTCCCGTCGATGAACCCTTTCGATACCATGCGTCCACTATGAAGAAGAGGAGAAGGAGGCGACGCGGAGCGCAGGGGCTTTTTTGGTATCTTTGTGGCGTGTGGCTGATTAGTCGCACGATACTCTTTAGTTAACTACTGCTTCTTATGTACCGAGTGAATGTCTCTTTCTTTCTCAAAGCTCAGGAGTATGCGCTCCTTGATGAGTTCCTACGCACTAGGCTGGTGCCACTGCTCCGTGACGATGAGGGCGTGGCGCAGGTGGATCTCCTCGAGGTGATGGCGCAAGCGCCTGTCGTGGAGATGGCGCAGCCGATGGATGATATGGTCCTAGCTCTACTCATCTCTCTAGAGCAGGAGCGAGATCTAGAGCATTATCTCTCTGAGGTACTGGGAGAGCGTCTGGAGCTGCTGGGCAAGACCTTTGGCGAGCGCGTCCTATACCATGTCACACCGATGAGACAGATTGCGCTATGAGCAAGTCACGTGGCGAGCGCATACTGATAGGCATCGATCCCGGCACCATCGTGATGGGCTACGGTCTGCTCTCCGTGCGGGGGCAGCATGCCGAGATGCTCACCATGGGAGTGATCGAGCTGAGCCGTTACGAGGACCACTACACCCGTCTGGGACGCATCTACAAGCGTGTGGCGGGGCTGATCGATGAGTTCCTACCTGACGAGATGGCTCTGGAGGCACCGTTCTATGGTAAGAATGTTCAGTCAATGCTCAAGCTGGGGCGGGCGCAGGGAGTCGCTATGGCGGCGGCTCTGAGCCGAGATATACCCATCGCGGAGTATGTGCCGATGCGTGTCAAGCAGGCGATCACGGGTACGGGGCAAGCTTCCAAAGAGCAGGTAGCGACGATGCTTCAGCGGGTGCTACGCATTCCCACCGAACTGATGCCCGAGAAGCTTGATGCGACCGATGGCTTGGCGGTCGCCTACTGTCACTTCTTGCAAACCTCCAATGCGGTGGCTACGTCCAACGAGAGTGCCAAGAGCTGGAAGGAGTTTATCAAAGCCAACCCTAACAAAGTGCACGGACTCTAAGCGAAACCAAACCATGACACTAGGAACTATGACCTCAACCCGCAAACTACTCACACTCCTCTGCTGCTACCTCTGTGGCGTACTGCTTCTATCGGCACAACAAGCGACAAAGCAAGTGGCTCCTCTCGGCATTTGGGCGGGCACCCTACAAGTTTCAGGCACGGAGCTACCCCTTCGCTTTAACATCTTCAGAGATAAACAAGAGACTATCTACTGCACAATGGATAGTCCGTCACAGATGGCGACCGGTATCGAAGCAACAATCGAGCTTGCCGATGATATCGTCATCACCATCCCGAACCTATACGTTCGCTACGAGGGCAAGCTCGTGAGTAGCGATACCATCGTGGGCCCCTTTGCGCAGGGTGGTATGTCGCTACCGCTCACACTCGTACGGGCCAGCAAGCCCGCCAAGGCTAATCGTCCGCAGACACCACAGCCACCCTACCCCTACGAGACGGAGGAGGTGACCTTTTACAATGGCACGGCACCTCTCCACGGCACGCTCACCTACCCTGTCGGACATCAGGCAGGGAGCCGCGTGGAGCAGGTCGTTCTCTTTGTCTCTGGCTCGGGCATACAGGATCGTGATGAGACCCTTGCGGAGCATAAGCCCTTTGCCGTGCTGGCGGACTACTTGGCTCGGCATGGCGTAGCGACGCTGCGCTACGACGACCGTGGCTATCACGACGATATAGACTCGGTCGGTGTTGCCGAGGCGACCACCGCAACGCTAGCGGACGATGCTGCAGCGGGGATCAACTTCCTACGCAGTCGGAAGATTTTCGACAAGGTGGGCGTGCTGGGGCATAGCGAGGGCGGTACCATCGCCTTCATGCTGGCAGCCCGAGGTATCCCTGACTTCATCATTAGCCTAGCTGGTAGCACGCTGCCTGGCAAGGAGGTTTTACAAGACCAGATGGACCTTGCCCTTACTCAGGCGGAGGTGCCAGAAAAGCTTTGCGCAGAGTATCTGCGAGCTGCTGTAGCAACCTTTGACCAAGCGGCTCAGAGCGACCTGCGTGGCGAAGCTTTGGTCACGAAGGTGCTTTCGGAGGGACATTACCAGCTTCCTATTGGGTTGGTTTTGGATCTCAAGAAAGTTGCCGACGGGCTGACCCCTTGGCTGATCTACTTCACACAGTATGATCCGAAGGGGGATATAGCGCAGACGCACTGCCCAGTGCTGGCGCTCAATGGTTCGCTAGACCAACAGGTGCTAGCGGATAAGCATCTGCCCATCATCGAGCAGAGTCTCCCGACGGGGACACCACGGCAAGTGTGCCAGCTGGAGGGGCTGAACCACCTCTTCCAGCATGCGACGACAGGAGCCGTGAGCGAGTATTATCAGATCAGCGAGACGATCGCTCCCGAGGTACTGGAGCTGATCGCTGAGTGGCTCACCAAACTAACTAAATAAGGAGTAAATCAATGAGTAAGATTAAGATGCCAAAGAGCGGTGAGACGGGGCAGCTCTTGTGGCGATATGACCCCAAGGATAGTTCTCTCACGCTGTCAGGTACGGGAGCTCTGCCCGACTACCCTATTGGGCAGGCCCCATGGTTTGAGTTCAACGATCAGATTGATATGATCGTCCTGAAGGAGGGTGTGACCCGTATCGGTGACTACGCCTTCTATAACTGCACGGAGCTCACAAGCGTTGAGATACCCGAGGGGGTGACCTATATCGGAGAGAGCGCCTTCGCCTGCTGTCAGAGCCTAGAGTCGGTGTCGATTCCAGGGAGCGTCACGGAGATTGGCGAGGGGGCTTTTGAGTCTTGTGACAGTATGCTCGCACTAGAGCTTACCTCGGGACTGAAGTGTGTGGGGGCTTTTGCCTTTAGCGAGTGTGTCGCTCTCAGGGAGCTCGTTCTCCCAGACACGGTGGAGCGGATCGAGCGTAGTGCTTTTGCAGGTACTATGGCGCTCCACGAACTGGTCATCCCGGGCAATGTGCAGGAGATCGGGGACAACGCTTTCAATGGTTGCATCCAGCTCAGCAGTCTCACGCTCTCGGAGGGCATTCGGGTGATTGAGGAGATGGCTTTTAGCAATTGTAGTGACCTTACGAAGGTGCTAATCCCCGCCTCGGTAGAGCGTCTAGGCGATGGAGTCTTTGCGGACTGTCTAGCTATGGAGCAGATCTCCGTAGCTCCAGAGAGTGAGCACTACGTCGTGCGGGATGACATCCTATACAGTAAGGATCTGAGTGTCTTAGTACACTACCCTGCATCTAAAGAGGAGCAAGAGTTTACGATACCTGAGGAGGTGCGTAAGATTGCGGGGCTAGCCTTCGCGAGCAACTACTTTCTAATGGAGGTGATGCTCGGAGATCATCTAGAGGAGGTGGGGTCGTATGCTTTCGCCCGCTGCTCGAGTCTCAGCTTTATGTCTCTGCCTGCACAGACGACTCGTCTTGGGGTCTCCCCCTTCCACGACTGCATCATGCTCCTCGAGATCGAGGTGGATCCGAACAATCCATGCTACTCCTCGATCGACGGCATCCTATATAATAAGGAGCAGACGCAGCTGATCCAGTATCCAGCGGGGCTGTATGATGATGATGTCTATAGAATCCCCGACACGGTGCAAGAGATCGCTGAGAATGCTGGCTACGATGCCCAAGACCTTGAGGTCCTAGTGATACCAGAGAGCGTGCGCAAGATCGGAGATATGGCGTTTGCCTTCTGCGATAAGCTCCGCAAGGTGGAGATACGTGTTGCCGACCCCGCACAGGTGGAGGTCGGAATAATGGCTCTATTTAGTGTAGCTGGCACGGCTCGCAAGCTTATTGTGCCGAAGGGAAGTAGCAAGCTCTACAAGAAGAGCGAGAGCTGGCTAGAGTTCACCTCAAACATTGTCGAGGCAAAGGATAAGGGATAGAGATTAGAAGTTAGAGGTTAGATATTAGAGGTTAGAAGTTAGAGGAGCCCCGCGTCACGAGTTGACTTGCGGGGCTTCTTTTGCGTAACTGTTTTTTGTTGAGTTGATTGCTTTTAGTACCTTTGCCAGCGATCTTGGTTAGTGGAGAGGTGCGCCACTCCACTCGAAGAGGGAATCAGGTGCAAATCCTGAGCAAACCCGTTGCTGTAAAGCTCACCAAAGGCTAATGTGTCATCGACTTGATGAAGCCACTGCCCCGCTAACGTCACTCAGGGGTGGGAAGGATACACCTTAGCGAGCTAAGCCAGAAGACCTGCCACGATCCTTTTTCTATCAGTCTGCAACGTGGACTTTGCAGCACGATACGCTTGGGGCAAGGGGGCGCTCGTACGCTCTCTGGTACTAGATGACTGGGACAGATGCTCCTAGTCCGTGGCTCGTTGAGCCGTAAAGTCGTTGAGTCGTAAAGTCTGCCACGCTGTACTGATACAGCATGTTAGTTTCCCTAGACTCTACGATATGAGACCTATCTACTCGCTTGTACTGCACAGCCTCGCCTATCTACTCCTCCTAGGTGTGGGGACGCTCTCTGCGCAGGAGAGTCGCATCACAGAGGTGCTCGCTTACCACCCAGCTCCCGGGCAATTTATGGAGAGCAAAGTGATGGCGAGCGAGGGCGTATCAACTTATCAAGAGCTACTCCAGCAGGCACAGCGCATCTTCGTCCAGGAGGGGAGCTTCCTCTCTCTCGGCGGGTGGGGCGGCTACATCATCGTTCGCATACAGCCCGCATTGGTCAATCAGCCTCATCAAGCGGACTTTGCGATACTGGGCAATGCTTTCGTCGGTAATGCCGAGCCTGGGATCATCTATGTGAGCCAAGATGCCAATGGTAACGGGCTGGCGGACGACCCGTGGTACCGCATCCGTGGCAGCGAGGACTATCGGAGCAACCTAGACTACACGATCACCTACTACAAGCCAAAGGACCCATACAACGACCCCGTCGCTTGGAGCGACTCGGAGGGAGAGTCGGGACTCATACCACGCAATAAGTACCACACGACAAATAGCTACTACCCGCTCTGGGAGGGTGACAAAGTAACCTTCTCGGGGGTCCGCCTACCGGACTGTATGAAGCAAGAGCATGAGGGAGGCCTTTGGGAGTCTCAGCCTTACGCTTATGGCTATGCAGACAATCACCCTAACGGTTCCCTGGGTAGCTACATTGATATAGACAGTGCAGTCAATGCTAAGGGTGAACTGGTACAGCTAGATCGTATCGACTTCCTCAAGGTGCAGACGGGCGTCCACCAGCAGACCGATGAGACGGGCGAAGTCTCGACCGAGTTTGCGGGCATCAAGCCCCTCGCCAAAGGCACCAGCATCGCCTCCCCCACTGCGACACCAGCCGTGCATCTCTTCTATAGCGACAACCAGCTATATGTCGAGAGCGAAGTGACGGGTACGCTATACCTATATAATATAGACGGGCAACTCGTCCTGACGCATCCGCTCTCTGTGGGTAGTGCGACGGTCACTCTGCCCGCTATGGGCGATTGCTATGTCGCACTCTTACGCCTAGAGGGCGGAGCCTTTGCGACTTATCGTATATGCAGACAATAACAAACTATATATTCACTCAATTACTATGCAAAGAACAGTAACGACAACGCTCCTACTACTCTGCTGGTTACTCCTGCCACCGATTGTGTGGGGACAAGAGGACAACACGCTCTTGATGCCCACGTCGACCTATGGCAATAACGAGCATAAGGTGGGAGACACCCCGCTGATCCTCTACGATAGTGGAGGAGCCGACGGCAATGCCTTGGCAGGCAAGACGGGCAAGATCGTCTTCACGCCAGAGCAAGCTGGCAAATGTATCGAGATAGAGATACAGGAGCTTGCCTTAGCCAATCAAGACGAACTTTACATCCTCGAGGGCAGTGCATACTTTCCTCAGTATGGATCTCCTTACGAGAGAGACATCATTAAGAAGTTTGCCAAGGCGGATAGACCAACGCTACCCCTTAAGCTTCGCTCCAGTGGCAAGTCCGGTCAGATAACGATCGGTAGCAAGACGAAGGCGAATCCAGGCGCAGGCTTTAAGATCATCGTACGCACGGTCGATCAGCCTGCGATCAAGATTGCCTCTATCCTAGAGGACAAGAGCGCTAGCCACGACCCCTACATCGGTGAGCAGTCGCTCATCGTCTCTAACCTCAAGATTACAACCGAGGGACTAGCCAAGGCTCCCAAGCTGACGGCTCTGCACTACAAGCTCAGCGACACAAAGCCGAGCGACATCACGGCGATATACCTCTACGAGGTGAACAGCCGTAAGCCCAAACAGCTAGACGCTAGCAATCTACTCGGCAAGACGACCGAAGTCTCTGCCGAGGGTACGATCACTCTCTCTAAGGAGTACACGCTCTCTGAGCCTAACTATGATCTAGTTCTGGTCGTTGACCTCAAGAGCGACGTGGCGGCTGGTAGCCGTATCGATGTTGCTACGACGAAGCTCACGACAACTTTGGGCGACCACGCTGTAACGCTCCAAGCTCCTAAGACGCTCACCGTAGAGGATGCTTACGCGCTTGCTAAGACCCCGAAAACCTACACCGTAGGCAACAAGTCTCTGACACTATACGATGATGGTGGTAAGCATGAGCCGATCAGCGAGAAGTTTGACGGATACGCTGTCTTCAAGCCAGAGACTGCTGGCAAGGTGATCCAGGTAGACTTTACAAAGCTAGATCTCTTTAGCTACTCTTCTATCGGTCGTGCCGACCTAGTTGAGGTGTACAATGGCTCAGAGGTCAATGCGGACAACCTCATCATCAAGCTCAACAAGGAGAAGGCTTACAAGGCAACTTCTACAGCTTCTGACGGGAGCCTGACGATCCGTCTCGTAACGAATACGGGGACTCCCAAGGCTGGCTTTGAGGCTCTGGTCTCTCAGATCGCTCCTCTGCCTATGGCGGTCGACTCGCTCTCGGGTAGAACCATTGAGGTTGACACTTTTGCAATGCCTATCAATGCAAGCGTCAAGCAGGTCGGCATGGTTGCCTTCACGCTCGTCGCTCAGGGAACCAAAGACCCTGTCACACTGCAGCGTCTAGACCTAAGCTCTATCAGCAAGACGACAGACATCGCTCAGGTTGCTCTCTACTACAGTCCGATCGTCGATGACTTTACGAAGGCTAAGGAGATCGCACACTGGGACTTTGCCCAGGCACTCACCGCCACACTCCCCACACCTCAAGCACTGCGCGAGGGGGCTAACCACTTCTACCTAGTCGTAGACCTCCAGGAGACTGCGAACAAGGGAGGCAAGATCAACCTATCCATTGATAAGATCCACCTCTCGGCAGGCGAGAAGACGCTACCCGAGAAGGAGCGCACCCGCACGGAGGCTCTAGAGGTAATGAATAAGATGGTGCTCACCCTCGGTAAGCATCATGTCAAGGTGTACGAGCCTTGGGACTTTACGCCTCAGCTCAAGCACAGCCTTACCACGGGATATGACACCGACGCAGGCGAGCGTAGCGTCACCTTTGAGGCTACCGCTCCAAACAACGTCATCCAGCTAGACATCAATGAGTGGGACTTCTACTATTCCTCTTGGGGTAGCAAGCCTACGCTCCGGATTTATGACGGTGAGGATGCCACAGCTCCTCTGCTCTTTGAGCTAAAGCCCGACCGAGAAGCCTTCAAGACGAAGCCTGCCGACTACATCCGCTCTACCCAAAAGTATCTGACCTTCGTCTTTGACGCTAAAGGTGGTTCCGGCTCGCTAGGCTGGCGTGGTCAGGTCAAGCAGTACCTGCCACAGGACATGAAGGTGGACTCAGCCGCTGCAAAGCAGATCGAGCTTCCCTTCATCGCTGTCGGCTCAGAGCTGAACCCTGTCTTAGCTCTTGACATACATACGATCGGAGACCGCAAGCCGATCCACATGGACGGTCTCACGGTAGACCTCAAGGGTGGCGCTCCTCAGATCAAGCGTGTGGCTCTCTACGCTACTACGGCTGAGGGCACACTCGATGCGAACAAGCTTATCGCAGAGGCTCAGGTGGAGCCAACGATGCAAAGCGTTGACCTCCCAGCCGATGCACTAGCGCAAAACGGCACGCTGAAGGAGTTTGCCAATAACTATATCCTCGCAATAGACATTCGCAAGGATGCTCCATTAACAGAGAGTATAGACGTGGCTATCGCCAAGCTAACTGTCTCTGGTAAGTCTATTACCGTCCGTGACGCTGATCCTAAGGGATCGTACAAGCTGGTCAACATCTTCAATCACCCAGCCTCAAGCAACAACAAAGAGGTGACCGTCACCACGCCCCTATCGTACTACGACGAGGGCGGTCCCGATGGTAAGGTGCTCAAGAACACAGGGTCGTACGTGACCTTCCTCCCAGCCCATGAAGGCGAGGTGGTAACCCTCACGATCGACTCAATAAATCTACGAAGAGCCACCTTCGGCATCTACTCTGGACGTGACCACAAGAATGAGAGCAAGCTTCTCTCCACAGGTGACAACAATATACTCAAGCAGACTGGTGTCAGAACCTTCACCTCGCAAGAGCAGGACGGCTCTCTGACGGTCTACTTCAAGGGTTCAGACACTTACACTTTCGGGTGGGCTGCTCGTGTAGAGAGCGTCAAGCCTCGCGACCTTTTTGTCAAGAAGGTCTCCGCCACGGCTCTCCCCGTAGATAAGCAGGGTGTACTCTCGGGTAGCTCACTGCCCGCTGTACGCATCGACCTAACCACAGCTGGAGAGAAGGGCAAGACGACCCTCGAGAAGCTACAGCTAGAGATCTCTAGCGAAGGCATCGAGGAGCTCGCACTATACGCTACAGGAGCTATCAGTGAGTTTGATGAAGCTCATCTGATCGCAACGGCTAAGCCACAAGCTACGCAGACGGAGGTCATCTTTAAGTTTGACCCCGCCGATATACTGAAGCTACCACGCACGCAGTACTACTGGGTCAAGGCTCAGCTCGCTGGCGACCTCAAGGTAGGCACTCCTATCTCGGTTACTGCCAAGAGTGTTACCATCGGAGGTGCCAAGTACGATGTAAAGCAGGAGAAGCCCTTTGACACGAAGACGCGCAAGGGTGGACTCCAAGGCACGCTCCGTGTCGGCTCTAGCAGTGCTGCCTCCTACAAGAGTCTAGCTGCAGCCGCTAAGGATCTGACCAAGCAGGGAGTCTCTGGCGCCGTCACCGTAGAGGTCGAGCCAGGTGAGTATCCCGAGGCAGTCCTCCTAGAGCGTATCCCTGGAGCTTCTGCCAAGAACAGCATCACCATCGTTGGTCTCGGCAACACTCGTGACGAGGTCGTCCTCTCTGCCAATGGGTATAACAAGCCTACTGGAGACGATGCCCACCGACGTGCTTATGGTGTGATGACCGTACGCAATACCCCCTACGTGACGCTACGAAATATGACGATCCACTCGACAGACCTAGGCTTCCCAACAATGGTCTACGTACAGGAGAACTCATCGCACTTCACGATGGATAATTGCCATGTCTACACCAAGAACACGAGCAACTCTAACTACAACATGTCTCCAAGCCTTGTTAAGGTAGAGGGAGCTAGCAACCCACACGCTCAGAGCTGTGATGTCTTGGTTGAGAACTCGCTCTTTGAGGGTGGACACATTGCTCTACAGATCGGTGGTACGACGACCGTTGCCAACCCCGTAGGCAAGGGCTATACGGTGCGCAACAACCGCTTCGTAGATCATAGCGGTAAGGCTATCTACGTCACACGTGCCTCCGAGGTGCTTATCGAGGGCAACGAGATGGTACAGCAGATCGCTCCTCAGAGGGATTACAGCGGTATCGATGCGACCTTCCACACGGATGCTAAGATCATCGGCAACGACTTTGACCTAACACAGCCGAAAGCTTATAAACTCAGCAACCTCGTCGGTATCAATGTCCGTGAGGTACAAGGCGAGGGGCTACTCGTCGCCAACAATGTGATACGCATCACGCGTGGATCTGCTACTAGCCGAGCTTTTGCAGCTAGCAAGGTGACAGGACTGAACTTTGTCTTCAACACCGCTATAGCTCGTGACGGCAAGTGTACAGCACTCCTCATGCTCAATAACACGATTGCCTCGTCTCTCATCTCAGACAACATCCTGCAGAACCGAGACGGTGGGGGCATCCTCTTTAGCAATCAACCGCTCCCCAACGAGCAGCTCACTTGCGACCGCAATGCGCTCTACACCTCTGACAGCAAGGGCGTACTCATCACCGCTAAGGGTAAGAAGTACGACGCAACCAACTATCAGCAGGCGACAAAGAGCACAGCATCCAAGGTCGTAGAGGTACCCTTCGTCTCTGACAAGGTGCTCTACCCGAAGGATATGACCGTACTGCCACAGGGTGCTCCGCACGCTGCTATCACAACGGACATCCTCGGCACAGCTCGTGACAAAGAGCATCCGACCGTCGGTGCTTACGAGCAGGATCCTAATGTAAGCAACGAGGCTCCTAAGCTAACCAACAAGCAGGTGGTTCGTGCACTACATCAGTCCGCTACGATCTCTGTCGAGCCAGATCAGATGACCGACATCTACCTGATGACGATCGTAAAGGGCGAGGAGGCTCCAGACGCTGCTGCGATACGAGACAAGGGCAGACACTTCACCGCTCTTGGCAAGCGTACGACTGAGTTTACCATCATGGGGCTAGAGCCTGAGACCACTTATGAGGTCTACGGACTCCTCCACGGTACGCTCAATAATAAGGATGCCGAGCCTGAGCTCCTCTTTACCTTTACTACCACCTATATGCCTACACGAGTAGCTACCTTTGAGAAGGACAACCGCACCATAGAGGGCGATGTCGTCTACTCAGGGACCAATAGCTTCGCAGGAGTCAAGGTCGTCGAGGACTTCACCCGCTCACGCAATCAGATTGCTGAGATAGCGGGCGACAAGGTGACCATCACTGTGACCAACTCCAAGGGCAAGATACCACAGCGAGGCTTCTCGCTCATGGCTGACCGCCCCGTCTATATGCGCATCAATGGTGGTACGCGTATCACGCTCCCCGCTACTGAGCAGGAGTGGGCATACGTAGACCTCGCTCAGAGAGGCGACATCCGTGAGGTGACCCTCGAGAGCCGTGGCAAGCTATGGATCGACGACTACAACGGCGACGCCCTCGCCATGCAGCTCGCTATCGCTCCCGTGACCATCAATCTCGGACAGCAGGCTCAGCTGACGGCTGAGGTGATCCGTGGCGTAGCGCCTTATAGCTATAAGTGGTCACAGGGCGACTCGCTACAGACTATCTCCGTAGCTCCTACGCAGACGACACGCTATAGTGTCACTGTGACCGATGCTGCTGGTAGCCAAGTAACCGAGAGCGTCTATGTTTACGTCAATGGACTACACGGCGAGGCGATGGTGGCAACCTTTGAGGAGGAGCCACTCTCTAGCGAGGAGCCTTACAGCCAAAAGGCTCCATTCGGCAGTGGCTCGTTTGCTTTCTCCAACAGCTACAATGCTGAGTGGAATAGCTGGAGTGGCTTTGCCCTAGCAGCTAGTGCCGATACGACCTACACGGGCAACTTCCAGACGCAGCAGTATAACAACGTCGTCGGTGGTGGTCAGGAGCAGGAAGGTAAGTCCAAGCAGTATGTCGTGGCTTACTGCCCAGGTGATAATCCTCAGTGGGGCTCTTACAATCCCGTCGTCACGGTCATGTCTGGTAGCGACCGCAAGGTGCAGCTCGAGGGTGTCTATCTGACCAACACAGCGTGGGTCAAGAGCTTTGCCACCCAGGGCGATAAGAACTATGGCCGTCCCGCCTTTAAGGAGGGTAGCTTCTTTATCGTGACCATCACGGCTGACAATGGTAAGAAGGTCGAGGTACCACTCATCGACTATCGCAATAAGAAGCGCGAAGTGGTCAACGACTGGAAGTGGGTCGATCTCTCCTCTCTCGGTGAGGTCAAGACGCTCAAGTTCTCCATCCAGTCGAGCGACAGCTATGCGCCTAGCTACTTTGCAATGGACAACCTGCACATCAAGCAGGATGCCTCTACCAAGCCCGCTAAGGAGCAGATAGCCCTTGAAGTGGTCGCAACCACCGAGAGCACAGCGCAGATACGCTGGCAGACGCTCCCCACGCAGGTAAGCTACACCGTAAGCTATCGTCCTGTAGGAGCTGACGCTAGTGCGACGCAGACGATGCGCCTTGATCCTACGCAGCAGCTCCGCTCGCTAGAGCTTCGTGACGGCTACGTCTACACCACCCTCGAGGGTCTACAGGCGGGCACACGCTATGAGGTCACCGTCGAGGCGACCATCATGCCCGCTATGCAGACGGTCGCTCAGGGTAAGACCACCTTCACGATTCAGGCGACGGCCATCAACGCTATCAACGGTGAGACCGCACGTGTCGTAGCCACTCCCGAGGGTATCCTCGTGATAGGTCTACAGGGTGCGACCGTCGAGCTCTACACAGCTAGCGGTGCTCAGATAGGTTGCTACCAGATCACCGAGCCTGAGCAACTCATCGCTGAGCAGCTCCAGTCTGGTATCTACATCGTCGCAGTCCACAAGGCAGGCGCAGTACGTACCTTCCGACTGATCCTCTAGCGATAAGCTATACACGGAGCCTTAGCTCCACACGCTTCGTAGCCCCACTCGGTCCTCGTGCCGGGTGGGGCTACTGCTTGGTGCGGGGGGCTCTCCTACCCGCCCCAAACTCACTCCACAAGCGACAATAAGGAACACTATCCAAGTTTTCCAAAATCATTCCTCGCTTGGAAACTTTCTTTTCCTCCGTAGGACACTTTCTTTTCCTCCGTAGGAAACTTATCTTTCCTCCTAGGAAACTTATCTTTCCTCCGTAGGGAACAGCCATTGTCCACGGAGGAATGAGAAAATTCTTCGGAACTTTGATTTCATTCTTCCGAAGTTTCATTTCATTCTTCCGA
>OLPH01002898.1_pt1 | contig 12982 bp, 14 predicted proteins | sample 1672951 | NCBI WGS metagenome assembly OLPH01 (sample SAMEA3136740, study PRJEB25190) | human gut metagenome
TCCATTGCTATTTTAGAAAGATATAAGTTTGTTCCAATCCCCGCCGCTGCAGTTATACCCGTTTCTTTAAGCACATCTTGTATTACTTTAGAGACTAATTGTTTTGCTTTCATCTCGTATGTCTTTAAATATCCTGAAAGATCAATAAAAACCTCATCGATAGAATATACATGGATGTCCTCTGGTGCAAAATATCGTAGGTATACTTTATATATCTTTGTACTGTATTCCATATATAGTTTCATCCGAGGGGAAGCGGTGATATAGCCAAGCGCAACTACTGGGTCAGATAGTTTTTCATTGTGAAAAGACTGTCCGATAAATTTATGTTCAGGGGCATCCTTTATCCTTTGGGCATTAATTTTCTTTACTTGTTGTATAACTTCAAATAGTCGCGGCCGTCCAGAGATTCCATAGGATTTTAAAGATGGCGAAACAGCCAGACATATAGTCTTTTCTGTCCGGCTTTTATCTGCAACTACTAAATTTGTTGTTAAAGGATTTAATCCTCTTTCGACGCATTCAACGGATGCATAAAACGATTTTAGATCAATTGCTGCATATATCTTATCCAAATCTCATCTCTCCCTAAACAAAAATAATATAGTTCATATTAATTTAGTATATCACACATATGTTCTTCTATCCATAAAAGAAATTTGGAACAAAAAAAGACCTATCTGAATCTTTTGGATTCTCATAGGTCTTTTTTTAAAGAAGGATAGTTATTGATAGCATAATGCTACGAACCCGGCTTTGGCAATACATTGTCCTTCTCCATAAATATGATAAAACAAATATTAACAATATTTCGGAAGCAATGTCACATATCCGTGAGAATACACATGATGTCATTGCAACCGCTGACAGTAGTACGGAAAATATGAACAACAGCATACAGGTTGTCAATGAGTCTTCTGAAAAGATTCAGGCAATCAATGAACAGGTACAGGAATTTCAGGGCAAGATTGATAAAATCGGTGAAATTGTCGATGTGGTAAAGAAGGTTGCAAGCCAGAGTAATCTGCTGGCGTTAAATGCATCTATTGAAGCTGCAAGAGCAGGAGAAGCAGGAAAGGGCTTTGCAGTCGTTGCTGATCAGGTAAGACAGTTATCCGGCAATACCGCAGAATCTGCAGAAGACATTGTTAAATATGTAGCAGAACTGCGTACGGATATCGGGGAACTGGCACTTTCCATGAATGAAACAACCTCCAAGCTTGCAGACCCGCCATCACTAGGAGCGTGATGATGGTAAAGAACCATTGCTGATTTTCAAGAAGCGAAAAGGCTGCACCTGTGTTTTGGAGATAGGTTAGGCTGACCACATGGGGAATAAAAGACTTGACGACACCCAGTGGAATGTTCTTCACCACATACCATTTGACCAGCTGATCCAGTAGGACCAAAAGGACGATCGCTACTGGGACCATTGTTTTTCTCTTCATTTCTTACCTCTTTTGATCAAAATATGCTTCCATGACCTTGACAAACTTCTCTGCTACAGGTGAGAGATCCACCTCTTCGCGTTTGACATAGACCATCTTATTGTCCAAGTTGTCTTCTAAAGGAATCACTGTAATGCCATTCACTGACTGGCTATCTAAAAAGCCTGATCCTGTCGCATAAGCATCTGTCCGCTCCAAGATCCCATTCAAGGTAGCCCGGTCGGTTACATTGAACATTTGGGAGCTCGAACTGGTATCGACAAAATTCTCTGAATAATAGAGATACTCATCTTTTTCTTGGGTAAAGCGAACAGTTGGCAACTGAGCTAGATCTTCCATGACCAGTTTTTTCTTCTTAGCCAGAGGGTGTCCCTTGCGAAGGTAAATATGAGTCTGAAAAGGAATCAAATCCACCACTTCAAGCCCTAATTTATCAACCCGTTGCATAATTCCCTTGGTATTTTGACGGTTGAGATAAATAATCCCCAACTCACTATGCCCTTGAGCCACTTCATCCAAAATTTGGACCGTCGTTGACTCAAAGATGCGGAAGTTTTTATTTTCCGGATAGCGGATCGAGAATTCCGTCATCAATGGTGGCAAGAAATCATAGTGTTGACTAGAAATGGAGAATTCATTCTTCTCTTCTTCAGGACTAGCATATTGATTTTGAAAAATATCAAACCCCTTAACCACGTCCTGCGCTTTTTCATAAAATTCCATTCCCCGACGGGTCAAAAATGTCCCCGAACTAGTTCGACGAAAAATTTTAAAGCCCAGTTCCTTTTCCAGATCGCGTACTGAAATAGACAAGCTCGGCTGACTCACATACATTTTTTCAGCAGCCTCACGAAAAGTACCACTATTGGCAATCGCCACTACATATCGTAATTGTTGTATATTCATTCTATTTTCCTTATTACAGTATCGTCCTATTATACCATAAATTAGAGACTGAAAGAAGAGATCCGTTTAAGAGACCTTCTTCTCGTGAAAATAAAAAAACTGGAACTAAAACAGTTCCAGTTGATACTTATTCAATCACTTGAGTTTCAGCTAATTTCTTGTACCAATGTGCAGATTTCTTAGGATAACGTTCTTGTGTATCGAAATCAACGTAGAAGAGTCCGTAACGTTTTTCATAACCATTAGACCATGAGAAGACGTCCATCAATGACCAGATGAAGTATCCTTTGACGTTTGCACCATCGGCAATCGCATCAGACAATACTTCCAAATGTTGTTTCACATAATCGATACGGCCATCATCGTAAACCGTATTGTCCACAAATTCATCTTTGTATCCAAGTCCGTTTTCAGTGATGTAGATCTTCTTGTAGTTTGGATAATCTTTCTTGACACGCATGATTTGATCATACAAACCTTGAGGGTAGATGATCCAGTCCCAGTCAGTACGAGGTACATAGTCAGGAGCTACACGACGTCCAACACATTTGATTTGGTATTTAGAGCTTCCTTTCTCCCCTTTACCATTGTGGATGATTTCAGTTTCACCATCAAAGGCTTCCATCCAGTCACTCATGTAGTAGTTAATTCCAAGGAAGTCGTTCAAATCTTTAGCTGCTTCAAGTGCTGCAAAGTCTTCGTCACGAAGATCCAAGCTACCACCATTAACTGAAAGAATGTGGTTTACCCCTTCCATGGTTGCATCTGAATAGTGTCCGAGGTAAGTGGCATCCAAGATAAATTTGTTGTGGATGATATCTTCCAACTCAGCAGCACGTACGTCTGCAGGATTTTTAGGATCCAATGGATACTTAGTTGGAAGGGCGTGAACAACCCCGATTTCACCTTTGTAGCCTTTGTCTTTGTACAATTTCACAGCACGTGCATGAGAAACCATCATATTGTGGTGTGATTGGAAGACTTTGGCAAGGTCATATTGAATCCCTGGTGGGAATTTACCAACCAAGTATTGACCATCACCGATTGGGCCAATTTCATTGAAGGTTGTCCAGTAGTTGACTTCTGGGAATTCTTCAAAACAGAAAGCAGCATAATCTACAAAGTGTTCGATATTTTCACGATTCAAGAAGTCTCCATTTGAGTGAAGAGCTTCAGGAGTATCAAAGTGGTGAAGAGTTACGAATGGTTCTACATGACGTTTATGGCATTCTGCAAATAACTTATGATAGAATTCTACCCCTTTTGGATTGACTTCACCATAGCCAGTTGGGAAAATACGTGACCAAGCAATAGAAATACGAATTCCGTTTACGCCATATTCTTCCGCCAACTGTAGGTCTACTGGATATTTATGGTAGAAATCACTCGCTGGTTCAGCAGTATACCAATAGTTGTCTGCTAAATATTTATCCCATGCAACAGGTCCTTTACCGTCTGTATGAGTCGCACCTTCTGCCTGATAAGCTGCAGTTGCGCCACCAAAAATAAAATCTTTAGGAAGTGTTTTTGTCATATTTTCACCTATTTCTTGATTGGATAAAATGAAAAGCGAGGGGAGAGGAGTTAGTGAGCCATCCATCTCCATCTCACTTCTTGTACCAAGCCACCGAATTGTGACATGAGGAGGTAAAAACGATATATTTTTACCGACGAATTAACAAGTCGATTAGGAAAATCGCCATAGCGATTTCCGTTACGATAGGAGACTGTTTCACAGTCCCTATCGTTAATCGAATTGAGCTTGAACGAATGCAAGAGCGCCTTTACCATCACGAGTCAACTTGATGTATTGAGCTCCTTCAGTCTTAGCCAATTTGATTCCAAGTTTATCTGTTTCAGCCTTCATATCTTCATAGTTTGAAGCTACTTGAGGAGCAAGGATAACAAGGTCAAATTCTGGCAACATTTCACGGTGAGCACCGTAACCACCAGCAGCAGCCTTCACAGGAACATTGTATTCTGCAGCAGCTTTATTCAAAGCATTGGCAAGAAGTCCACTAGTTCCACCACCGGCACAAAGAACCAATACGTTTGTTTCTTTTGTGATATTGTTTTGAACTGGTTCACCTTCAACACCAGCTTTTTCAAGAATAGCATCTGCTTTTGCAGTGTTAAAGTTTGCAGCAACTTTTTCTTTCAAGCTATCGTTTGATTTACCTGAACGTTCTTCTTCAAGAATTTGTTCATCGTAAACTTTAACGAATGGGTAGTAAATGATCACGTCTACTACAACAAGAAGTGCAGCAAGGATGAAGGAAAGTACTTGGAAGTTCGTACCAAGAACAATACCCAGAGGTCCAGGAGTTGTCCATGGTAGGTTAGAAGTAAATGAGTTCATTCCCAAGGTATCAACAAAGAATTTGAAGATCCATACGTTTGCAATTGGAGCAAAGATAAATGGAACAAAGAAGATTGGGTTCAATACCAATGGAGCACCGAACAAGATTGGTTCGTTAACACCAAAGAATGTTGGAACTACAGATGCACGTCCAATGGCACGGTTACGTTTTGATTTCGTTAACCACATGAACATGAATGGAACGACAAGAGTCGCACCAGTACCACCCATAGTAACGATAAACATTTGAGTACCTGAAGTAAGGATCTTATCAGCGTGCATTCCTTGTTGAATCAAGTTCAAGTTTACTTCGGCATTTGCATAAGTAATCGCTGCGATAGCTGGTTCAACGATTGAAGGACCATGAATCCCTACGAACCAGAAGAAGGCGAAGGCACCAAAGATGATTGTAATTCCAAGGTAACCATCAGCAGCAGAGAATAGAGGAGCAAGAAGAGTACCGATTGATTCAGCAACCGTTACATGAAGGCTTGCTTTAACAACTAATTCAAGTGCATACAAGAGTACAACTGATAATGTAAATGGAATCAAGTCTTTAAATACTTGTGAAATATTTGGTGGAACCTCGTCCGGCATGCGGATGGTCACATTGTTTTTCACACAGACTTTGTAAACATTAACAGTAATGAATGCAGCAATAAAGGCTGTTAACAACCCTTTAGTCCCCATGAATGCTGTTAAGAATCCGCCATCTTTAGCAGGTTCAGCAGCCATGAGCAAGAAGCCAACCATAGAAGCCAACATTGTAGAAATGAAGTTGATTTGGTTGGTTGCTGGGAGGTCACGGTTCATTGAATCAGTCAAAGCCTTAGCCGTTGTCCCACCAACGAAGAAGGCCAAGATGCCCATAGAATAGCTATATGGAGTCATCAAGAAAGTTTCAATATCTTTAGACCAATGGAATCCCCAAGCGTTTGGTACATACGCAATTAGGATGAAGATAGATGAGAAGAGGATCACAGGCATCCCTGCAATAAAGCCGTCCCGAATCGCTCGCAAATATTTGTTTCGAGAAATCTTTTCAAAGAAAGGTTTCCCTTTTTCAATTAGTTCAATCAGTTTATTCATTATTTTGCTCCTCTTTTATACAGTTCAATCAGATGGTGAATCACGTCTTTTAATAAGATCGTTGTCATGAGATGGTCTTGACCATGCATCATGGTGATGCTATAGGGGATTTCTTCTCCTGCAGCTTCTTGCGCTAGCATGGTCGTTTGAGATTTGTGAGCCTCAGCGATACAGCTACCCGCTTCTTCTACTAAGGATTCTGCTTTCGCAAAATCACCATTTTCAGCAGCTTTTAATGCTTCTATCAATTTTGATCGAGCGTCACCGGCATAAGCGACAATTTCAAACCCAAGTAATTGGACTTCTTCTTTATTCATGTTGGTTCCTCCTTATGATAACCTTTTTAAAAATTTTATAATAGACGTTGAATATGCAAGGCTAAATAGACTTTTTCATTAGGAGATATCTTAGCTCCAGTCTGTTCAGCGATGGTTTGGTAGATCTGATGACTAATCTCATAAGCCTTTGGATAACTTAGCTGGATCAGTTGTTCCATCTCGCTCAAGCCTTCAGGATCCTCTCTTCCCTTATCTAGGGAGTCAAGGAAATAATTAAGATGGATCATAAAGCGATCGTAGAAATGACTGTTCTCTTCTTTTCGTTTCAATCCATTTTGAGCTAATTTTTCCTCTACAGCTTTCAAAATCGCTTGGCGATCTTGGACATCAGGATCCTGCTCATGAATGACTTCCCCTTGTGCATTGATGAAGTGATAGGCGATGCGGTTCACTTCGTCATCGGGAAATTGATCCAAGAGCCGCTCTCGAAAGATTTCAATCGCTTCCTTTGCGATTTTATAGGGGATCGGATGCATAGCAGACGCATCAGGTAGATCACTGTGTTTGTATCTTCCCTGTTGAACCGCCTGGTAAGAACAAAAGATGTGATCTGTTAGTGTCACATAGATATATTCTTGAACAGGATAGGCATATTTCTTAGACAAGGTATCAATCACTTCATAAGTGGTTGTAATGAAATCAAGAGGAACATCCTTTAGAAGGGCCATAAAGTTTTCTCTTGACTCATCCGTGTTTAAACGAAATACTTTTTCGACCTTATCATCAGCTACCAGATCATTTTTCTTTTTCCCAAAAGCAATCCCACTCCCAACAACAATTAACTCTTGTTGAAGCTCATTTTGAACCAAAGCAACATTATTGTTCATTGGATGGATAATACGATACATGAGGCTCTCCTTTGCAAAATTTGTTAAAAGCAAATAAAAATGACCACGAAGCAACTGAAAAAACTAGCCTACGCTAATTGTTCAATCTACTTGTGGTCACGCCTAATCTAACTTAGTAACGCTCACTGCTATTTAACTTATGGACTTATTCTATCATAAGTTTTTTATTTTGTAAACCCTTACAGCGAAAATTTTTAAACATTTTTTATAAAAAAGAAACAAAGCCTAAAAATAATGAAGAACATTGGAAGGAATTTCTTCCTTCCAATGTTCTAAATGTTGCTTTAGGAGGCAATAACAATTTGTTTCTTACACGCGTTCTGTCCAAGGTGTTGCCACTTTAGCCAAGACTGCGTTCAATTCTTCAATATTTTGACGACCTTCTGTACGAAGCCATTCACGAGCAGCTGCTTCTCCATCTTTGATGTAAGCTTCTACTGAACCTGCCCATGTCGCACGTCCACAAAGAACACCGTTGAAGTTTGCACCTGATTCGTGGGCAAAGACAAGAGTTTCTTGGAAGAGTTTTGCAGATACACCTGCACTTAGGTAGATGTATGGAAGGTTGGTTGCTTCTTCTTGTTCTTTGAAGAAAGCAGCTGCTTCTTCACGACTATAGACAACCTCTCCTTCTCCAAATCCTTCCACGTAGTTGACATTGACGGGAACTTCTACTTTCAATACATCGATATTGAAACGAGGATCTGAGAAGACTTTCATAGCTTCAATGACTTTACGAGGTTTTACTTTTGCATATTCAGCAGAGGTTACATCTGCAATTCCTTCGTCATAAGCCAAGATTTCAAGGAAGAATGGAATGTCTTCTGCCACACATTCTGAACCGATGCGTTCGATATAAGCTTGTTTTTCTTGGTTGAGTTCTTCTGCACTATCTACATCATAGTAGAGCAAGAATTTCACAGCATCAGCACCTTGTTCTTTAATGCGTTTTGCTGACCAAAGGTTCAAGCAGTCAGGCAAACGTTTGGTGCTAGATGTATCGTAACCAGTCTTTTCGTATGCAAGCAAGAGCCCAGCATCTTTGTCCAAGGCTTTCGTAGCAGGCAACCCATATTCTGGGTCCAACAGCATAGAGGAAGCATATTTTGTCAATTCATCTGCTACAAGAACTTTCAATTCTTCCATTTGTGCTACAGTTGGCTCAGTGTCTTGGTATTTGGCCATCAAGCGTTTCAAAGCTCCACGTTGGTCGAAGGCCAAAGCTGAAATGACACCGTCTTTTGTACTAAGACGTTCCAAATAGTTGCGTTTTTGTTCTGTTAATACCATTTTATACCTCTTTTACGATTAATTGTTGATACAAGGCATCATAGTGCCCCATGTTAACATGTCCTGTTTGTGCTTCTTGCGCATTTAACATTCCAAGAACATTTGCTTTCTTAAGCAAGTCTGCGTCACTCTCATGATGATAGAGACCAGATGCAATTCCTGCAACAGTCGAATCACCAGATCCGACTGGATTGACGACATCAATCTTAGGAATATCTACCTTATAGAAGACATCGCCGTGCTTCGCAAAAGCACCATTTGCTCCAAGGGAGACAATCACCCATTCGATGCCATCAAAGAGAGCATCCTGAAGAACTTCTTTTAAGTCTTCCACATTCTTACTCACTTCTTTTCCTAACAATTGAGATAACTCTTCATTGTTAGGCTTAATGACCGTTGGCTTGACATCTGCTTGAATGGCAGCTTCCAAAGAAGCTCCCGAGCAATCGAGCACGACTGGTTTTCCAGCTTCCCTTGCAATCTTGACCAGGCTAGCATAGTAATCCACTGGTAAACCAGCTGGGAGACTACCCGAGATGGCAACCACTTCCACTTCATCGATCAAGTGACGGTAATGGTCGAGGAAACCTTGCCCCTCTTTCTCAGAAATGGTTGGACCTTTTTCTAAGATTTCTGTTTGCTTGCCTTCGTGAAGGATGGCGATACAATTACGTGTATCTCCAGCAATTTCAAAGAAACGTTCCTCTATCCCTTCTCCTAAATGATCGAGAATGAATTGACCTGTTCGACCACCAAGTAGACCGGTCGCTGCCACTGGATCCTTGATCTCAGAAAGTACACGGGTGACATTGAGACCTTTCCCACCGGCTGTCTTACTCACCTCAGCCACACGATTGACTGTATCCAACTGGAGTACATCCAAAGGATAAGAGATATCAATCGAAGGGTTCATCGTGATCGTTAATATCATACGTCACCTCTTAGTCGTGGTATTCACCACGGTCCCATTTTTCAAGGAATTCTGTGAAGAAATCAGCATCCGCTTGATGAGCATTATGTGTTTCCACATGTTGGATCTTAGCGATCAATTTTTTATTTTCTTCAGTTGGTTTGTATTCTGCGTTGATGAATGCTTCAATAATATCGCACATGAGCAATTCACCAGTGATCTTACCACCAAAACCGATCACATTCGCGTTCAGTTCTTCTTTAGCATAAAGAGCAGTTGTCATATCGCGTACCAAGGCAGAACGGATACCAGGTACTTTGTTTACAGCATTGTTAATCCCAACCCCAGTACCACAGATACAAACACCAAGATCTGCTTGGCCACTTGCTACCGCTTCACCGACTTTCTTACCAAAGATTGGATAGTGGGTACGTGTATGGTCATAAGTCCCAAAGTCGAGCACTTCGTATCCTTTTGATTTCAAAAAATCAGAAACAGCCATTTTTTCATTTGTCACAATGTGATCACAACCAATTGCAATTCTCATTTGAATTCTCCTCTCATTAGCACATCTTATTCAACATATCGACACGGATTTGGTGACGACCACCGTCGTATTTACCATTGACGAAGCCTTTGGCAATGTTCTTGGCTAATTCATCCCCAACAATTTCAGCACCCATGGTAATCATACGAGAATTGTTGTGGCCACGTGTCATATAAGCAGATCGTTCATCTGAAACTTCTGCTGCTACCATTCCTTTGATTTTAGTTGCAACCATAAATGGACCAGCACCGTAAGCATCAATCACGATTCCAAGATTTTGATCGTTTTTGTTCACTTCGCTAGCAACTGCAAGTGTCACATCTACAAAATCTTGACCTTCAGCAGTTACATCCACAACATCGAAGTTTTCTTTTACAAGAAACTCTTTCACGAGATCTTTTAATCTTAATCCTGCAGCATCTGCACCAATTACAATAGACATGTCCTGTCCTCCTTTTGTTCGTTTCAGCAAATATCCCTGTTGTTAATTTTTCACAAAGGAACATTTTCTTACTTTTGATATTATATTACACCTATTTTGAACGAAAGTCAACATTAAATTGTTTATTTTCGAACATTTTTTTAAAATAAAAACACCATATCCACAACAGATATGGTGTCAGTTTTCAAACTACATATGACGATTATTTTGCATTTGCAGCATATTCTTCGTTACGTTTGATCATTTGTTTTCTGTACCAAGCGAAGATTCCGATATAGAATGCCAAGAAGACAACTACACCAAGGATAGCTTTGATATCACCAGTTGTTGCGTTACCGATTGTCCAACCGAGCAATTTTTCAACTGGTCCTTCAAGAGTTGAGTGAGTGATCAATTGAGTAGAAGCTACCCCTTTAGGGAAGGCATCAACACTCTTAGCCAATTGAGTTGCAAATGGTGCAATCAATGTTCCTGAAAGAAGGAAGAGTGGCAAGAGAAGGCTTCCGAAGATGATCATACGGATCAATTTACCGCGTGTTACAACCAACAAGGCTGGAGTTACACCCATAGCGATGATACCTGCAAGTGGCAAGATACCATTTCCGACTTTAGAAAGAAGCACTGCTTCGATCAACATGATTGGTGCAAGTACGTTCGCACAAGCCCAGATTTCAGCACGACCAGCGATAAATGGCCAGTCCAAACCGATGTTGAATTTACGTCCTTGAAGACGTTTAGTAGCAACGTTTGTAATACCTTGTGACAATGGTTCTACCGCTGCGATGAACCAAGAACCGATCAATGAGAACAATTCCAAGCAGACACCGGCAGTCAAACCAAGGCTCAACCAACCTTTAATAACCAATTCCCATTTGTCAGCATCTTGCACACCAGCAACTGGATGTGGAGTACCCATGATACCGATGACGATACCAAGAAGGAAACCGATAAAGAATTTAGATCCCCAGAAACCGATCTTCTTGTTCAATTTAGCAGCGTCGAAGTCGTATTTATCAAGACCAGGGAAGAATTTGTCAAAGATTTTATCCAAGACCATGATGATTGGGTTCATCATGTAGTTCATGTGAGTTGAAGTCATAGGTGATGAACTTGGTGCATTCAAAAGATCATCAAATGTTGGTTTCATCAAGTCAGAGTTGATGATTTTCATAATCCCTACAAGGACAACTGCAAGAGTTGCCAAGAAGAGTGATAAACCTTGGCTCACACCGTTGTTGTCAGCATACCATTTGATCAAAAGACCAGTGATAGACAAGTGCCAGATATCGAAGATATCGACGTCAAGTGTATCTGTTTTCTTGATAGCAAGCATGATAACGTTGACGATCAACATAATCAACAAGAAGTAAAGTGTCCAGGCAGACCCCCAAGTGATGGTCGCAAGAGGCGCCCAACCAACGTCTGTGATATTCAATTGAATACCAGTATTCTCAACGAATTTTGCAAGAGACGCTGAGAAAGCTCCATTCAACATACCGATGATAGCACCGATACCAGTAAGGGCGATGGCAAGTTTAATACCACCTTCAAGGGCTTTAGAGAATTTCACTCCAAACAAGAGAGCCAATAAAGTCAAGACGATCAACATGATGATCGGAGCACCCATGTCTAGGATGGGTTTGAAAAATTTATTGGCAAAATCAATAATGCCATTCATAATAAATCCTCCCGATTTATAATTTTTTGTAATTTACGGCACAAAGTGTTCCCAATTTTATCATTGGATAACGCTTACAAACTGTTTTAAAAAAATATTAACTTAATCCGTGTTCTTTAATGGCAGCTTCGATGTTATCAAAGACTGGCGCACTCATTGCTGGAATACGGAACAAGATTGGTCCTGCTTCTACCACTGGAATACCAGGATCGAATCCCAAATCAGTTGCAGCAATTGGAGTAAAGATGTCATAACCAGAAATCAAATCTTCATTGACGTCTTTGACCATGACAGCGTCACAACGCACATCATAACCACGGTTTGACAGTTCTTCTTCCAACGCACTCTTAATTTGGTGGCTAGAGTTAACACCTGCACCACAGGCAGCTAAAATTTTAATCATTTGGATGTCCTCCATTATAAATATTTACGAATGTTTTAGGAAATAGTTTCCGTAATGTATTGATAAAGCTTATCTTCACTATCTAATTTTGATAGAGCTTCGAGATTTCCATTGGATGTAAAGAAATCCATCAGCTGGGCCAAAATATTGGTTTGGCTAGAGCTTGAATTGTTGATAATGAAGAATAAAAGTGAAACTTGAACTTCCTTATCTGGAGCAATCATATTATGGAAAGTTACGGGTTGATCCAAACGAACCACAACCACATTCTCAGTGAGATTATGGACAATGTCTGTGTGCGGGATCGCCACATTTGGTAAGTCCTTACCAAGAAATTCCATGTCTAATCCAGTCGGGAAAGACTTTTCACGCTCAATCAAAGCGGAACGATAGGTTGGTGTCACAATCTGTCGCTCTTCCAATAAGCTTGCTACCTGCTCAAAGAGATCGGTTTGATCCTTGGCATGTAGGCAAAACACAAGATCTTTGTTAAAGAGTTGATTTAATCCCATTGTTGCCACCTCCTTATCTAACTATTTATTTTATGGCTTCAGTATATCACTATATTGATTGATTGTCAATCTTTTTTTGTCTAAATTTGTTCATTTTTGTTTATATATCATTCTAAAGCGCTTTCTATCCGTCATTTTCCAACATCATTAAATCAGTAAAAAGAGAGTGGGACAGAAATCGGTAATTCGTTAGAATTCGATTTCGTCGTCCC
>OLPH01002899.1_pt1 | contig 12975 bp, 10 predicted proteins | sample 1672951 | NCBI WGS metagenome assembly OLPH01 (sample SAMEA3136740, study PRJEB25190) | human gut metagenome
TGTGGTACGGGAAATGATGGGCTTATAGGAGGCACATTGGATGAAACGGTTTTATCTATTCAAAGACGGGGTGCAGAAAGGCCGCATGGAAACACGGGCGGAAGCGTTAGAGATGATCCGCCTGTGGCAGAGCCGCGAAACCCACTCCTTTCTGCGCGCGGAGTTCAGCATCATTGAGGGGGAGGAGGAGATTATCCCCTATCCCTCCCACCAGAAACCGCCCAGGCAGAAAAGGGGCATGGAGCGATAAAGGAGGAAACACCACCGATGAATGACCAAGTACACGATGCCCCCGCCTTGCGGCAGCGCATTGAGAAACAGACAGAGCTTGTCGGTAAATGGGAGGACGCCCGGAGAGTACCCGATCAGAAACGGCTCACCTGGTTTTATCCTGACTTCGGCTGCTATGTCCTGAACTACTATGTCACAGCGGAGCAGTTGGACGCCGCCGCAAAAGAGGTGGAGCGTCAAAAGGCCCTGGCCGCTGAACGGCGGCGCAGCCGGAAACAGCATGAACGCCAGGAGCGATGACAGGAGGGAACACATTGGAAGTCAAAATCAACCGCGAGATCCGTAACTACACGGAGAGTATGTTTTTCGGGCTGTCTCTGCGGCAGCTCATTTTTTCTGCCCTGGCGGTGGCAGTGGCCGTGGGGCTGTACTTTCTGATGAAGCCCTATGCCGGTACGGAAACTGTGTCCTGGGTGTGCGTTCTGGGCGCGGCCCCCTTCGCCGCCCTGGGCTTTTTCACCTACCACGGCATGGCGGCGGAGCAATTCATCTGGGCGTGGCTGCGCTCGGAGGTGCTGGAACCCAGAGAACTGCGCTTTGAAGCGTCCACCCTCTATTACGATCTCTTGAAGCCCAGCATAGACAAGTGGGAAAAGGAGGAATACAAGCGCCATGATTAGAAGTATCAAGACCATCATGCGGCAGGACCGGGAGCCGTACCGTATCCCCCGCAGGGTGCAGGATGTGATCCCCATTCAATGCGTCTGGCCGGACGGCATTTTTAAGGTAGGCATCAAGTTCTCCAAGACCTACCGCTTCACCGACATCAATTACAAGGTGGCCGGTCAGGAGGATAAAGAAACCATGTTTCGGGTCTACTCAGAACTGCTGAACAGCCTGGATTGCGCCGCTACCACCAAGCTCACCATCTGCAACCGTCGTCAAAGCCAAGCGGACTTTGAGCAGTCTGTCCTCATGCCCATGCGGGAGGACGGACTGGACAAGTACCGCAGGGAGTACAATCAAATGCTCATGGACAAGGCGACCGGGGCCAATGGCATCACCCAGGAGAAGTATGTCACCATCACAGTCTACAAGCGGGATATTGAGGACGCCCGCGCCTACTTCACCCGCGTCGGAGCCGATTTGGCCGCCCGCTTCGCCGCCCTCGGCTCCAAGTGCGTGGAGCTGGACGCCACGGACCGGCTCCGTATCCTCCACGATTTCTACCGGGCCGGAGACGAGGGCAATTTTCATTTTGATATGGCGGATATGGCCCGGAAGGGCCACGACTTCAAGGACTACATCTGCCCGGACGGGATTGAGAAGCACAGCGACTATCTGAAGCTGGGCGACCGCTATTGCCGGGTGCTGTTCCTGAAGGACTACGCCAACTATATCCAGGACGAGATCGTGACGAACCTGACCGACCTGGACCGCAATATGATGTTGTCCATCGACATCCTCAATGTGCCCACGGACGAGGCTGTGCGGGAGGTGGAGAACCGTCTGCTGGGGGTAGAGACGAATATCACGAACTGGCAGCGCCGGCAAAATCAGAACAACAACTTCTCCGCCATCGTCCCCTACGATATGGAATTACAGCGCAGGGAGAGCAAGGAGTTTTTGGCCGACCTGACCACCCGCGACCAGCGGATGATGCAGGCTGTTCTCACCCTTGTCATCACCGCCGACACCAAGCAGCAGCTTGACACCGACACGGAGAAGATACGCTCCCTGTCCGGGCGGTGCCAACTGGCGGTGCTGAAATACCAGCAGATCGACGGCCTGAACACCGCCCTGCCCATCGGGACACGGAAGATCAACGCCTTCCGCACCCTGACCACGGAATCGCTGGCCGTGTTCATACCCTTCAAGGTGCAGGAGATCATGGACCGGGGCGGCATCTACTTCGGGGAGAATGCCATCTCCCACAACCTTATCATGTGCAACAAGGCTAATCTGCTCAATCAGTCCTCCTTCCGGCTGGGCGTTCCCGGCTCCGGCAAGTCCTTCAGCGTCAAAGAGGAAATTGTGTTCCTCATTCTCAATACGGATGATGACATTCTCATAGCAGACCCGGAGGGAGAATACGCCCCCCTCATTGAAGCCATGGACGGTGTGGGGAGCGTGATCCGGGTGGCCGCTGGGGGGAAAGACCGGCTCAACGCCATGTATATGGTGGACGGCTACGGCGAAAACAACCCCATTGTGGTGAAGTCGCAGTTCATCATGTCCCTGGTGGAGCGCATCGACCCCAAGGGCGTGGGGGCCAAGCAGAAGTCCATCATTGACCGCTGTACGGGGGACTTGTATGAAGAAGCAGAGCAGAACGGTACAGTTCCTACCCTCGCCGCTCTCCGTGAAAAGCTGATGGAACAGCCGGAGGCGGAAGCGCGGGAGATCGCCCTGGCGCTGGAGCTGTTCACCACCGGCTCCCTGGACATCTTCGGCCACGACAGTACCGTGGACCTGGACAAGCGGGTGGTGGTGTTCGACATCCACGGCCTGGGCGAACAGTTGAAGCCCATCGGCCACCTGGTCATCACCGACACCATGCTCAACCGCGTCACCCTGAACTGGAAGAAGGGCAGGCGCACCCATGTTTTTATCGACGAGTTCCATGTGATGTTTGAGAACGAGTTTTCCGCCGCCTTTTTCAACTCCGCGTGGCGGCAGTTCCGCAAGCGCAACGCCTACCCCACCGCCATCACCCAGAATGTGGAGTATCTTCTGGACTCCGTGCAGGCCAGCACCATGCTTAGTAACTCCGAGTTCATCGTCATGCTCAATCAGGCGGCGGGCGACCGGGAGAAGCTGGCCCATCTGCTGAATATCTCCGAGGAGCAGATGAGCTATATCACCAATGCGGACGCCGGGTGCGGCCTGATTAAATACGGTTCTGCCCTGGTGCCTTTCGTCAATCGTTTTCCGCACAACACGGAGCTATACCGCTTGATGACCACCCGGCCCGGTGAGGGCCGCTTTTCCGGGGGACGGGCCTGATGCCCGTCCCCCTTTTGATTGGAGGGATGAAAATGCCATTGAACATCAAGCCATGCCACCTGCGGGCCGCAAGGGACTATGTGGGCCGGTATCACCGGCACAGCATCCCACCCGTGGGCGGTAAATTTGCCGTGGCCTGCTATGATGGGGACCGTCTGTGCGGCGTTGCCATCTGTGGCCGTCCCGTTGCCCGGTATCTGGACGATGGGCTGACCCTTGAGATCCTGCGCTGCTGCACGGATGGGACTGACAACGCCTGTTCCAAGCTCTACGGAGCCTGCTGCCGTATCGGGTTTGATATGGGCTATGACCGTATCATCACCTATACGCTGGCATCGGAAACCGGGGCATCTTTGCTGGCCGCTGGGTTTACTTTTGACGGCATAGCCGGAGGCCAGGTGTGGACGGGCCAGCGCCACAGGGACTACTATGTGGCCCCTGCTGAGTGGAAACACCGCTGGATGAAAAGACGAGCGGGTGTGAAGCCATGAGTAAGATCAAGACCCGTGAAAAGAGTAAAGATATTAAAGTGCTGGATAAATCCGCCATGATCGGCCAGCGCATGAAAAGTTCCTTCCTCCGTTCCAAGCGGAACGCGGAGGCCCTGATGGATGACCGGCAGGCCACGCCCAATGAGTATGCCGCGGATAAGACAGAGCTTGCCGCCGATGACCTTGCCCACGATGCGGCAAATGTGGCCGCGTCCGGCGCGAAAACGGAGGTGCGGCAGGGCCGGAAGCTGTTTCAGCGCCAGCGGGAGAAATGGGCGGCAGAAAAGCGCCATGAGAATACGCCCCCCATTGAACAGTCCCACGCCCCTGTACCGGCCCAGGGTATAGCCCCAGATGGGCATACTCCGCAGCATAAGCGCATGGCGGAGCGCCCACCCACCCAGGCCGGCATAGAGCGCCCAACGGATACCACAAGCCCTTATGTGGAGAGAGGTCGGGCCTTTGCCAAGAAGCAGGCCGAGCGGAAACGGCAAATTAGAGATCGGGCTGTTCAGTCTGACCAGCCATCGCTGATCAAGACCCCAAACGCCACACAAGCGTCCCGGCAGAAAGAACTTCCCGTAAAAACGGCAAAGCAGCCCGCCCAGGCTATGGGGCAGGCCGCAAAGGACACAGGCACGGGCACGAAGAACACCATCAAACGCGCCCAGAGAACGATAAAAACTGCCCAGCATACCGCCAAGACTGCTCCACGCACGGCAAAAACCGCCATCAATACGGCGGATCATACAGCAACGGCGGCTCGGAAAACGGCACAGGCTGCTACAAAGACCGCGAGAGCGACCGCCCAGGACGCCCGCGTCACGGCAAAGTCCGCCGCCGCTGCCGCGAAAACCACCGCAAAGGGCGCTTCTGCTGCGGCAAAGGCCCTGCTTGTGTCTGTCAAGGCGCTGGTGGCCGCTATCGCCGCTGGAGGCTGGGTTGCTATCCTTGCCATTGTGATGATCTGCTTGATTGGTCTGATCGTCGCCTCTCCCTTTGGCCTCTTCTTTTCTGGGGAGGACAGCGGCATGCGCCAGACCATACCCACCGTTGTCCGGGAGATCAACCAGGAATACGAGGGTAAGCTAGGAGAAATTGAGAGCAGCGTCGCACATGACCGACTGAAACTGTCCGGTTCCCGTGCCCTCTGGCCCGAAGTGCTGGCGGTCTATGCCGTGAAAACTACCACTGACTCGGACGATCCACAGGAAGTCGCCACGATGGATGATGGGAAAAAAGGACTTCTGAAAGAGATATTTTGGGCCATGAACGAGATCAGCCACCGGACAGAAACGGCGACCACCACCCAAACTGTGGAAACCGATGATGGAAAAGGAAATATCATTGTGGAAGAAGTAGAGGTAACAGCCACGATCCTTTATATCACCGTGATCCACAAAACCGCTGATGAAATGGCGGACATCTATAATTTTACCGCTGACCAGCGAGAAATGCTTGCGGAGCTATTGGCTGAAGAAAACAGCGGTATGTGGAGCGCCGTCCTGTATGGCATTGGCACGGGTAGCGAGAAGATCGTGGCGGTGGCCCTCTCCCAGCTTGGTAATGTGGGTGGGGAACCCTATTGGTCCTGGTACGGCTTTGAGAGCCGGGTGGACTGGTGTGCCTGCTTCGTTTCCTGGTGTGCCAACGAGTGCGGTTATCTGGACACTGGTGTGATCCCCAGGTTTGCAAACTGCTCCATCGGCATCCGGTGGTTCCAGGAGAGAGGGCTGTGGCAGGACGGCAACTATGAGCCGCGCCCCGGCGACCTGATCTTCTTCGATTGGGACGATGGGGACGAGGGCCAGAACGGGGTGGCGGATCATGTGGGTATCGTGGAAAAAGTGGAAGACGGGATCGTCTACACTGTGGAAGGCAACTCCAGCAATGCCTGCCGGCAGCGCCAATATGCCAAAGGCCACTATGAGATTTTTGGATACGGCATAATTTCCTATTAAATTAGCAATAATAAGGTGTGAATAAGTAACATTTGCGAGAGAGTGTGTCATGTGCATTTCCTGACACGCTCTCTCGTAAATCTATATAAACATGGTGACGCAGCTAAATAAATTAGAAAATAAAATGAAAGACAAAACTGACTTACAAAGTAAAAATCACTTGTACTTGAAAAAAGATAATACGGATGATACACTACTATTGCCTTTATTCTAGCCTAGAAGGTTGGTGAATCACCGTTGACTCCATCTGATGTATTTACCGGAGTGCTGCATTTGTCTAATCAGAAGTTAGTACAAGAGCTCATCTTGGCCAGTGCTCCATTACACCTTGAACCAGGAGATTTTCTGATCCGTGAGGGAGATAAACCTGTTTTTGTTCCTTTCCTGTTGCAGGGGATTGTCCGTGGCTTTCTTTTCGATATAAATGGTCGTGAGATTACAGACTGCTTTGCAGTACAGCCTGGCATCCCGGTTATGACAGCCGCCGACTTCCGGATGCCGTCTCCACTTTATCTAGAGGCTACAGTTCCCTGTGACTTCTTGACCGTTCCCGTGCCGGAAATTCAGCGTCTGATGGGGGAAAACTCAGAGCTTCAGCAGCTATATAACCGACTTCTGATTGACTCGTTTTCCATGCACTGGGAAATCAAGCTGACTTTATGCCGGAATACGGCTATGCAGAAATATCAATGGTTTTTACAAAAATACCCCGGCTTAATCAACCAGATCAGTCACAAATATATTGCTTCTTTTTTGGGGATTACTCCAGTTACGCTCAGCCGCCTGCGCCATGCACTGCACGAACAAAATTAAGTTATGCCGTCTGTATCGGGACCCCAGTTAAGGGGTTCCGTTTTTTATTGGTCGTTATCCTAAGATAATGCACATTGTCCCAGTGTACGCTATAATCAAACCACATTGGAATAGTTCGTCCTGCGCTGATGTTCGTGGGTTGTGTGAGATCAGGAACCAATTTTTGTGCAAGCAAGTATGCAGTTTTAATGGAGAGGACGGAGTGTATATGAAAAAACGTATTCTGGCAAGTCTTTTGGCGCTGTGCCTCATGGGCGGAATGCTGCCGACAGCTGCATTGGCGTCGGAACCTGACATAACAATGCCAACAACAGAACGGAAATTGGAAAAGAACAATGGGGCGCCCGCTAACCGTGCGCCCTCTGCTCCTGCATCTGCAGGAGCAGAGGGAAATTTCTCAGAACCATTATTGGTTCGTGCGGGGGAAGAAGATACTCCTACCAGTGGCACTTGCGGAGAAAATCTGACGTGGGAGCTGGATTTAGAAACTGGGACACTGACGATCAGTGGAACGGGGGATATGAAGGATTATGAACAGGTTTATAATGGGGACGCTGATTATAGTTTCTCATCTTCTTCACCATGGAGTAACTGTGACGACATTAAATCAGTTATCATTGAATCTGGTGTAACCAGTATTGGAAAATGTGCATTTGTTGGTTGCAAGAATTTGTCTGGAATTTTAATTCCAAACAGTATAAATGATATTGGAGATCTTGCATTTAGGAATTGTAATGGTCTAACTAGTATTTCGATTCCGGATAGCGTATCTGTTATTAATCCAGATACGTTTGCTTATTGTAGCAATCTGACAAGTATTTCAATTCCAAACAGTATAACCGGTATTGGGTGGGGAGCATTTAGGGGATGTAAGAGTCTGGAAAATATCATAATTCCACAAAGCGTGGTTTTATATATTGGCGAGTCTGCATTTGGCGATTGTTCTAGTTTGACTAGTGTTATAATTCCGCAGGGCATTACTAGAATAGGAGATAAAACATTTTCTGGTTGTTATAATCTTACAAATATAATGCTTCCAAAGAGCATCGATGAAATAGATTGGTATGCATTTGAAAATTGCGATAGTTTGACAGACATTTACTATGCTGGTTCTGAATATGAATGGTCAAATATTGAAATTGATTCTTTTCGTAATGATGCACTTCTTAACGCCACCATCCACTATAACAGCACTGGCCCCGACAGTGGCGACACAGGAACAACAATCCCCGATGGTAGGACTACTGCTGTCAAATACCTCACCAGTTGGGACGAGACCAGCAAAACGGCAGTGTTTTCTGATGACAGCTACATCCGTTATACCGCAGCAGCGGATGCAGAGTTACCCTCTGATGGAATTACCCAGCTGGTAAACCGTTATGTGCTGGTGGAGTGCGCTCAGGATGAGAGCGATGTCAATAAAGGACAACTGTTCCGACTCCAGCCTGTCAATTCTGCGCTTGGCAGTCTCACCGCAGGAACGGAGACCACAGTGACCATTGACGGCGTAACATATGAATGGCCTGATGGGATCGGTATTAGCGGGCCTGGCGCTCCATATGAGGTGTTGTATCACACGATTGACGGGAGATTAGTGGGATATACAGTTTTGGCAGAAAAAAAGGGAACTGCCGGCGATTGGAACGGTAGCGACACTGTCCATTTGGACGGCGTTGACTTCCACACCAACTATATGACGGACCAAGATTCTCTTGCGGAAATCAGCAAAATTGCAGATAAGGATCAGGCGGTCGTTTATTATTTTGTAGGAGATGCGCTGCTGAAAGCTAAACTCGGCAATAATGACCCCGTAGATCCCCCATTGAATGAATTGTATTATACAAAGATCGGAACGCTTACGGCGTTTGATTTGAACCAGATGACCCTTGCAATCGATGGAAAATCGTTCCCTGTTCAAGACGACCGGGATATAAAGGACAATTTGAAAGACGCCGTAGGAAAACAGACGGTGTTTGTCATTACCAGCGGTAAAGTCAGCTACGCCATGCCGCTGGAACGCGTATCTACAAGGCTGGAAGCTGTAGCCACGGTGGAACCTTCCACAATAACCTATCAGGGTGGATATGATCTCACTTCTGTCACTGCAAAGGTTGAAGTCCAAAATGTGTACGATGTGGATTCATGGGTTGACAAAAAAATGCTGGAGACAGCAATTTTACAAAATGTTCCAGAGTGGAACGGCAATATTACGCTGGATCACGCGGATTTTGAGATCGCATGGGGCCCTTCTGAGCAAAGCAGTGAGAGTGTTGAGAAATTTTTGGTGTTCTCCAACGACGCATATGAGGACCATTTTCTCGTCAATGACTGTAAAACCACGATAGATAATACGACTACACTTGCTTTGAACGAGTCTGTGACCATGTCGGCAAATATTGCAGTTAACCCCAATTATTCTTTTGATAATTCGGAATATGCTGACGCTTTCCCAGAAGGCAAGACGGAGAAAAATGTACAAGTGTCCGTTGAAGCGCAGGGAAAGCGCTGGGATGGGAAAAAGCTTCAGGATACTTCCGTCTGCTCTATTACTGCCCGGTATCCCGATAACATCATTTCAGAGGAGGATGTCCTTGATATTGCCGCTAAGGCCGGCGCGGAGCTGGAAAAAATCAATGGAGCGCTCTCATTAGACCTGAACACAATGTATGAGGTATTCGGCCTCAGGGGAGAGGCGCTCGACCAGCTGGAAAAAGAAATTCTTTCTGTGATTGTCATGAGCAATATTCCAGAGGAAACCCTGGAAGAAAAAATATCCAACGATATTGTAGATAAAGTCATTGGCAAATACATTCCGGATGAATTTTCTGCTAGTACATACACTGTGCCGTTGGTGTACCAAATTGCAACGCCAAAATATGGCTTAATTACTGTGCAGTTTAACTGCGAAGTCCACACCTATAATTTGCACGGAAAAAATTTTGCACTTTGGGCTACAGTGGACTATGAAATATTACGTTCAGAAAAACCTGTTCGTGCTGATCAAATAAGCGGATTCTTAGGTCAGGGAACAAGAACAGATGTGGGCGCATTTTCTTCTGCCGCATATTCACTCGTGGAAGCGGAACTTAAAGAACAATACAATGAAGTGTGGGGGAACTCAGCAAATCAAGTGGCAGACTTCCTTTTTAATGACATTGTAAAAATGATTTTTGAGGAGATGGAAACCACCTTTAAGGACGAAGTTTGGAAGCTCCTTGTCTGGCCGACAACCAACGCAAAAATTGCCTGTCCTGTCGATGTATTTGTTTACAATCAGAATGGTGATTTATGCGGTTCAATCGAAAATGATGTCGTCACTCAAAGTTCCAATGAGTTCGGCCTATCTGTAAAGGGTGAAACAAAGTATATTACGGATTTGGAAGACCTATACACGATCAAATACGTAGCAACAGACAATGGCACCATGGATATTACTCTCACTGAATTTTCCGGCTGCGAGACCCCGGCGAGGCAGATTGCATTTTACAATGTTCCCTTGGTGAAGGAACAATCATATACACAAAATATTCCCGAAGCTATTCAATCGGAAACAGAAGAATACAGTCTGATTACCTCTGGCAATAAGGAAGTGTCAGCGGACATAGACCAATCCCTGATAAATCTGAGGCCGATTGTCCCGTCCCCACCTGAAACCTACACAATTATTTTCAATGGAAATGGCGGTACAGCCTCCCAGACGTCCATGGAGACCGGGACGGACGGAACACTGGATACTTTGCCCACTGCCTCTCGAGACGGGAATTATCGGTTTGACGGCTGGTTTACTGAGCCTACCGGCGGTGTACAGATTACAACGAGTACCGTCTTTACCAAGGAAACCACAGTTTATGCTCACTGGGTCTACATTGACAGACCTACAGATGATGATCATCTCTCTGGTAGCGATTCTTCCAGCGATCCCAGCTATCGTATCGACGTGGACGTGATCACCCGAGGCGGTAATGTGTCCGTGCGGCCCACCAGTGCATCTGTTGGCACTCGTGTGGCCATCACAGTGGACTCGGATAGTGGTTATGAACTGGACCGGATTGTCGTGCTTAACGAGGGCGGAACTGAACTTGCTCTCACCCAGCGGAACGAGAATACCTACACCTTTATCATGCCTGACGGCCGCGTCAGCATTGACGCTCACTTTGTGCGAGTGGAGATGCCCAGTACCTCTAATGTGTTCTACGATGTGGCTCAGGGGGCGTGGTATTACGATGCAGTCCAGTATGTGACCCAGCGTGGTCTAATGACCGGGGTGTCCGACAGACAGTTTGCCCCAAATGCGATTCTATCCCGGGCCCAGGCGGTCCAGATCCTGTATGCCCTGGCGGGGGGGCCTACTGTATCTGCTTCCAATGACTTTGTCGATGTGAACCGCGGCGACTGGTACGCCGATGCGGTGTCTTGGGCAACTGCCAACGGTGTGGTTTCAGGTATGGGAAAGGAAATGTTCGGCCCCAACGCCCCTCTGACCCGAGAGCAGCTGGCTCTGATTCTCTATCACTATGCCCAGGTGGCAGGATATGCTCCCCACCAGGGTGGTATGGCCATTCAGGAATTCAGTGATTCCGCATCCATCTCCGGCTGGGCATTGGAGGCTGTACAGTGGGCAGTAAATGCTGGCCTGATTTCTGGTACTGGAGACGGGATGCTCGACCCAGACGGAGCTGCAACCCGCGCTCAGGTGGCGCAGATTTTTATGAATTTCTGCCAGGACAACGCAATCGAATAAGTTTTCACAAAGATGGCCCCATATCGTTTTGGACGGTGTGGGGCCATTTCCTAGGAATGCAGTTTAGAGTGGACATGAACGTCTATGCCCCCAGCACTCAAAGCGTTCTTACCCGACTGGACTACCGATATTCCAGCCCTTTTATTTCTTTTGCCTTGACAAGAGGTGATTCCAGTGTATGATAGCAATATAAAACAAGATACCGGAGGGGAGTTTGTGTCTGAGGGAATGTTCTTTCCGGAGCAACCGTGCTATCATATTGAAATATTGGAATGGATTGACAAAGAAGATATCACAGATGAGTGGCGCTATGTCTGGATGTACGATCCACCAGAGCCGGTCTATTCGGTCACACTGGGAGGCTTTGTTGAGCCTTTAAGCCTTGCCTTTGTGTACGAGTGCATATATACCAAATCTGAATATGAACAAATCAAACAAACTGGTTTTGACTATCAAACGCTTTCCTGGATGACCCATATCCTCACAGACTGCCCTGATGATTTCGACTACGAAAAAGACGAACCACGGAAAGCTGGAGGTGTGACCAAGCAGTTGCCCAGATTTCTGCGCTTTTTACGGCGCAAAACAAATTGAGCCGTATTTTCTCTCTACTGGAGACTCCAAAAGCCTTGCAGTTTTAGCGTCTGACTCTTTCAGTATCTCTCCTTCCACTTTGCCTGTGCAGATAAATAGTCGGGTTTGACTGGACAGCTTTTCCTATCTGTGCTATAATTTCGGCCACCAGCTGCAAATCAATTTATCTAAAAGAACAGGGAGCAACGTATGAAAAGAAAAATTTTATGGGGAGCTATGGCCTCGTTTATCTCGTTTATGATCATAGCAATAGCCTTGATGACAGCCATGTTTATCCGAATGGTCCAAATGACCGTTCCTGAATCTTCAAGTGTGTCCCCGTCGGGGCCATATTACGATGGCCTATATATTGATCTCGTACAGGAAGCGGATTATCAGAACTATTTGGACAATGGAGACAGCGCAGTGGACAGCCACATTATAAAGATTTCCAATGATACAGGATATCTGGCCTGTGCCTTGGCTTCCTCCGGCGATTTAGAGATTGTGTATCCGAAGTTTGTTCATGAGGGGTCTCCTGTCGAACTGCGTTTTGAGAACCGTGTGCTGACCGGCTACCGACTGACTTATGAGGGAGAAACACAGAGTATGCTCGGAGCCCGTGAGCAGGCAGCACTCACAGAAGATGATCAGACTACCATTGAAGATGTGGCGTTTGAGCTGGCTTGGAGTGACGAAACTTGGGTGACTGATCAGCCGTCACTGGAAGCAGTTCTGGCGGACTATATGGAACAGGTGGATGCTTTTGTAGCTGAAAATGGGCCGCACACTGATGTCACCCTATAAATCCCGCAGGATGAAAGCCATTAGTAGAGTGGAAGGAGCGATTGCTGCCAGTAGTGTCCATGGCCCCACCAGACAGAGGAGCGTTTTTGATGGATGTTTTGTGCAGAGGGAATTATAGACTTATGTGATTTAGGATGCCTTTTCATTGATGAGCACGGAGACATTTGTTGACAGAACATAATAGGACCAGATAATTTTAGGCCGGCTTTCATGCAGAAAGTCGGCTTTTATATCTCCGATATTGCGGGTGCACCGTCTCATTATGTGCTAGGATATATTGAATGACCGTACCTCACCTCGGGTAGTGTCAAGGAATTTTCGCAAAATGGTTTGCAGGCCCTGGCATGAGAGA